>ENA-OSAF01000177-OSAF01000177.1-marine-sediment-metagenome-genome-assembly--contig:-NODE-177-length-23689-cov-22.973597_pt1 | contig 23689 bp, 23 predicted proteins | sample MGYA00237872_ERZ529318 | MGnify/ENA primary metagenome ERZ529318 (study PRJEB26369, sample SAMN03142813) | marine sediment metagenome | biome: marine; feature: borehole; material: sediment... | reverse complement strand
TGCCGCCGGGCTGCCAGTACAGTAAATGTAGCCGCCGCCATTAGCGCCAACAGTGTGCATAAAAAGTAAAGAAACCGCAAACCCACGCTATCAATTATAAATCCCCCGGCCAGCGAGCCGGTGATGCCGGCCACCCCGCCGGCAAAGGTGGAGAGTAAACCCTGACCGCTGGCCCGTAATCCCGGCGGTACGATTTTGCCGATGTAGGAAACCGCCGACATATAAAACAGGCCGAAGGACATCCCGTGCAGCAACTGGATCATAATAATTGTGCCGGGATCGCCGGCTGCGGCGAACAAGAACCAGCGCAGCGCATAGGCGGCCGCCGCCAATGCCAGCAGCGTTAGTTCATGAAAGCGGGCAAACAAAAAACCCGACAGGGCAAATACCGGTACTTCACTCAGCGGCCCAATCGTCCAGGCCCGACCCACATCTGCCTCGGTACCGCCCAGCTCGCTGACGTATATGCCCATAAAGGCGTCATTGGCCTTGTTGGTGGTGTTAATTAACGCAATAAGTAATAAAAAAACTAACACGTCGCGCCGCGCGGCCAGCTTCCTGAACTGCTGAAAGGTGGCCGGCTGGCCCAGCGGCGGAGCGTCGGGCGCCAGTAAAGCCAACAGCAGCGTAGCCACCAGCAGCCCCTGGTACAATACACTGATCTTCTCAATACCGGTCATGGTCAACAAAAACCCCGCTGCCAGCGCCGTCAGCGCAAAGCCCAGCGAACCCCAAAGGCGGTAACTGCCGAAGCTGCCCCCTTGTTCCCTAACGGTGGCCAGCACCAGGCAGTCCAGCAGGGGAATAGGCGGCCAAGCAAAGGCGTAAAAGGCAAACATGGTGGGAACCAGCAAGTAAAACGAATCCAGGTTGAATAACAAAAAGCTGAGGAGAAGGGCTGCGGCTATTTGCAAGGCAATAACTTTTCTAACGGTTTGCAGCCGGTCGCTGACATACCCCCAGGGAGACTGTACCAGCATGGATACGAAAGGACCGATGGCCAACAGGGTGCCGATTTGCCCCGGGGTAAGTCCCCGTGATTGGAATAAAAGCGGTAAAAACGGCAGCAGTATACCTATGGAAGAAAAATAGAAAAAAATAAGCAGCCTGATTTTCCAATGCACGCCCAACATCTCCCGGCTAAAACCAGGTTAATCTTCTTCACCTTTGATTACGGCCAGGGGGCTGATTCTGACCACCTTTTTGGTCAACCCAGCCTCTACCAACGTTTCCACCACGTGATGGATGGGCTTGTATGCCTGGGGCGCCTCATCCAACAGCTTTTTAACGTTCCCGTCGTTATAAATGACGGCACCCATGGATTTTTTGAATTCTTCGGGGGATACGGTTTTTCTGGCCTCCCGCCGGGAGAGCACCCTCCCGGCACCGTGGTTTACGGAACAAAGGGTTTCGCGGACCCTTTCCGTGCCCACAACTACAAATGAATCGGTGCCCATGCTGCCCGGAATAATGGCCGGGTGGCCGGTATGCCTGTAAGCCGGCGGGTTATCCGGGTGCTGCGGCGGCAGCGCCCTGGTTGCACCCTTCCTGTGTACCAGCATTTTGCTGCCGTAATGTTCCTCGTACTTGGCAATGTTATGAGCCACATCGTAAACGGTATTTAGCTGCCACCCGCCGCCGGCCAGCTTTTCCAGCGCCTTTCGCACGTCAAAGGCAATCAACTGGCGGTTGGCAAAGGCAAAATTAACGGCACAGTGCATGGCCGCCATATATTGCTCTCCTTCGGCGGAATTCGCCGGAACACAAGCCAACCCAGTAGTAGGCAGTTTGATGCCGTAGCGCCGCGCGGCTTTGACCATGATTTTGCTATAATCGGTGCAAACCTGGTGGCCTAGTCCCCTGCTGCCGGTGTGTATCATCACCGTAAAGGTATCCTTGCTTAATCCGAACAACGCCGCTGTTTGCCCGTCGTATACCTCGGCCACGTAGCCCAGCTCGATAAAGTGGTTCCCGCCGCCAAGGGTGGAAAGCTGGTCGGTGCGGGCCAGGGCCGCCGCGCTAAGGGCACCGGGGTCTGCGCCCTGCATGCAGCCTCCCTCTTCTATCCTTTGTTCCTCGCCATGGTACCCGTAACCACGGCGAATCAGCTCCGCCGCCCCGCCTTGCAATATGGCTTCCACGTCAAGTTCGCCGTGCCTGGTTTTTTTGCCCACACCACAGGGTACCGTCTGCTCCACCAGTTGCACGAAGCGTTGCAGAAAATCACGCTGTACGGCACCGCGGTCCCAGTTGCCCGCCAGCAACCTGACTCCGCAGTTAATGTCCATACCCACAGCGCCGGCGGAAACTACCCCGTCCCGGCCGGTAGCCATCACCCCGCCGATGGGTAAACCGAACCCTGTGTGTATGTCCGGCAGTCCCAGCACCGGGTAGCATACACCAGGCAAGCAGGCACCGTCCACCAGCTGCTTTATGGCTTCTTCTTCAACATAGGGTAGCAGCGGCTTGCTAATGTATACCACTACATCCGCATTCATTTTTCCTTGCCGCTTTATGACATAGCGGTTTGTACCGCTTGCCATGAGCAAACGCGTTTTCATGACTTGCCACCTGAACTTACCGGTTCTCTACATCATATTGTAACCTTTTTCAAGTGGGGTGCAAACAAAAAACCGCCCGGGTGGGTGGTTAGGCAATCTGCTGACAAACTTCTGCAGGCGCTTTTAGTTACCCGCAGCAGTGATGTGAGAAATTTTGGCGCAGCGAAGGAGCGAAACCGGAAGGCGCGCGCAGGATGCGCACGCGCCGGCCCGAACCGGGCGGGTTGCCAGGACCGGGACGGCCCGGTTTCGCATGGAATAGGCCCTGCAGTTGTCCGGCGCAGAACCCGGAGCGGGTGAAGTAACGGAAGCACCCTTTGTTAATAATTTGCGGTTAGAATCACCTTTAATAAGTAAAAGTGAAGGAATCCAATATTATGCTTACAGGACGCGACTGCAGAAATTTGTTGGGAACCCACGATTCAAAAAAGTAAAGGGCTCCGTTGGTTGGATCCCAGCCGTTAAGCGCGTCTAGCGCGGCTCGCTTGCCGGACTCGCTGGCAGGGCGGTTGATCCAGCCGTTCAGCACAGGTTCGAACTGGTACTTGCCGCCCTGGTCCACCTGGTATACCACCTCGCGAATGGTATTGGGAAAAAGCGGGCTGGCCACGCGGTTGAGCACCACCGCGCCAACCGCCACCTGGGTGCGGTATGATTCCGAATCGGCCTCAGCGGTAATAATGCGCGCCAGGAGATCAAAATCCGCCCTGCTGATCCCAGACCGGCTTACCCCGCCGGCCGCCGCTGGGCTGGAAGGTATGTACAGTACTTGCCCGGCGTATATCATATTGCTCCCCAGTTTATTGATCCCCTTGAGCGCGTTTAAGCCGACCCCGAATTTTTTGCTGAGCAAAAACAAGGTGTCGCCCCGGCGGACGTTGTACTTGGAGGGTATCACCAGCCGCTGGCCCGGGTATATTAAATCTCCCCACAGGTTATTGGTATAGCGCAGGGCATACTGCTCCACGTTGTACCACTTGGCAATCTTATATATGGTGTCACCCCGGCTGACGGTGTGGACCTGCGCTGCGGAAAACGCGGGGAACAGGAACACCAATATGGCTGTCAGAAAAATACACGCATATTTAATTGTGCCTCTCCTGCTCATCTTGTCCAAAAACATTACCTCCTTGGCCCGAGTTGTCGGCTTAATTATACAATCCTGTCGATTAGTTGGCCAAGGAGTAAATTATGGCAAGGCCGGTGCACTCAGTCCGGCCGTAAGCGTCCGGCATGCGGCTAATGCAGCTTCTTTTCCCTTTCTTCCAGCACCTTTTGGTTGATGTGTTCCACCAACAGCATGGTGGAAAAGGTGTGGAATATGCGGATGACGACGCTTTCCAGCGGGCCTTCCATGGTGCTCAATTTAGTATTGATTACCGGGCGAAAACCGAAATTGCTTTCCAGGAAATGCATAAAGGATTCGATAATTGCCTCACGCTTTTCCCGGTCACCCACTTCCAACCAGGGAACCAGCGGATTGTCGATTTTCTGTGCCACGTGCCGGTTTACTTCTTCTATGAACCAGTGGCGAAATTTATCAAAATTTGGTCTCCTGCGGTCAAAACTTCCCATTGTTTTACCTCCCGCAAATTTTTTTTAACCGTGCAGGCGCCGGTAAAGGAGGTAGGAGTAAAGCACAGGTACAACCACGGCTACGGAAAGGGGAGCGAAAAGAAATACCGCCGCCGTTTTACCTCCGAATAAGGCACCCACCATGCCGGCCAATCCCGCCAACACCCAAATCGGCGCCGCCATGCGGTGCGTTTTTTGCCATACCTGTTCGCTGGCTAAAGTCCAGGGTACTTTAATGCCTACAAAGTAATTGTGACGTATTCTGCCCATTATGTTGCCGATAATGACAATAAGCAGTGAAACGCCCAACGGTACCAGGCGCTCTACAGAAACGGAGTATCCCAGGGCCGACAGTACCACTATAACGTATAATCCGGTAAGAAAGCAAACTATGGTTACTTTCAAGACCTGGTACGTTCCGGCAAACTTGGCGTAATTGCCGTGCCGCGGATCAAGAACCGGGAGGAGCAGCATCATTAAGTAAATTCCCGCGCTCAGCAGGGGAATGCCGAACGCCCCCCAAAAACGCGAAGCATAGCGGTCCACTTGACCCTGCAGGTTCCAGTGCGCCGGCACCTGTTCCGGCAGGTACGGGTAGATAAAGCAGCCGGCTACCAGCGCAGCAACCACCAGGGCCACCGCCGGCCAATCGCGGCGCAGCTGTCCTTTAATGCTCAAACCGGAGCTATTATTTTTGTAATTCAACATTTTTATCACCCTTCCTGTTGTTTTCTACCAAATCGGCCAACCAGGCCAGCACGTCCTGAAATACCGTGGTATTCAAAGAATAATATATATACTGGCCTCTTCTTTCATCCAGTACCAGTTCCGCTTGCTTGAGCACGTTCAGGTGGTGAGACATGCTGGGCTTGGATATGTCGAAATGCCGGGCAATGTCCCCCGCCGTCATATCCCCCTGGCGCAGCATCTTTAATATTTCTCGCCTGGTAGGGTCGGACAGCGCCTTAAAAAGGGAATCAAACACGCGTTCACCCCCTATTAATTAGATATTTAGATAATATTCTAAATATGTTAGTGCCATTATATACCCCCGCCGTACCTTTGGCAACACTTTTTACCGCCCCTGCTGCAAAAAAATCGCCGCTCATAGTAGCGGCGGAAAACAAGCAGCGGTCATTTAACCGACACCCGCAACAAACATTTTCATTAACGAGGGACCGTCTGGCACAACGATTCCAGCGGCCGCGGCGGCAGCCTCGCAGTAATGTCTGGCTGTTGTGCCCACGTCTTGGCTGTTCATAATCACGTACGGCACCGGCTCGGCGGTATGTGTGCGAATGCTGAGCGGCGTGGGGTGGTCCGGCAGCAACAAAAGCCTGTATGGTCCGAATTCCGCCAGGCCTTCCAGCAACAAGCCCAGCACGTTGCGGTCTATTTCTTCAATGGCTCTAACTTTGGTACCGGTATCTCCCTGGTGCCCAGCCTCATCGGGTGCCTCCACGTGCAGGTAAACCAGGTCGGCCCCTTCCCGCAGGGCCCGCAGGGCGGCCTCCGCCTTGCCCCGGTAATTGGTGTTTATATTGCCGGTGGCACCGGGCACCTTGATGACGCGCAATCCGGCGCATATGCCAATGCCCATGATGAGATCCACCGCCGAAATCACAGCTCCCTCCAGCCCGTACAGATCCTTGAAAGGGGGAAGTGAGGGCCTCTTGCCCTGGCCCCACAACCAGATGGAATTGGCCGGGCGCAGGCCCTTTTCCACCCTGGCTCTGTTAACGGGGTGACCAGCAAGAATGGGATAGCTGCGCCTCATCAGTTCCAACAGCTCGTCCGCTCCCTCGCCGCGGGGCAGGTATTCCGCCACCGTGCGCCCGGGTATGTCATGGGGCGGCGTCAATGCAGCCCTTTCCGGGCCGTCGCGCCATACCAGCAGGTGGCGGTAGCTGATGCCCGGGTAAAAGCGCCTGGTAGCAGAACCCAGCCGGTCATTGACGGCTTCCACCAGCTCGCGGGCCTCGCTGCTGGAAACCTCCCCTGCACTGTAATCAACCATCCGTTTGCTGTCATACGGTTCGTCATCCGACAGAGTTACCAGGTTGCAGCGGAAAGCCACATCCCTGTCCTCCAGCTCAACCCCCATGCTTACAGCTTCCAGCGGTGAGCGGCCGGTATAATATTTTTCCGGCGGGTATCCCAACACGGACAAGTTGGCCACATCGCTGCCCGGCGGGAAACCGGCGGGCACAGTGTTAACCATGCCCATTGAACCCCGGGACGCCAGCAGGTCCATGTGGGGAGTTGCGGCATACTGGAGCGGCGTTTTGTTATCCAGTTCAGGCCGCGGGTAGTCGGCCATCCCGTCGCCCACAAGCACTACGTATTTCATACCAACCTCCATGTAATAACTGTAACTGTCTATGACGCGCAGCAGTGGCACTGACCCATTTCTTCCAGCTCGAATTTCTTGTGCAGCGCTCTAACCGCCTTTTCTGCTTCGTGGTTTTTCACTATGCACGAGATTTTAATATCCGACGTGGAAATCATCTCGATGTTGATATTTTCGTCCGCCAGCGCGCCGAACATCATGGCCGCCACGCCTGGATTGCTGGTCATGCCCGCCCCCACCACGGATACCATAGCCACGTGGGCATCGTGGGTATAGCCCGTCGCCCCTACCACCTTAATGATTTCCTCTATGGTTTCCAGCGACTTGCGCAGGTCGTCTTGCGCCACCGTGAAGGAAATGTCGTTCACGCCGTTGCGCACGGAACTCTGCACGATCATATCCACATTTATATTCCGCTCGGCCAGCATTTTAAAAACCATGTAAGCTATACCGGGCTGGTCGGGAACCCCGAATATGCCCAGTTTGGCTACGTTTTTATTGAAAGTGATACCCGTAATGACCATGTTTTTTTCCATGTCCGTTTCCTCCTTAACAATGGTTCCGGGATTGTTGTTGAAGCTGCTCCGCACATGCAGCGGTATGCCGTAAATCTTGGCGCATTCCACCGCCCGGGGATGCAGTACCGCCGCTCCCAGGTGCGCCAGTTCGAGCATTTCATCGTACGTGATGGCTTCCAGTTTGCGCGCAGTGGGTACCACCCTGGGGTCGGTGGTAAAAACCCCGTCCACGTCTGTATATATTTCGCACAGGTCCGCCTGCAGCGCCGCGGCCAGCGCCACCGCAGTGGTATCGGAACCGCCTCGGCCCAGAGTGGTAATGTCATTGTTGTCGTTCAAACCCTGGAAGCCCGCCACCACGACAATTTTACCTGCACCCAATTCGGCCCTCAGCCTGGAGCAATCTATGAATTTAATGCGCGCCTTGGAATAAACCTCGTCCGTTTTAATACCCGCCTGCGGGCCGGTAAGTGAAACGGCTTCCACCCCCAGGCTCTTTATGGCCATGGACAGCAGAGCGACGGACACCTGCTCGCCCGTGGACAGCAACATGTCCATCTCTCTGGGCGACGGGTTGTCGGAAATTTCGCGCGCCAGCTTTATTAAATCATCGGTGGTATCGCCCATGGCGGAAACCACAACCACCATCTGATGGCCTTCCTGGTGCTTTTTAACAACACGCCTGGCCACGTTCTTGATGCGGGATACGTCTCCCACCGATGTACCGCCATATTTTTGCACGATCAGCATCTCAACCACTCCTTATATTACTTCTAGTGCTCTGGCTCCTACTGAACTGGGTTCCAGTACCATGGAGCGGGCGTTTACGCCGCTTTCCCGAAAGGTTTCCCTCATTACCTCGGCAATTTGTTGGAAGTTACCGTCCGCCAGGGCGATAATCGCCGGCCCAGCACCGCTCAGAGCCACTCCCCTTGCGCCGGACAGTTTGGCTGCCGACATCACTTTTTTGAAACCCGGTATGAGGCCCGCGCGGTAAGGCTGGTGCAGCCTGTCGTCCATGGCCGTTCCCAACAGCGACAGGTCTCCCGCCTGCAGGGCAGCCACCAACAGCGCTGCCCGGCCGACATTAAAAACGGCATCGCGCATGGTAACCAAATGCGGCAGCACTTCTCTGGCATCCCTGGTTTTGACGGGGAAGTTGGGAACCGCCACCACCGCCTTAATGCCCGGCGGCGGGTTTATCTTTATCCACTGCACGTCCCCTTCTTCACCGGTGTAAATAACCAGGCCGCCCAGCAGCGCTGGGGCTATATTATCCGGGTGTCCTTCAATGGAACTGGCCAAGGCAAGCAGTTCCCTGTTATTCAGCCCGGCGCCGCACATTATATTAGCCGCTACTATGCCGCCAACAACGGCAGCGGCGCTGCTTCCCAGGCCCCGCCCAACCGGTATGGCGTTGACCATCCTTATCCGTATGCCGCCCGGGTCAAAACCGGCGCGGGCAAATACCTGCCAAGCCGCCCGGTAAACCAGGTTGTCTTCCTCACGGGAAAGTTCCCCGGCACCCTCACCTTCGGCCTCAATAACCAGACCGCGAGGTATTTTGCTGAATTCCACCACGTTGTACAGCTTAAGAGCCAGGCCTAAACAATCAAAGCCGGGCCCCAGGTTGGCGGCTGTAGCGGGAACCTGTACCCTTATCACAGCATTATTCATCCTCCACCCGAATCACGTTGGAAATCTCTTTCACCGAGGAAAGGTGCTTGATTATTTCCAGCGCCTCCTGCATGTTCTTTTCCCGCACCAGGTGCGTAATGACTACAATTTCCGCCGTTACTGTATCGGTTTGTTTTTGCAGCACCGATGCCAGGCTAACATCCTTATCGCCGAAAGCGTACGCGATGGACGCCAGCACCCCGGGCTTGTCATCAACCTGCAGGCGCACGTAATACTTACTTTCTATAGCCATTATGTCCTTGACAGGTTTTTCCTCAAAACAAGTGCAGGAAATAATACCCGGCACGTTGCGCAGCAAATCCCTGGCAGCGTCCATGATATCGGCCACCACCGCACTGGCCGTGGGCATTTCTCCTGCTCCCCGCCCGTAAAACATGGTGTCGCCAATGGTGTCCCCGGTTACAAAAATGGCGTTGTATACGTCATTAACGGCGGCCAGCGGGTGTTGCCGCGGTATCAAGGTGGGATGTACACGCACCTCTATGCCCTCCGCCGTCTCTTTGGCGATACCCAGCAATTTGGTGATGTAATTGAGTTCACCGGCGTAATTAATATCAGTTGGGGTAATCTTGGTAATTCCCTCAACGTAGACATCGTCCGGTACTATACGCGAGTTAAACGCTATAGAAGCCAAAATGGCCAGCTTACGTGCAGCGTCGTACCCTTCAATATCGGCAGTTGGGTCGGCTTCGGCGTAGCCCTTGGCTTGTGCTTCTCGCAGTACATCGTCGAAATTGGCACCTTCCCTGGTCATTTTGCTCAGCATATAATTGGTGGTACCATTGATTATACCAATAATGCGGCTGATGCGGTTGGCCGCCAGGCATTGCTTTAAAGGCCTGATTATGGGAATGCCGCCCCCTACGCTCCCCTCAAACAAAAGATCGGTATTATTGGCTTCGGACAGGGCAAATAATTGCTTGCCGTGTGCGGCGAGCATATCCTTGTTGGCGGTAACCACGCTTTTGCCGTTTTGAAGAGCCTTGCTCACGTAATCAAGGGTGGGATCGATGCCACCCATGACTTCCACCACAATTTTTATCTCTGGATCATCGACAATATCTTCAAGCTTGGTGGTAAACCGCTCGGGGGGAACTGCAATGCCGCGGTCCTTGGTCGTATCGCGTACCAGAATTTTTTTTATTTCCAACTCGGCGCCAATTTTGCGCTTAATATTTTCCCCATTGCCGGTGATGATTCGGTACACGCCCCTGCCCACCGTACCCATGCCCAACATGCCGATATATAGCTTGTCGCCCGACATCTTAAAAGCCCCTTTCCTAACATTTACTCATGTACCCAGCAGTTTAGCCCCCCTGACCCCGTTCGTGCTGCGTACCAACGCAAGAATCTCCTCCACTGAACATTTCAGCTCAGTTGTTTCCAGGGTTACGGTAGCGTTGGCAATCCCTTGCTGGGGCAGGTTCTGGTTGATGGTAACTATATTGCCTCCCACTGCGGCTATCTTGTTTAGTACCGCCGACAAAACCCCCGCCCGGTGTTCCAATGACATTTCCAGGGTAACTGTCTTGTCTTTATTCCACCGGTAAAAAGGAAAAACCTTGTCCTTATACTTGTAAAAAGCGCTGCGGCTGAGCTGCACTTTTTCTACGGCTTCAGCCACAGTAGCCACCTCACCGCTGAAAAGCAGTTCCTTGGCCTGAACGGTTTTATAAATGGCTTCGGGCAAGATGTCCTCTTGCACCAAAAAAAACCGCGGTTCCCTGCCCGTCACCTTTTGCACCTCCTGGGCCAATCCATGCAGCACGGATAAAATTCCATGCATGGTAGACATTATACCACCGACCCTCTTTTCTGGCAATAATAAACGCAAAAAAAACCGGCCCTTCCGACCGGTTCAAATGATGATGCAGATAAGTCCACCGCTACCCTCATTGACGATCCTCTGCACGGTTTCTTGTAATTTGGCCTGCGCGTTTTCCGGCATCCTCTGCAACTTGTTTTGTATGCCTTCACGCACCAGCTCGCTAACCGACTTGCCGAATATCTCCGACTCCCATATTTTTTGCGGGTTTTCCTCAAACTCGTTCAGCATGTACCGCACAAGTTCTTCGCATTGCTTCTCGGTGCCGATGATGGGCGTAATTTCGGTATTGATATTGGCCCTGATCATGTGTATAGAAGGGGCGCTAGCCTTAAGTTTCACGCCGAATCTGCTGCCTTGCCGGATTAATTCAGGTTCTTCCAGCTGCATGTCTTCTATGCTGGGGTTCACCACCCCGTAACCGTGTTCCTTAACCTCCATAACAGCCGACGCCACCTTGTCATACTGGCGCTTGGCCTCGGCTAACTCTTTAACCAAGCGGAACAGCTGGTGCTCCCCCTCCAGATGGAAGCCGGTTTCCTCCTCCAGTACCCTGTAAAACAGCTCGGGCTTGGCGCTTATCTCTATGGCCGTAGTCCCCGTCCCAAGGTCCATGTTGCGCAAATGCACCTGCTGCACCATGTCGTACTCGCCCAGCTTTTCCACGGCCCCGTCTATGTCCCGCAAACGGCGCACCTGCTGTACCGTTTCCCGAATGGCGTTATCGAATTTTTCCCGCAGCCAGTGATTGGAATCCAGCTCTTCCACCCACTGCGGCATGGTGATGGAAACCTCATTGACTGGGAATTCGAAGAGGGCTTTTTCCATGATCAGCAGTATGTCCTGCTGGCTCATTTCGGCGCAGTTTACCGGGATAACCGGAACGTCGTACTTTTCCGTCAGTTCGTCTGCCAGTTGTAATGTTTCTTCGCTGTCGGGTACAGTACTATTTAATATAACCAAAAAGGGCCTGTTTATTTCTTTTAATTCCCGAACGACCCTTTCTTCGGCGGGGATGAAATTTTCCCGGGGGATGTCTGTGGTGGTGCCGTCAGTGGTAACGACCAGGCCGATGGTGGAGTGCTCGCTGATAACCTTCCTGGTTCCCACCTCAGCGGCTTCTTCAAAGGGAATCGGTTCCTCGAACCAAGGCGTGGATACCATGCGCGGGTTGCCGTCCTCGTCTTCGTAGCCCAATGCCCCCTCCACCCTGTATCCCACACAATCAACCAGGCGTACCTTAACCTTCAGATTGGGGCTTATTTCCACCTCCACCGCCTCGTTGGGCACAAACTTGGGTTCGGTAGTCATGATGGTTTTCCCGTTACCGCTCTGGGGAAGTTCGTCCTTTGCCCTTTCCCGCTCGTACACGTTTTCGATGTTGGGAATAACCATTAATTCCATGAAACGCTTGATAAAAGTCGATTTGCCCGTCCGCACGCCGCCGCTAACACCCAGGTAGATGTCTCCCTCGGTGCGTTCCGCAATGTCGCGGAAAACATCATACTTTTCCATGAACGCACTCCCTCCTTGCACCAAAAATTAGATAAATCAATATATATCAAAAATGGTTGCCAGCTCAGCATCCCCCCTAAGAGGAAAGGCAGTAATACGAGGGCCTTGTGCAAGTCCATTTAAGAGAAGTTTTTTCCAATGGCATACATTAACAATATATATATATGAGGTTCATTACTGTTTATTACTATTTATCAAAAAAATCATTAATTTTCCGCCCGGCAGGAAAACCTGTCCTTTTTGTCGAAATAAAAAATAAAATCAGACTAAAACACGAAGGTGTGTACGGTGCTCAAAAAAATATTTTGCACAGCGCTGCTATTTTTACTGGTGCTGCTGCCTCTGGGAGAAATCGTTTTTGCCGTCCCCGTACGGCCTTTGGTAACGGTAATAGACGGTGACGGCAAATTCGTTTGCAACAAGCAAATACGCTACACCAACCCTTATAGGCAACCAGCCGCCCAAAACCCCGCCTTCACCAAAGAAACAGCTGTTATTTCCCGCTCAGCCGGCAGCAAAACACGCAAGGTCGTCAAAATCGCTATGGAGATGCTGGGGCACCGCTATGTTTACGCCGCCAGCGGGCCAAACAGCTTTGATTGTTCCGGGTTCACCATGTACGTATTCAAGCAGGTCGGCATAAACCTGCCCCACGTGGCCGCCGACCAGTACAACATGGGCCAGAAGATAAGCGACCGCGCGTCTCTCGTTCCGGGCGATCTGGTATTCTTCAGCTACTACGGTAGCGCCGACATCCGCCATGTGGGTATATACATCGGCGACGGCAAGTTCATTCATGCTTCTTCCAAACACGGAGTAATAACCACCGACTTGGATGCACCTTATTACGCGAAAAACTATAAAGGAGCCGTGCGTCTTATCCGGTAGCCGGACAAGCCCTGTTGCAAAAATAAACCGCAGTCTTTCAAGACCGCGGTCACTTTTCATCCCGCTCGATCCACCACCTGATCTTCGCCAGTGCTACTTCTTCAACCTCGTGTGTTTTGGTGCGGGTCATCAGGTTTTTCACCGCCAGTTTCGGGGGCAACCCCTCAAATAAAACCCGGTACATTTGTTCTGTTATGGGCATTTCCACACCCCAACGCTTGGCCAGACCATAAGCAGCCCTGGTGGTACGCACCCCCTCGACCACCATGTTTACACCGGCCAGCGCTTCCTGCAGTGTTTTACCGCGCCCAATTTCGATCCCGGCGCGGCGGTTACGACTGTGCCTGCTAGTGCAAGTGACAATAAGGTCGCCTAACCCGGCCAAACCGGCAAAGGTAAGCGGGTTGGCATGCATCGCCACTCCCAGCCTGGTAATCTCCGCCAAGCCCCTTGTCATCAGCGCCGCCTTGGCGTTGTCACTGCCGCTGAGGCCGTCGATTATACCAGTACCCAGGGCTATGACGTTTTTCAGCGCACCCCCGATTTCCACCCCGGTCAAGTCCGGGTTGGTGTAAACCCGCAGGCTGTCGCTCATAAACAAGTCCTGGGCCAGTTCAGCTGCCCGCTCGGAACCCGACGCCACCACCACGGCGGTGGGCATTTTCCTGGCTACTTCTTCGGCATGGCTGGGGCCGGATAGCGCCACGTAGTTAATGGCCCCCCACCCGCCTGTTTCCTCGCTGTATACTTCGGACAGCCTTAACATGGTGTTTTCTTCAATTCCCTTGGCCGTGTTAACAATCACCGCGTCCTCGCGCACGTAATCCAGTGCCTGGCGCAGCACCTGCCTGAAACTGTGTGACGGCACGCTGAATACCACAAACCTGGCCTTGGCCAGTACCACAGGCAAATCGTGCGTAACCGTTAGATTTACGGGCAGCCTGACACCGGGCAGGTAGCGCCTGTTCTCCCGGATTGCTGCCAGTTCCTCCGCCTGTTCCCTGCGCCTTGCCCACAGTTTTACAGGATAACCGTTTTCCGCCAGGTGGCAGGCCAAAGCGGTACCCCAGCTCCCCGCACCCAATACAGCAATATGTTCATGGGTCATTTTCGTTTTCTCCCGCCTTCTCCGACTTTGAACTCCGTACCCGACAAAATGCGCTCAATGTTGGACCTGTGCTTGTAAATGACCAGCGCCGCCAGGACTACTCCGAATAAAATGTACTGCCATTCCATGTCATTAAGCGCCATCAATACCGGCACCGAAACACCTCCCAGCATGGATCCAAGAGAAACGTAACGGCTAATGCCCACCGTAACCAACCATACCCCCAGCGCACCCAGCAAAACGACGGGTGAAATGGCCAGGATAACACCGGCACCCGTAGCTATCATTTTGCCCCCCCGGAAAGATAAAAATATTGGCCAGCTGTGGCCGCAAAGAGCGCTCAGGGCCGCCAGCAATTCCGTCCCCGCTCCTCCAAGGCTGCGGCCCACCAGCACGGCGGCCGCCCCCTTGCCGGCGTCCAGTGCCAAGACCAGTATCCCAAGCAAGGGGCCCAGGGTGCGCCACACGTTGGTGGCGCCGATATTCCCGCTGCCGTGCTGCCTAATATCAACGCCTTTTAGCCGTGCCAGGAGGTAACCTACGGGTATTGAACCAATCAGGTAGCTAATAACCACCGCCAGTAAAGTGTTCAACTTATCCACTCCCTTATGTTCTCTTGCGTAATTGGATTTTAATAGGGGTACCCTCAAATCCGTATGCTGAGCGCAGCTGGTTTTCCAAATAGCGCAAGTAAGAAAAGTGCGCTAATTCGGGGTCGTTGACAAATATGACAAAAGTGGGCGGTTTAACGCCTACTTGCGTGCCGTAGTAAAGCTTGAGGCGCCTGCCTTTCTCTTGGGACGGCGGGTTGTACAAGGCGGCCTCCCGCAATAGAGCATTGAAGTCGGCAGTGGAAATGCGCATGTTTTGCTGCTCGCTTACGTAATCCACCAGTTCCAGTACCCGGTGTACGCGCTGGCGCGTAAGGGCGCTGATAAACAATACCGGGGCATACTGCATGAAAGCGAGCCCTTCCCGCAGCTCGGCAATGTAGCGGTTGGCCGTCCGCCCGTCCTTTTCCACCAAATCCCATTTGTTAACTATTATAACCGAAGCTCGTCCCTTTTCATGGGCGTAGCCGGCAATTTTTTTGTCTTGTTCAGTTAATTTTTCCACGGCATCGATCATCACCAGCACTACGTCGCTGCGGTCAACTGCGCGCAGGGCCCGGATAACACTGTACCTTTCAGTACCCCTGCCAATCCTGCTGCGGCGCCTGATGCCGGCGGTGTCAATAATGATATACTTTTTCCCTTCCCGGTTGATGTAGGAATCAATGGCGTCGCGCGTGGTGCCGGGCATGTCGCTGACAATAACCCTTTCCTCGCCTAAAATGGCGTTCACCAGAGATGATTTTCCCACGTTCGGCCTGCCGATGACGGCAATTTTGATTGTGTCGTCGTCCTCTTCTTCCTCCGCCGCCGGCGGCAATTGACGCACCACCATGTCCAACAGATCGCCTATATTCAAGCCTTCGGCGGCCGACACGGGCAACGGGTCACCCAGTCCCAGGCGGTAAAAATCATAAAGCTCGGGCAGCTTATTAAATTGTTCCACCTTGTTGGCTACCAGTATGACCGGCTTTTGCGAACGGCGCAGCACCTGGGCCACATTTTCATCGGCGCCGGTCACCCCGGCACGAGCGTCCACCACAAATAATACGAGATCGGCTTCCTCCACGGCCAGCTGGGCCTGTTTGCGGACGTTGGCCACAATGGCGTCATCGTCCCGGTAATCCAACCCGCCGGTATCTACCAGCGTGAAACACCTTCCGCTCCATTCGGCGTCCTGGTACAGGCGGTCCCGGGTCACGCCGGGGAGATCATCCACTATGGCCACTCTACCGCCGACTATGCGGTTGAAAAGCGTTGATTTACCCACGTTGGGGCGTCCTATAATCGCTACAATGGGTCTTGCCATCAGCGCACCATCTCTCCCACCAATTCCTCCGGCCCGCGCACCGCCACCAACGGTACCTGTAGGCGGCCGGATACTTGCTGTAAGGTTAGGTCATCCAGAAACAGTTCCCTGCCCTCTTGCAGCATAACCGAAGGAATAAATACCTTGTCTCCAAGCCACCGTCCGGCAAGGCCTTCCAACAGGTCCCGCCCCGTCAGCAAGCCTGCTACGGTAACAGTTTGGCCAAAAAACTTGTTTTCCAGAACAAACAGCTCGACCTGCAGGCCAGGTATGCGGTTTAGTTCCTCGACCACGGTTTCCAGTACCGGCCCGGCCAATTTGCCGGTAACCAAAGCATAATAACGCTCGGGATTAACCCGTGCCGGTAAATGCCCGCGCGCTTGCCTCCATTCATCCAAGAAAAGGCGCACGATACCCACCCCGTTTTCCGTTTGAGGAAAACCGCCGTACATATTTGCCGGCGGTAAGGGATACCCGGCCAGTAAGTAAAACTCATCGCCGGCGAATACCAAAGGATAACTAAAAAGAGAAAGAAAGCGGCTCTGCCACCCGTGCACTTTGTCCAAAACAACGCGAGCCTCATCTCTCGAATAAGTACGCAGCGGGGTAAGCCCCTGCCGGTAAGCCGTCAAGCCCACCGGTACCACGGCCAGGGAGCGGACCGACGGCCACAGGGAACCCAGGTCGTTTATGGTGCGGTCTAATTCCGGCCCGTCGTTAATACCCGGGCACAATACAATTTGGGTATGCATTTGTATACCGGCGTCCGCCAAAAAGCGCAGTTGTTCCATGATGCGTCCCGCCCGGGGGTGACCCATCATAAAACGGCGTAGTTCCGGATTGGTCGTATGTACTGAAATATATAACGGGCTCAGCCGCATGGCGGCGATACGCTTGAGGTCGGCCGGACCCGCGTTGGTCAAGGTAATAAAATTGCCTTGCACAAAAGAGAGCCGGTAATCGTCGTCTTTTACGTATAAAGAAGGGCGCATGCAGGGCGGCATTTGGTCTACAAAGCAAAAAATGCACTTGTTACCGCAAGTTATAGTGCGGTCCCAACCACCGTCCCGAAAGCTTATTCCCAATTGTTCGCCCGGGTCCTTATCGATATCCAGCAACCACACTTCGCCGTTCTTTTTCCTCACCGTCACCTGTATACTGGCGTCGTCGGCCAGGTAGCGGTAATCCAATATATCGCGCACCGCATGACCGTTTATGCAGCATACGGCGTCGCCGGGTTCCAGTTCCAGCTCCCGGGCAATGCTCTCCTCTTCCACTGATTCAATAACCAGACCGCGCTCCTGCATATGATTAAGTCCTTTCCACAATGTTCTCGTTACATTATCCGACAGCCGGCAAAAGTAGTCAAGGCAGCATTGACCACAAGAGCATTCTGGCAGGCCTTTGCCCGCAGGCGTAGAAACGCGCAGGGTTACTTTACCCCTGCGCTTCGCAAAACAAGTGCAGCTCCAGCCGGTATAATAACCGGTAATTAAAAAGCTAAAAAAGCGGCTCAAATTTATGCGCCGGCAGCCCTGACCAGGCAAGGATATAACCCGGCCAAACAGCGCCAAATCAATAAAAAGCCCACCTCTTCCAAAACCCGAAGCCTTACCAGCCGCGCACCCAGGGTGAGCAGCGGCGTTTTGCGCAGCGGCACTTCGACCAGTTCGTAGTCCTCGATGCTGAAAAGGCCGAGAAAGCTGGACACGATGCGCTTGACCATGTCTCCGTTACCGGAAGTCCACAGAGCCAGGCACACTTCACCCCGCCGGCCGCAGCCTAAATTAAAAATTGCGGCATCACCCCCACCTACACCGCAAGCACCCAGCACTTTTTTCAGCTCCCGACGTTCCGGCAGGCGGTGTGCCGGCAAGGCGCCGCTTCTGACCGCCGCCACCAGGACGGAGTAAGGAAAACCGGTGTCGTTGTAATAAATAATCGTTTTCATTGCTGCCAACCCACTTGCGCCTTTACCGCCCGTACCAGGTTGGTAATCTTGGCGTAAGCCCTGACCGTGCCCCAAACCACCAGGGGACGTCCCAAGCGCACCCACCTCAACCGGCGGGACATTACACCCCCTATTTTCATGCTGATGTTGACTTTGTACATCACATTCACCAGTTTATAACTACCGGGCGAAATGCTAAACTGCCCGGCCAAGCCGTGAATAATGTTTTCCAAGATGCCGGGCGATCCCCGCTGGCCGGCGAAACATACTTCGTTGCCGTACTCGTCTAAACCAAGAAAATTGATCCTGCCGTGATCAACGCTATCCATAGCATCAAAGTAAGGTATGGCCAGCAGTTCCGCGGGGCGGGGCAGGCGATCCAGCGGAAGTATGCCCAAATGAACGGCGGCCGCCGTTACTGATGAATGGGTACCGCCGTAGCAGTGATAAATTATTTTCAAAGGGAACCACCCGCTGCACCCAAAAATCCGGGCGCATCGCTGGTATGGGGGGAACAGGATACGCCCGCGCGCTTGGCTGATTTTTTAATCGTTTCGCACCTTTTCCCGGTTTTCCCTGGCGGCCTCGTTGGCCTCTTCACTGTGCGACCTTTCCACGTCACCCCGCCTGGTCATGATCCTTTTGCGCAGCGGTCCAATAAACCCGGCGAACTCCCGGCCAAAGTAATTTTTCAACCTTTCCCGGGCGTTTTCCCAGCTTCCCGAACTTATTAGCAGGAATGCACTCCCGCCCAGCAGGGCGATACCGATTATCCAGGCCAGCGTCTTCCAACCCGCCGGCGTTTTGGCGTTCGGCGTGCCGTATGCTCCCGGGCCGGCAACATTACCCACGCCCAACAGCGGAGGCAGCGTTTCCGCGAACAACGCCGCACCGTTTTCCGCCGCTTCGCGGGAATTGGTATGGGTACCGACTTCAATCAGCATGGCGGTGGACATCAAGTCCTGGTTGTAGTTGCCGCGGGCAATGAATATTTCCTTGACCAATCCCGGGTGCACCTTGTTAGCGAAGGCCATCGCCCGCTTGGCGAATTCCAGGTTTGACTGCATTTTGGGGTTTTGCCTGCCCACCACCAGGCGCAACTGGGTAATCTTTTTCCCGGCCACTTGTTTGCTGTAGTAATCGGGGTCCGGTATACCGTCCCGGTGCACGTCGATCATAGCAACAGGATTCTTTTTCATCAAGCCCGCCGCGGTACGCCGCGACCGGTAATAGGCGTTTTCGTCCCTGGGTTCGTGGGGCGTTTTATCGTGCAGCACCCGCACCCCTTTTTGCTGCAACCTGTGGGCCAGCGCCTCGCCCACCTCGAATATGCCGCCATGGTAGGGCTCGTTGTCCGTTCCGTCAGTAGGCACGTAAGATTCCGCGCTGTGGGTGTGATATATGCCGACGATTCTGTTCTTCCAATCTTGGCGGGACGCCGCCGGAACGTTCATGCCATCGTATTCATCCAGCAAGGCCAAGTATTCCCTGTCCATGCCGAGAAATTCCGCCCGCGCTTTAAACCCGTCCACCGTTTTAACCCGGTAACGCCGGCCGGTACCGGTGATTAACTCGTCCCCCACGTTGACGGTGCGGGACATTTTACTCAGAAGCTTTTCATCGGCGTCCATTATGTTGAATACCCGGCCGTCCTGGTGATCGGCTTCCATGCTCCTGTTCCACAGCCCGCCGGGCATCCAGGCCGGCGATACCCGGTGAAAAACCAGGCAATATGCCAGCAGAAAAACGCCCGCTGCTAAAATACTCGCTCCCAAAACAATCTTTAAACTGCTCCTTTTCACCTCTCTTCACCTTCCCCGTGTGGGCTGTCGCCGGAATCTCCTGGTTCCGGCTTGCGCAGCCCTTCCAATAGCTTGCTCCGGCGCCCTTCAGTGGCCGGCCCGCCCTGCAGCCTTTCGCGGGTTTCCCCTATTACTTCTGCCAGCAGCACCGCCACGATGCCGGCCAGCACTATACCGTCAAAAGCCCCCGCACCGCCGATGGCCACCGTGCCGGCCGGCGCGCCGGTAGAAACCAGCCAAACCAGGTAAGTCACGTCAACCAGCACCAGGCCGAGGGTGGCGGCAATAAAAGCAGAACGACGGGAGCGGCCCGCTAAATAGGCAACCAGGCCGCCGATTACAGGGTAAACCCAAAGGGCGTCCAGGTAGCCGAAAAATCGCCCGCCCGGTTCTGTATCGCCCCTTCCCAGGAAAAAGCCCGCTCCGAATATGACGGCACCCGTTATCAAGGCGCCCAGCAGCGCGCGACCCCATTCCTTAGAGGTTCCTGCCATTGCCAGCAGGTACACGGCCACCCCCACGGGAACCAGCGCCCCGCCCACGTTTACCGTAACGTCGTAGCGCCCGGCAGCCAGCGGGATGTCAATAAAGCTGCCCACGGCCAGCAGGGCCACAATTACTAAGGCGGCCCTGTCGGATAGGCGCATCCGGTCGAGGACCCGCTGGGCCAGGCCGAAATAAATTAAAATGGAAACCACTATCAATATAATGATACCGATGGGTAACCGCGTCATTGCGCTACCTCCTTGTGTGGAAAGAATAACAGCGTTATTCCGTTGCTAAGGCTTATGCTTTCCACGGAGCAGGCTAAATATGCAAAAAAAAGAGGCTGTGTAAGCCTCTTTGGTGTGTTTACCCTTTTTTACTTTTTATCTTCCAATATGTCGCCGATGTCGCCCACCACTTCGCCGATGGTCACCGTACCTCCGTCGCTGACCGGCGCATCCGGCTGTTTGGGGGGACGTTCCCTGTTTTTGTTCTTATCGCGGTTTAATTCCCGGATGGACAGGCGTATTCTCTTTTCCTTGGGATCAACGTTAAGCACCTTAACCTGAACTTCTTCGCCCTCTTGCACCACTTCGTCGGGGGTGGCCACGTGGCGATCGGCCAGGTGGGAAATGTGTATCAATCCCTCCACGCCCGGCTCCAACTGGACAAACGCGCCGAACGGTGCCAGGCGTACTACTTTGGCCGTTACTACGCTGCCCTCGGGGTACTTCTCTTCTACGTTGTCCCACGGGTTGGGCAGTACCTGTTTCAGGCCGAGGGATACTTTTTCATTTTCCCGGTCCACCCGCAGTACCATCACTTCTAGCTCGTCGCCAACCTGCACCACGTCGGAAGGGTGATTAATGCGATACCAGGCCATTTCCGAAATATGCAGCAGCCCGTCGACGCCGCCGATGTCCACAAAAGCGCCGAAATTGGTCAATCGCCTGACGATTCCTTTCACCACTTGTCCCGTTTCCAGGTTGTCCAAAAGCTCTTCGCGCTTGCGTTTATATTCTTCTTCCAAAACGGCCTTGCGGGAAAGAATGACCTTTCTTTTACCCCGGTTCAATTCAATTACCTTGGCTTCAATTTCCGTATGCAGGTATTTACTGAGGTCCTCCACGTACCCCATTTCGACCAGCGAAGCCGGAAGAAACGCCCGCACGCCGACATCCACCAGCAGGCCTCCCTTTACCACTTCCCGCACGATGCCCTTGACCGCTTCGCCGTTTTCCATGGCTGCCCTGAGGCGGGACCAGGCTTTTTCCGCATCGGCCTTTTCCTTGGAAAGAATCAACTTGCCTTCGTTGTCCTCAGATTTTAACACGTAGACATCTATCGTATCACCCACCTGGACTATGTCCTGGGGAGATTCCACATTGTAACAGGATAGTTCCCTGATGGGAATGACCCCTTCCGACTTAGCACCCACATCAACCAACACTTCATCCTGGTTGACCTGCACCACAACGCCCTGGACGACTTCACCGGCGTTGATGGTTTTCACTTCGACGGCTTCCTTCATTTCCTGTTCCATTCCTTCTTGCGGGCTTTCCTGCTGCGGTTCCTGCTGTAACTCCTCCTGCTGTTCTGGTTCCGCCGTCAGCTGCTCCTCGACCTTTTCCTCCAAGACATCCTCTTCCTTTTTGTTCATTTCCACAAACTCATTCATGCGACTACAGACCTCCTCTATTATCCAGCCGGGTGTAGATGCGCCTGCTGTAACGCCTATGACTTGCGCCCCCCGCAGCCAGCCAAAATCGATTTCTTCCGCCTTTTCCACCTGGTACACGGAAACCCCGGCAGCGCGGCAAATCTGGGCCAGCTTGGCTGTGTTGGCGCTGTCTCGTCCTCCTATTACCAGCATAACATCTACCTGCCTGGCCAATTCCTGTGTTTCTTTTTGCCTTTCCATAGTGGCCAGGCAAATGGTATCAAACTCCATAACCCGGCTACCGCTGCCCTTTAAGGCATCTACCACGGCCCGAAAATTTTCCGGCCGCTGGGTGGTTTGGGCCACTACGCCTACTTCGGAAAATGCACCCAGCGCTTTGGCTTCATCGGCGTTTCTCACCACCACGGCCCGGCCCCCGGACCAGCCCACGATCCCTTGGACTTCCGGGTGTTCCGGGTCGCCCACCACTACGACAGGTATACCTGCCTGCGCCAGGTTATAAACGGTTTTTTGCACTTTGCGCACAAACGGGCAGGTGGCGTCCACCACTTCCAGGCCCTTTTCCGAGGCCCGGTTCAATATCCATGGCGCCACGCCGTGGGAACGGATAATTACCGTGCCCGGCCCGTTTATTTCCTCCAGGTCCTGCACCGTTACAATGCCTTCCCGGTTGAGCGCCTCGACAACTTGGCGGTTGTGAATCAACGGGCCCAGGGTGTAAACGGGCATGCCCCGGTTTTGCGCGTATTGGCGGGCCATTTCCACTGCCCTGCGGACACCAAAACAAAAGCCCGCCTTACTTGCCACCTTTAACTCCATTTTTCCACCATACCTTTTGCATTACTACACTGCTACTTCCTTTTCCACTACCGCCAGCAGCCGGCCGATTTCACGCATAATTTCCTCGCTCACCGATTGCAATTCGGACCTGGACACCTTCCGCGGGTTATGAGCTTTAAAATACATTGGTTTGCCGATAACAACTTTTACTTGACCCAAAACCCCTCGTGTTCCGCTGACCGCTACCGGCAACAATGGCACACCCCCTTTTAAGGCCAACATTGCAGCTCCCAGGTGGGGGTCCAGCAGTTTACCGGATTTACTGCGCGTACCCTCAGGGAAAATACCCACCAGCCTTCCAGCTTTAAGCAATTCCAGCGCCTTCATGATGGAAGAGCGGTCAGCTCCCTGGCGCTGAACGGGGAAAGCACCCAACTTGGTAATGATGAAACCAAGCACCGGAATTTTAAACAATTCTGCCTTGGCCATAAAAAAAATCTTTCTATCAAGGGCACAGCCAACAACTACCGGGTCCCAGTAACTGACATGGTTGGCAACTACCACCATGCCCTGTCCGGCAGGCAACTTGGTACTGCCGGTCACCTTCCACCTGCGCAATAGCAACAGTACGAGCCGGCAGATTATCTTGGCTACCCTATAAAACATTAACTTGACCTCCCTGAAACCCTGGAAATAATCAAATCGACCACCTGTTCCACGCTCATGGCGGAGCAGTCGATAATAAAGGCACCCGGGGCGGGTTTCAGGGGTGCCACCGCCCTGTTGCGGTCGATTTCGTCGCGTCTTTTTATATCCCGCAATACTTCGTCATAACTGATCGTAAAACCAAGTCGTTTCATTTCCAGGTACCTGCGGCGAGCCCGCTCCGCACCGGAAGCGGTGAGAAAAAACTTGATTTCCGCGTCGGGCAGCACATGGGTGCCTATATCCCTGCCCTCCATAACCACGCCGCCTTGCGCCGCTATCTCCTTTTGCAACTGCATCATTTTTCTCCTGACCCCCGGTACGCG
>ENA-OSAF01000176-OSAF01000176.1-marine-sediment-metagenome-genome-assembly--contig:-NODE-176-length-23743-cov-25.472560_pt1 | contig 23743 bp, 24 predicted proteins | sample MGYA00237872_ERZ529318 | MGnify/ENA primary metagenome ERZ529318 (study PRJEB26369, sample SAMN03142813) | marine sediment metagenome | biome: marine; feature: borehole; material: sediment... | reverse complement strand
TTTGCAGAAATTGAGAACTTCTTTAAGGAAAACGTGATCATGAAAGTCCCTTCCACTCTCAGTAGCCCAGATGAGTAAGCATTCTTTCAAATCCAAATCTACTGCACTCTAGATGAGGATCGGCATGTTTTCCAACTTTAATTTCGTTTATATCTATTAGCTTTCTTTTCTTCTTTTCTGGCTGTTTTATGACTTTTTTAATTCTGTGATAGTAAACTCTAACAGATTCGTGATTTAATTCTTCGAAAAGAGGCATAAACCTGCTTGTCTTCCTCAAAGAGAGTCCAAAGGAGTATAATAGGGCTGATAGTATCTTAATCCTTACATCCGCACGTGCGGATCACGGCGCGCCATGGCAAAGTTATGTGTGTTTTCCCTTTTTAAAGACTTTCTCAGCCTTGGGTCCATCTATTGGCTGGTAGATTGAGGGTTGTATGTAGTTTATTTTTATTTTTTAATGTTATTTTTGACAATGCCTATTTTGCCAAGCTGAATTTTTAATTTTTTTTATTTATTTGCCCAGTGGATGGATTTCTGAAACTACAAAACAGTCTAAGGGATAAACTTCGAATTGGTCAGAGTAACTTCAGTATCAAACCTTCTCCATTTAGCTTACGGCTGGAGTGAAAGTAACTTTAGGGAGGCTGTTAAAATCTGTTTTCTTAGACCTCATGTACTATTAAAACTCAGATTAAGAATAATATACATAAATCAGAATTCTCCTGAAACTACAGAAAAGCTTCGTGAGATTCAGGATAAGTTGAAGTAAATCAGGAGAAAATATAAGGCCTGCTGTTTTTTCATTGAATTAACTCACCTTCTCACAGCATTCAATTTATTGAGCTTAAAATCGCTGGAAGATGCAGTCTCTTGTGCATCTATGTTAATTGGAATGAGATCCCTCATAGTAGCTATAGGAAAGACCGGTACTCAAAGAAAAAGGAAAAATATGACGATGAAACAAAAGACAAAACAAAATCAACGTAAATATCAGGAGGTTATTTGGTATCATTTACCATTTACATTTTCAATTCTTGGCTGCATTCTCATGGTGGATGGATTTGTTTGAAACAGTCATTTACTTTATTTTTTAGGAATAATTAGTGCTGCAATTGTGTTTTAGAAATCTCAACTTAGTGACCATCTCTTTTTATACCACAAACTTCATAAACACTTTTCGGTGAGATTATGCGGACAGAGACACATATGTCCGGACAGATGAAAGATTCAGTAAAAGCGGCAAAATCGAAAACGAAGCGATATCGCTAGGGATTGCATACAACACTATCTAAGGAAAAAATATAAATGACTTTACGAAAAAACACTGAACATCTCAAAATTCATTGATGAACCTGTTACCGGGATCCGTTCAGGATATCAGGTTGCCACCTTGGTGTTTTGCCATTTCCACTGTCTCATCGCTTGCGGGGGTTGCCGAGTCAGGAAAAGGCGCGGGATTGAGGGTCCCGTCCCGTAGGGGTCCGAGGGTTCAAATCCCTCCCCCCGCATGGTTTTATTTTGAAAATTCATACATAAATCTATCACACTTCAACCATTGTGTTTTTACAACTTTTTGAAGAATTTCCGGAACTGAACCCAGAGTAAATGTGCCGAGGGCGGGATTTGAACCCGCGACCTACGGATTATGAGTCCGTCGCCCCGCCAGCTAGGCTACCTCGGCACTGTTAATGGCTTTGAAATCAGTAGATTATTAAAATTTTTGGAGGCTAAATCATCTCTAAAAAGTTTTCAAGAACTCTCAAACCATTTCTGCCGCTTTTCTCAGGATGGAACTGGACACCCATGAAATTGTCCCTTGCCACAGCAGATGCGAATTCAATCCCGTACTCAGTGGTGCCTATGATGTTTCTTTCATCGGTTTTGAAGTAATAGGAATGAACAAAATAGAAGTAACCCTCCTTTATTCCGTTGAAAAGTGGGTGATCTGCTGCTGTTTTAACAGCATTCCATCCCATGTGAGGTATTTTTCCAACCCATTCCGGGAATCTGACAACTCTCCCCTCAATGACCCCCAGACCCCTGTGCAGTCCACCCTCCTCGCTTTCGTCTGCGAAAAGCTGCATTCCAAGGCATATTCCTAGAACAGGAACATCTGTTTTTATCAAATAATCGGAAAATGGTTTGAGATTGATTATTGCTGTTTCAAAGGCCCCAACACCTGGCAGGATCACTGCACTGGCAGATTCAACGGTTTCCCTGTCTGAAGTGATGACTGCACTGCCACCACTTTTTTCCACAGCCTTGTGTATGCTTTTCAGATTTCCAGCACCGTAATCAATGATTGCAATCACCTTACCGTCTTTTTCAAATCTGTTTTAAGTTTTGTGGATTATTGAGTTTCAGAATGACAAAATCCAGAAAAGGATAAATACTTCTATTGCCTATTTTGGCTGAATGATGGTACTTGACGAAGATTCCTCGCAGCACGTAGAGGAGGTATGCTGCGGCATATTCGAGAGATTCCCGGTTGAATACCTGATGGAACTGGCAAGAAGCTGTTCTGAAGACGTCTACCTTTTGATGCACAGGGATGACAGGAATTTCATAGACATATACATAGGCAGGAACAACAAGGATTTTGGGGAGTTCATAGCCATTCCAGTTCCGAAGCGTTTTGCCGTTCTCGAGCCTGACAGGGAATATTTTGAAATAACTCTCAAAGCCAACGTTGCTCTTGCTTTAAAAGGTGAAAAGGAGTTTCATCTGTAGTCTGTCTGATATGACGTTATCAGCCCTGCAACACCTCCGAGCAACACAGACAGGAATACGGTAAGATTGAAGATCGAACCAGTTTCTGCAACCTTCTCATAAATCCCAACGCTCAGAGTGTATGCTATGAACGCAAACCATACTGTTACTCCAGCAACAGCCCCGTAAAGCACCTTTGTCTTGATTGATTTTCCAAAGAAGGACAGTCCGGCTCCGGCAACAATTATGCCGATCCAGTGAAAGCCTGAAAGGGCAAAACCAATTAGGAACAAGATAAAGCCCGGGTTCAATATCCCACCTCCGTCACAATGTACCTGCAATCCCTCCACATCTCAAGCTGATCCGCATAGTTCTCAGAGAAATAGTTGCCCGAATTTCCTCCCGGAATGACTCCAAGCATTTTTGCCGAGCTGTCTGTAAATGTTGTAATCATTCTCCAGCTGCTTCCTGCCTGAAATGGCCTGTAGCTGTATCTGAAGTTGTATACCGTGTAGTCTGAGCCGTTCATTTCAAACTGAGGGTAGTTCATGAAGAGCACCTTTGGAGAGAATGGGTGGGTTGCGATGAAGACGTTAATATCTCCGTATTTTATGTATCCCATTTTTTCAATTTCCTCAACAGCCCTATCCATTGCCCTTGCAATTATATCCCACTTCGTTTCTCTTTCAGGGGTTCTGATGTCATCAAACCATACACTGTCTTCCGGAAGGTTCTGCAGTATCCAGAGCTTTGGATAGCTATCTTTCTCAAGGCCAGCTGAACTGAATTCGTCATGGAAGGTCTCATTCATGTAATTCTTCAGGAATAGTGAAAACACAAGGGCGGCCTTTGAATCTGAGGTCATTCTGTAGTCCCATTGAAGGAGAAGGTTCACATACTCCTTTGATTTTTCTGAAAAAGGTATTCTACCGAGATTCTGCTTTATTTCTCCAACAAAAAACTCCGCAGGCTTGGAGTAAACATCTTTCTGCATTTCAATCATATCATCAACATCAAGCTTCCCCTTTCCAGCAATCCTCTCCTCAATCATCTCATAAATTCTCATTCCCCTGTACGGATCGGCAAAGTATCCGCTATCACCGATGTAATACCTGAAGTCAAATACAGGCCTCTGATTGGCAGTTGCAACGTAATCAGGATTTATGAGATGTGGTATCTGCTCGAATGGAATGAATCCTTCCCATGTTGATACTCCATAAGGTCTGAAACCCCTCCACTCTCCATCTCCCCTGCTTCCGTTGAATATTACATTCCCAGGCACAGGCTTACCATCAATCTCCCTTATGGGATACTTTCCAGCCGGATAGTATGCTGTATTTCCATATCTGTCGATGATCACAAAGTTCTGAGCGGGAACATTGAACCATCTTAACGATTCAACTGCCTCACTGGTGTTTCTCGCCCTGTTCAGACCAAAAATGGCTTTTAGCTCTGTTGTCGCAGTCAACCCGGTCCAGGAAACTGCAATTTTCGTACCATATTTCTCTATCAAAGGCCCATGAACTGTTTTTTCCACAACAACCTCCTGTTCCTCGAGCTCCCCATCCTTCAAAACTCTGATTGTCTTTTTTTCCTTTTCCACATTCAGCCATTTTCCTTTGTAGAGATACCTGTCTCCATCAAATCTGTAAGCATAGAAATCAATCACATCAGCTCCAACATTTGTGACTCCCCACGAGATGAATTTGTTCTGACCAATAATTATAACAGGTACTCCTGGAAATGTGACACCCCAAACCTCAAATTCTCCAGACTTCAGATGCATTCTGTACCACACCGGGGGGACTGTGAGAGATAGATGCGGGTCATTGGCCAGCATTGGATAGCCTGAAGCTGTATACCTCCCGGAAATAACCCAGTTGTTTGAGCCAAATGACCTGTCCCCTTCAAACTGCTTCAGCCAGTCCAAAAGGCTTCTGTTTATGTTTGGTATTTTAGAGTAAATGATGGGGTAAGAATGATTCAGGTATTCAGGATATAGCTCATAAGCCTGAGGAAGCTTTTTGAGTATGTACGCTCTCTCAAGATCCCAGAAGTCACCTGTCAGCTGCCAGGCAATGAGCTTGCTGATCAGAAATGTGTCGACAGGTGTCCAGGGCTCAGGCCTGTAATCAAGTAGCTTGAATTCTGGCTGAAGTTCTCCATGCTCGATATAATCATTTACCCCCTCTGAATACGCTGTTATGTAATCTGCAAATTCTGTGTTCCTGAAGTAATCCCATGTAACTTCAGCAGATTTTACAAAGTCCATTTTGATGTAAAACTCATCGGTTTCGTTCAAAGAAGCTCCAAAAATCTCTGAAAGCTCTCCTCTCATCATCCTTCTCTGCAGATCCATCTGGAAAAGCCTGTCCTTTGCCTGAGCGTACCCCACAGCATAGAAAAGGCTCCTCAGATTCTCAGCCTCAATTGCCGGATTCCCATGATCATCGTAATCAATGACAGCTTTCCCGTAGGGTGTGTCCAGCTCTATATGATTTTGTTCTGAATACTTCCAGAACTTTCCAAAAGGAGCAAAAAGATCAAGGTAAAGCGTTAATGGAGTCACAACAATCATCAGAAGAGCAATCGAGAGAAGAGATAGAAACTCACCTCTTTTCAGCTGTCTGAGTTTCATGGTTAAAGAAGTGAAAAAACATTAAAATAACTTTCGATTAAGGAAAAAGGCCTGAAAATACCAGTTCGACATCAATTCAGAGAACTATTCATCTGTTTTTCTGAGACCCCTGTAAAATTCGGGAATGTCGCTGATCAGATGTGAGATCACTCCGAGAATTGCAGGTACAAAAAACCATCTGAAAAACAGATATGACAGAGAGAGGATTATGAGGGAGACAGAAATATGGGTCACGGAGGTGTATCTGAAAAGCCCCAGTTCAGATGCAGTTTTCAAAAAGAGATCGTATTCCCTGTATATCTCAAGAGGATTTCTGAACCTTCTGAGCCTTTCATCGCCTTTTGATTTTGCATAAACAAGAACTAAGGCGTCTAAATCCATCAGTGATGAGACCATTCCTGCCAGAGTGGCGAGGATGAACGCATTACCAGAGGATTCCGGTGATGCTGCCAGTTCTGCCATGAGGACTGCAGTGAATGCTATTAAAAGGTGGTGGTGGGTGAGCATGTCAGCCAATCATATTTGCTGCCTATAAAATCTGCCCGTGATTATGTGCAGACTGGTTTTTGGAGTACAACATATACCGAAGACTTTTTTAACTTTGGTTAACCTCAATAAAAACATGGTTAACGAAAATCAGAGGCTTGTCAAAACAAGTCTGGCAGTGGTGATGGCAGTTGTTATAGCCATTTCTGCCCAGATAAGCTTCAAAATTGGCCCTGTTCCATATACAATGCAGAATTTTGGAGTTGTGCTCGCTGGTTTTCTTCTCGGCCCCTATTACGGGATGCTGAGCGTTACCATATATCTGGGAATGATTGCCATATCACTACCATTTGCTGCTGGAGGCGGGGGAATTGGAGTTCTTTTTGGCTTCACATCAGGCTACCTGTTCGGCTTTCTCTTCACCGCATTTCTTGCAGGATACTTCAGGGAAAAACTGAAGGACAGAGTGAGAATGCTATGGCTTTCAACATTTATCGCAGCCATTCCCACATACATTCTGGGATTTGCAGTCTTTTACAGATTTGCAGTAGGCAATGCGAAGCTTTCGGCATTTGCTCAGAGTGCTGTTCAATTATTTGGAATTCCAGAAATCTCCTTCCCATTCATGATCTTTGCAGCCACAGTGCTTATCTACATTCCCCAGGATATGCTCATAGATCATTTTCTTGCGGTGGTTGTTTACAGATATGTCAGGGATCTTCTGATCCAGAGGGGGATTGGGATCTGATTGAATTCTCGGTAAAGTACTACAAATACCCCAATGGAACCACGGGTCTGAATGGAGTCAGTGGAAGAATTGAGGGTAGCTGCTTTATTGCCGGAAAAACCGGAAGTGGAAAGAGCACCTTGCTGAGAATGTTCAATGGTCTGATTCCTGATTTTTACGGCGGCAAATTTTCGGGAGAGGTGAGAGTTTTTGGCAGCCTTCCATCTCCACAGACAGCATACATGGTCCATCAGAATCCATACGAGCAGATTACAAGCCTGAGAGTTACTGATGAACTCATATTCCCATCCATCCAGTCAGGAAGAGACTCCAGTGATGCAAGAAAAGATGCCATGGCTCTTGCAGAAGAGTTTGGAATTGATCACCTGCTTGACAGACCCACATATCAGCTTTCTCTGGGAGAGCTGCAGATTGTCCAGATTCTTGCCGGAATTGCAGCAGGAAAAAAAGTCCTTCTGCTTGATGAGCCGTTTGCTCATCTGAGCAGAAGGAATGCTGAGAGGCTCATAAAAATCTTAGAAGATCTCTTCTGCGTTGTTTCGGATCACAGAATCGAGTTCATGACTTACTTTCCTGAGATTATTGATCTCGGCACCGAGATTCCTGAAGGTGAGACGACCGAACCGGAGATTGGGGATGCTGTTTTTGAAGGAGTGATATCGCTCAGGGAAAATGAGATAGTTGCAATAACCGGTGACAATGGATCAGGGAAAACAATGATGCTGAAGAGGATAGCGGAAGAGATGAGGAACCAGAGGGTTGACTTTGGAATCTCACTTCAGAATCCGAACTACTCCCTGACGGAGAAAACTGTTTTTCAGGAAATCCAGGATGAAGGAATAATAAGAGAGTTTCAGCTCAACAATCTTCGGGAAAGGCATCCCCACTCACTCAGCTACGGTCAGGCAAAAAGAGTTAGCATTGCCAAGGCATTCAGACACAGCATACTACTCCTCGATGAACCCACAGCAGGACAGGATGTTGCATTCAGGGACAGACTCCTGAAGATTCTCAGGAAAAACAGGAAGGCAGCGATTATAGCAACCCATGACGAAAATCTGGCAGAAAAATGCGACAGGGTGGTGGAGCTTTGATTCTCAGAAACATATCATACGGGTTGCAGGAAGGAGGCTTAGAGGGGAGATGTGCACTGCTATCAGCATTTTTTCTCTCCATTTCAGTCCACCTATCGGATATGAGTCCCCATGTCGCTCTTTCCGTGATGGCGATTTCCGGCCTTGCATCCAGGGGGAGGAATCTGAGACTGGTGGCTGGTTTTTCCCCATTCTTCATTCTGATACTCCTTTCAGGTCTTTTTTTCAGTTTTGAGTATTCTATTATCTCAGCCCTTGCCTTTGCTGCCATAATATCCTCCGGGGCCGTAATTTTCTCATCCAGAATTTCTGAAATTACCGGTGCTCTGATTTATTTCAAAGTCCCTGAAAGGTTCGTCAGCCTGATTCAGCTTGGACTCAGCATCATGCCTGTCCTTGTCAGAGATCTTCAGGAGATCATTTTTGTCATTGACGAAAGAGGATTGAGGAGATATGAAAGGATCCTGAAGGCATTCATCTCCACCGCAGTTCTGAGAGCCATGAGTCTATCTGAATCACTCTACTCCAAGAACTACACAGGAAGGATCGTTTTTCAGATGAGATCTCCTGAAAAGAGAGACATCATGCTTCTCTCAGTATCCTCTCTTTTATTCCTGTCCACAGCTCTTTCAGATCTTCTTCATCTGCCGATCTGAAGTATTTTCCATTTCTTTTTTCCAGAATGCCCTTATCCCTGAGAAAGTCAACCTGAGCTATTGTCTCGGTCATTATCAGAAAAACCTGTCTGTTTCTGCCAAAAAGAGATGTTGCAATTTCAAAGGAATTCCTTCCATCTGCATGCCTGAACACCTCAAAGCTTCTCTGTTCAAAGCTCTCAAGGTATTCCCTGATGATTTCCCTGTGGGGCCTTCTGATCTCCCTGTGACCCGGAAAAACTCTTCTGATTTCAAGGGAGTAGAGCTTTTTCAGCGTTTCAATATACAGATCGATGATCTCAAGGCGTTCATGGTCATTGACAGGCTCTATCACAGGGTTTGGAGTGATTCCATCGAGCATGATATCTCCGGAAAACAGAGTTCGGGATTCCTTGTGGTACAGGGCTATGTGGCCGTAGGAATGCCCCGGAACATGCAGAACCTCCAGAATATCATCTCCCGCTCTCACCCTGTTTCCAACTTTCCCGCATTTACTGCAGGGCAGAACAAGTCCCCTGTATGTTTCCTTAACCCTTTCCTCCATGAGCCGGGCAAGCTTCAGCGGCATTCCCTCACTGATGAAATGGGCATAAACAAGCCTGAAGTAGCTCTCCTCAGCATCGGAAAGTTTCCAGCAGGAGTTCTCATGAGCAAACACATTGGAAAAGAGGTATGCTGAGCCAAAGTGATCAGCATGAGGATGTGAAATAACAAGTCTTGCAGAATCAAAATCAAGTTCTGAATTCCTGAGTGAGTTTTTCAGTGCTTCTACTGATTCAGGAAGATTTATTCCGGAATCAAACACGACTTCACTGTTTATTATGTAAACATTCGTGTCTCCAGCAGGATATGGATTCAAAACTCTGGCAATTTCAACTTTCATCTCGGGAAACTTTTTAACTTGATTTATTAACATTACCTCCATGGCACTCTCATCCCTCAAGGAAGTTGTCAGGAAAATTGCAAGATCATCTGCCATTGACAGACACCTTGTTGATGAGATAGTCAGGGACATCCAGAGAGCCCTAATCAGAGCTGATGTCAATGTAAGGCAGGTCAAGGAAATAACCGACGCCATAAAGAAAAGAGCGTTGAGTGAGGAACCTCTGAAGAGTCTGAACCCAAAGGAGCATATAATCAGGATAGTTTATGAGGAACTGCTGAAGGGTGTTGGTGAAGGTCTTGAGATCCCTCTGGAAAAGGCAAGAATCATGCTCGTTGGACTTCAGGGGAGTGGAAAGACAACAACGGCAGCAAAGCTCGCCAAGTACTTCAAAGATAGGGGAATGAAAACAGCCGTCATCGCCGCGGACACCTGGAGACCTGCCGCCTACGAGCAGCTGAAGCAGCTTGCAGAGAACATTGATGTTGGATTCTATGGCAGGAAAAATGAGAGAGATGCGGTTAGAATAGTCAAAAAGGGTCTTGAAGAGCTGAAAGACTATGACATGATCATAATAGATACCGCAGGAAGGCATGCACTTGAGGATGACCTCATAAAGGAGATGATTGAAATAGAAAAGGCTGCAAACCCTGACTACAAGTTTCTCGTGCTTGATGCTGCCATAGGACAGCTTGCATCAAAGCAGGCAGAGGCATTTCACAGTGCGATAGGGATTGATGGCATAGTGATAACAAAATTCGATGGAACGGCAAAGGGTGGCGGAGCACTATCTGCTGCCAGACTCATCCAGATTCCCATCGCCTTCATAGGATCAGGGGAGAAAATTGACGATCTCGACAGATTTGATCCCGCAGGATTCATTTCAAGGCTTCTCGGTATGGGGGATATAAAGGCTCTTCTGGAAAAAATTGAGAGAATAACCCAAGAAGATGAGCTTGATCCCGAGAAGTTCCTGAAAGGAGAATTCACGCTGAAGGATGTGTACAGGCAGATTGAGGCGATGGGCAAGATGGGACCGGTGAGGAAGATATTCGAGATGCTTCCCCTTGGGATGTCCATGAAGGTTGATGACGAGGCAATGGACATGACCCAGGAAAAGATGAGGAGGTTTCTTGTCATAATGGACTCGATGACTGAGGAAGAGCTGATGAATCCAAAGATAATCGATGGTTCGAGAATAAGGAGAATTGCAATTGGAAGCGGAACATCACCGCAGGAAGTTAAGGAGCTGCTCAAATACTACAACACCATGAAAAGCCTGATGAAGAGGATGAAAAAGGGTAGAATTCCAATCAAAGGTCTCAAAATGGGGTTCTGATCCTCACATCTTAGGGGAAAGCATGATATTTCCTGAGAGAGATCTGTATTCATGAATGAGTTCGATGATCTTGACCTGCTTGAGGATGTGGAAAATCTTGAGGCTCAGGTTCAGACTGAAGGCCATGAAGGCTATCCTGCCACAACCATCCTTGTTGATGAGCACAGAGTAATAAAGAGGGCAGTTGACATCCTTGTAAATGCCGTGAAGAATGAAATTCAGGATGAGAAACTGTATTCAGATCTTGCAAGGTTCTTTTCAGAATATGCAGATGCCATCCATCATGGAAAGGAGGAGAGGATTCTTTTCAGATACCTGAAGGATCATGCACCAGAGCATGTTCTTGAAATTGTGAAAGAGCTCGAGAACGATCATGTTAGGGGGAGAGAGCTTGTGGGAAAAATCAGGGAAAATGCGTCGGATGTTGATTCTCTCAGGAATTACGCATTAGCTTACGCTTCAATGCTCAGGGATCATATACTGAAGGAGGATGAAGGGCTGTTCAGTGCGATGCATCCATATCTGCCAGAGGAGGAAGAGGAGAAGATGATGGAGGAATTCAGGAAAGCTGATCCACCAACAAAGAAGGAGCTGGAGGTGCTGGTTGAGGAGCTTGAAAGGGTAACACATGTTGAATAGCTCTAAGCAAAACTGAAAGAAATCTCAGAGAACATTCGGAAGGTTATTATTAGAGCTGAATTTCTCAGAAGGCAGACCATTTCAGTTTCAATCAAGCAATGCTGAATCTGCAATAGCTTTATCATCACCCATAACAGAAATTCTCTGAATGAAAATCGCCGGAATTGACGAGGCTGGGAAAGGACCTGTAATCGGGCCTCTGGTGGTCTGCGGGGTTGCGTGCGATGAAAATCTGCTGAAAAAGCTCCCCGAGCTTGGGGTGAGGGATTCAAAGAAGCTCACACCGAAAAAGAGAAAGGAGATCGCCGGAAAGCTGAGGAAAATTCTGGACTGGGAAGCTGTGGTTATTCAGGCAGCCGAGCTCGACAGGATGATGGAGGAGAAGACGATAAACGAAATTCTGAAAGAAGCATGCGTTAAGATCATTTCAAAACTGAATCCGGATGTTGCTTTCATTGATAGCTTCGATGTAAAACCTGAGAGACTTGAGAAAGAAATTGAAGAAATGACAGGATGCAGGGTTGTTGCAAAGCACAGGGGTGAGAGCGAGCCAGTTGTGGCCGCAGCCTCTATAATCGCCAAGTGCCTCAGAGATGAGATGGTCGAAAGGCTGAGGGAAAGATATGGCGATTTTGGAAGCGGATACGCCTCGGATGAGAGGACGAGGAGGTGGCTTGAGGACAGGCTGAGGAAGGGTGAGGTTCCGGAGATAGTCAGGAGGAGCTGGAAGACGGTCGACAGGATGAGGGGTACTCTGAAGCAGAAGAACCTGTCCGAGTTCTGACACACACCTTGAAAAGGTGCGACATCATTCCCCGGGTCTGAACAGGACCCGTTCCGGTTGCCGTTCTGGCAACATTTATAACTCCTCAATCGGAAAATCACCCATGGCCTACGAAGACCTCAGGGAGTTCATCGCGAGACTGGAGCAGGAGGGCGAGCTTGCTAGAATAAGCAGAGAGGTCAGTGTTGAGCTCGAGATCACGGAGATTGCCGACAGGGCGGTCAAGCAGAACGGAAAAGCTCTGCTATTTGAAAACCCAAAGGGCTATGACATTCCCGTGCTTATAAACGCGTTTGCCAGCGAGAGGCGCATCAAGCTTGCCTTGGAGACTGAAAGGCTCGAGAGCATTGGCGAGAAGCTTGTGGAGCTTGCGAGAATGAAGCCCGAGTCGATTCTTGACGGCATTAAGGCTTTGTCATCTGCAAAGGATCTGATGAGCTTCATCCCGAAGAAGGTAAAGAGCGGCCCGGTCAAAGAAGTTATAGATCACGATCCCAATTTGCTGAAGTTCCCGATCCTGAAGTGTTGGCCTCAGGATGGGGGGAGGTTCATAACATTCCCTGTCGTGATAACTAAGGACCCAGAAACTGGCGTGCTCAACGCGGGAATGTACAGAATGCAGGTCTTCGACGAAAAAACCACGGGCATGCACTGGCAGATTCACAAGCATGGAGCCCTGCATTACAGAAAGCTGAAGGAGATGGGAGTGGACAAGCTGGAGGTTGCCGTTGCCATTGGGGTTGATCCCGCCACGCTCTACACTTCAACCGCCCCACTCCCTGAAAACATGAGCGAGTTCATGTTTGCTGGCTTCATTAGAAAGAAGAGGCTGAAGATGGTGGACTGCGAGACCGTGGATTTGCAGGTTCCGGCTACAGCAGAAATTGTGCTTGAAGGTTACGTGAAGCTGGACGAGTTCAGAATCGAGGGACCTTTCGGCGATCACACCGGTTATTACACGCCAGCTGAGCCGTATCCCGTCTTTCACGTTGAGTGTATAACCCACCGCGAAGATCCGGTATACCATGCGACGATAGTCGGAAGGCCACCGATGGAGGATGCGTGGCTCGGAAAAGCCACAGAAAGAATCTTTCTACCCATGATAAGGATGATCCACCCGGAGATCGTGGACATAAATCTGCCCATTTCTGCAACATTCCACAACCTCGCGATAGTTTCCATAAAAAAGCGCTATCCGGGTCACGCGAGAAAGGTGATGTTCTCCATCTGGGGAACGGGGATGCTCAGCCTGACGAAGGTTGTGATAGTGGTTGATGATGACGTTAACGTGCATGACATGAACGAGGTCATGTGGGCTGTTACGAGCAGATTCGATCCGGCGAGAGATGTGGTCATTATTCCTGACTCACCCCTCGACAGTCTTGACCATGCAGCCTACAGGCCAAATATTGGAGGAAAGCTGGGCATTGACGCAACGAAGAAGTGGAGGGAAGAGGGCTACGACAGAGAATGGCCGGATGTTGTCGAGATGAACGAGGAGACAAGAAGGAGGGTTGACAATTACTGGGATGAGCTGAGGAGAATGATACTCTAATTCATCCCCTTCAGTCTGTATTTAACGATAAAACCCTCACCATCTTCTTTGTAATCAGCTATTTCGGCATCCACATCCTGTATTATGTCTTCAAAATAGTCATAAACGCCACATGTTCTGCACATGTATCCTGAAAAGTAAACTTCAGCGATGCCATTTCTGTATTTTCTGTATTCAGCCCTTGCCTCAGGCTCGTGATATTTGTTGAAGTTATCTATGCTCTCCTTCAGTTTCAAAAGCTCTGTAAATTCAATCTTTTTACTATCATACCTATTTTTCCTCAGCCAGTGCCTTATGTAGGGGCATGAGACTCTTATTCTCTCAAAACATTCAGCATATTCCATAACTCTCCCAACAGCCTTTCCAGCATATCCCTTACCTTCAAATCCCCTGGCTGTGTGGGTTTCAATAAGGTGAATCGAGTTGCCCTCAACCTCATAAACAACCCATGATACATCATTTCCCCTGTCATCAACCAGCACCGCCCTTCCACTCCTGATCTCAAATTCCATAATTTTAATTGGAGATAAACAAATTAAACATTTTGGTTTAAACTTCGAATTCAGTCAGGAAAGTGTTAAATTGCCCCATGGGAAAATGCCCTTCAATGATTGACTACATTCTTCTCTTTATTGCCGTTTCAGCAGTCTCAACAGCATCAATTTTTGCTGTTTTAGCAAATGCACCCGGAATAGCGGCAAGCTTCTGGAGATTTCTTGTTGCATCCCTCATTTTCCTGCTCTTTTACAGAAAATTTCCAAGAGATTCAAAAACCCTCAAATACTCTGCTTTTGCAGGATTTTTTCTTGCAGTTCACATGTCTTCCTGGATAGAATCTCTTTTTCATGCCTCGGTTGCACTCAGCACCGCAATTGTCTGCACTCACTCCATATTTTCCGGTTTGTTCGCCACACTTGCAGGTGAGAGAATAAAGGCGAGAGAGATAACTGGGATGCTGATCGCAGTGTTCGGGATATATCTCCTCAGCGGTGCAGATTTTTATGCTGACATTCATGGAGTGGCACTGGCATTTACAGGAGCTATTGCAGGTGGGCTCTATTTTTCAACCGCAAAATTTGCGAGAGATGTTGATTTCAGAGAATACATAACCTCCACATATCTTTTTGCAGCCATAGCAACACTTCTCTTTGCAATCGCTACAGAGACACCTCTGTCAGGATACCCCGAGAAAACGTACGCATTTTTCCTGCTTCTTGCAGTAATCCCGATGTCTGCTGGCCACACCATACTGAACTACCTCATAAGGAAGATAAGAGTGGTGACTGTAACAGGAAGTGTACTCGGAGAGGTTGTTGGTTCAACGATCCTTTCAATAATATTTCTGGAGCAGAGACTTGAGATTGTAGCCTACATTTACTTAATTCTGATTCTGCTTGGAATTTACATTGCTATTTCAAAAAGAAGCTAAAGAAAAGCCCTCGATTTCCGGACTATCTGTTCCTGATTTCTCAGCCACTCCCTTTTCCATCTGTCGTAGCACTGTTTGCTGCAGAATGCCTTTGGTTTGTTATTGCAGCATGTTTTGACAAAAAGGGGTTCTTTCATCAGCTTTCCGCACACATCACATCTCATTGCCCTTGCGTTCTCAATTTCCATTGGCACAGAGAACTCTAAGCGATGTTAATTAATATACTTTTCCATCTCTCCCTCTGCAAAGAGATAGGAGAGAACTCTTTCATGGTATTTCACATCCGGATTTTCAAACTCAATCCAGACAACCTGATTCTCAAAGCTGAAAAAGTAATGAGTCCTTCCATTTCCGAAAACCCTGTAGGTCTTCAGCTCACCGAATTCAAATGGCTCCGGATTTGAGAAGTAAAGATGAACCTTTTCTTTCATTTTTTCAGCAAGCTGGAATGCGGTGTCCTCATTTTCCGCGTAGGCTATCCATACCCTTATATCACCTATTCCCTCAAAATCTACAACAGCAGCCGATTTAACATCAAAATTTCCCAGATGGATTGACTTAACCATTTTGACAGCATCATCTCCAATGACTATCTTTTTAACATTCAGCTTTATGTACTCCTCTGAACTGCTGAACTGAAAACTCGCTGCAACAATGACAATTCCAAGGGCAACGAGACCCAGGGCAAGCTTTCTCTCCTTCACAGCGTTAAAAGAGGCATCAGGAATTTAAATTTTCCCTGACCAAGGATAATGCTTTGCCTGTTATTTCATGAAGAATTGACGCCTTACAATCCTGCAAAATCTCAGTTCACTCCGAAACCAGATCTCAGGCTGTTGAATGAAACACCGAGTCCGGAATTTCTCTCGGACTGGCAGATTGATGAGAGTAACCGGAATTTTTATATTCTGCATTCAGCTATGCAGTGATGGACTTCACGCGGGGGTTGCCGAGTCAGGAAAAGGCGCGGGATTCAGGGTCCCGTCCCGTAGGGGTCCGAGGGTTCAAATCCCTCCCCCCGCACTAATTTACCGGTAAATTATTAGAGTCCGTTATTCTGTTATCTCCGTTATCCGACAACCACTACCACCGACTAACCGGTTCAGCCCGCACCCAAACCCGGGAACTCTGGATAATCAGGCATTGAACGAAAATGCGCCTCCAGAGCCGCCATCACTGCCAGTACCACATCCTCCCTCCAGTGGCGGGCAATCACCTGAACGCCAACCGGCAAACCGGCGCTACCTCTCTCCACAGCCTTTGCCGTGATGTCCGCCATATCCTTACTCACTTCTCTGTCGCTCTCCTCGCCAGGACGCACCCGGGTTGCTGCCACCACACCTGCTGGAGCGCCGATCACGTTGTACATGAGAGTATAGCTCAAAGCTGGAAAGAGGTGTTCACTGCTTCCATGAGTAATAGCAGGAAGTGGAAACGGTGGACAGAGAACAGCATCAAAGCCGCCCTCATCCAGCAGGCTGTGGAAGTGGGCCCGGTATTCAGTGCGTGCTTCTACCAGCTCCCAGTACTTCTCCGTTGATCGTTGACCCATGCACTGAATCATGTGGGCAGTGTAACGCTGACCGCGTGCAGTCATCAGCTTCTGAACAATTGACAGCACAAAGGATGGCGTCGAAAGCCCTTTAAACATCCCTGCAACCTGTGGAATGGGTTTCTCATTCCCAAGCAAACGTTCGTAGTCCTTACCCCCGCCAGATGAGACAGCCCCCAGAAATATGCGCACCGCTTCGGCAGCGTCGGGAGGTGTGAATGGATCAGCAGTGGCACCCAGATTCTTCATGGCTTCAGCAGCCTCCTTAACTGCACGCCGCAAAGCGGGCGAAGCAGGAAAATAGCCGTTGTCGGTGTAAAAGCCGATGTGAAGGTCTTCAACGCTCACCTTACCCGGATCTGGCCATGGAACAGGGGGTACGAGGTCATGGGTTGCATTCAGCGACGTTTCTGCAAGCACCGACATTGCCAGATGCAGGTCAGCAACGGTGCGAGCGATCGGGCCTGGCTGCGGAATGAACACCTCCTGACCATACCCCAGCAAACCGGTGGCGAAATCGTCGTTTGTAAGTCTGCCAGAAGTGGGTTTCAGGCCATGGAGTCCGCAGAAGTGAGCAGGAATGCGGGTGCTTCCGCCGAAGTCGCCTGCCAGACCAATAACAGAGCCGCCAGCAGCAATAATGGCAGCCTCACCACCACTGCTCCCACCCGGTGTTCGCTCCAGATTCCAGGGGTTACTGGAGCGGCCATAAACCCGGTTATCACTCTCAAAACCTGCCAGAGTCTGGATGATGTTTGTCTTGCCCAGAATGATTGCCCCAGCCTCACGAAGATTTTTCACCAATGGACCTTCGTCGCTGTAGACGTTACCGATTTTATTTGTTGCTCCAAGGGTCGTCTGAGTCCCGGCAACACGGTACTGCTCCTTGATGGTCACAGGAACTCCATGTAGCGGGCCAAGCGGTTCACCGCTGGACTGTTTTTCGTCCAGCTTCTCTGCTTGAGCACGAGCTTGGTCGAATAGGGGGATTACCAGTGCGTTGAGATGCTGGTTCACCTCTTCGATTCTGCGGACGTGTGCCTCAACAACCTCAACAGCGCTCACTTCTCCAGACTTTATTTTATTTACAATAGCTACCGCGCTGAGTTTTGTCAATTCTTTTGCAAAACTCACTCTTCCAACTCCAAATTTTGTTTGACTTTATTTTATGTAAATCTTTCGAGTTAATGACTGATTAAATATAATTAAACAAGTGACATATAATATAAAATTTAAAAAAGTGTAAAGATGTTAGCCGTATAGGTCTTTTTCCATAATTCACGCCACGATTTAAAACAAGCTTAATACGGTAACCGATAGTGCTCTACAGCCATATCCGCAATTCCCAGCCTTTCAAGGATTCGCAGCGGCACCTGCATCGAAACCTGAACTATTCCCGGCAGTCTGCCTATTTCGACAGCTCCCGTGATGGTCACGCGGTTCAGAACTTCCTCAAGCCTCATTCCAAAGAGCTTTGCAGCCCTCTCAAAACCTCTGGTGGCTGCTTCGTTGATTGTGGGCCCGGAACCGATGATTTGCAGAGGCGCAACCGGTTCAGCTTCAATTCCGTTCTTCCTTGCAAGGTCCGCCACCTCTTCCCACTCATCTTTCCTCCATGGCTTTGCAAGGGGCGGCAGGTCTTCTTCAGGAGGCAGCAAAATCGGGCCTTCAAGTGTTAATCCTTTCAGCACTGAAACTGTGACGGTTGTTTCGGCAGAAACATCGGCAGTATGCCCGGCAACCTCTCCGTCCCCCTGCATGGCGTGGACATCACCAGCGTAGATGCCACCGCCTTCCACCTTCACCGGAGCGATGACTATGCAACCCTCCCTTACAGAATCCACGTCCAGATGGCCGTCAGTTAAAGCTGTCTCGTACTGCTCCTTCGTTATGGCAAACTTGTGGGGGGCGTCTATGAGAAACGTTCCGAAGTCCCCTGCATTATGGGAGTCAGGGATATTGACAGCAGGAGTTGTGCCCAGCTGCCCGAGATGTGGGCGAAGGCGGGAGACCATCCCAAGGATGTCAGCCTTCCCGAACACCAGAACAGGCACCTGCTTCGAGTTTTTGGGCAGAGCTGCAAAGTCCCAGGCTTTTTCTGCGATGTTTCTGGCTGCTTTTTCATCAACTGAGATTGCAAAGCCATTACCAAAAATAAGGGTGTAGCCGTAGACCATTCTGAAAGGAGATGCTGGAGCACCGCACTTCTTGCATTTTATCGCTTCCTGCCCGATTCCTTCAACCTCAAAATCCGGCCATTCCTCTCCGCAGCCGGGGCACTTCTTTGCTACAAATGGGTCCCCGACAAAAGCCCGCTCTACCGGCTGATCCACTCCAGAGCTTGAAGCCTTCGAGAGCACCTCCACCTTTTCCACCCTGATGGCAATAGCATCTCCTACCTCTGCACCTTCAACCTCCACCGGCACAGCAACCTCATGCCCGCCTTTAATGTTTGGGGTTATCATTGGCCCCCAACATCCTGGAGAAGTCACAAAAACGATTTTACCTCCATCTGCCACCTTTCCAAGCTTCTTCACATCCGGCCCGATGATGCCGTCGGTCAGGACGTCGTTATAGATTACATCTTCTACATCTGCCATAATCCTAACTCATGATTAAACAATATAAATCAATTGCAGTTACTTTTTGAGTTCAATCATCAAATCATTTTCAGAATATCCGAACAACTGTAAGATGTTCTTAGATAATCTCACAATGCTATTAGCACTTAGAACCTTAACTCTGCATCATTTAGGGAATAAGTTCAAACCAAGCTTCTCATCCAGCTCCCTCACCTTCTTTGGCACCTCAGACATGATCTCCTTCTCGCCAACCCTAACCATGTAAACCTTCGAAAACTCCTCAAGCAAATCAGCCGGAGAAAGCTTATCCAGCAGTCCGGCATTCCTCAACATTAGCTGGAGCTTACAGTAGCCGTAAAGAGCCAGGAAAGATATAAAGAGGTGCCCGAACACAGCCTCATCGCTCTGCAAATACATCCTGTCGGCATTCAGCAAATTCTTGTAAACATCGAATGCCTTCTCCACGCCTCCCCTTTGCTTGTACATCAGAAAGATGTCCTCTGGCTTTGCATCGAGATCAGAGATGAGAAGGATCTTGCCAGCCCTCTCTAGCCTTCTGTCAAGCTCCTCCTTGCTTATCCTCCCCTCGTCCATCATCCTGTAAAGAGTTACCTCTTCCTCAGCTCTCAATGTGACGTCCTCAAACAGGTAAAGATAGCAATTCTCACTTCTTTTCTTTCCTGCTTTAATCAGCCTGTTGCGGTAAAAGAAGTGATCCTCTGTGCTGATTTCAGGGCAAAGTCTGCTGTTTCTTCTTGCAGGAATTACGAAGGAGATGCCTTTATCGAGCAGGAAATCTATTGCTTTCTGGGAAAAGAAACCTCTGTCGAGGATAAGAATGAGCTCAGAATTAAAGCTTGCTCTTATCTCTTCAACTGTAGTGTACAGGGAGGTTATATCCCTTACACTTCCAGGAATTGCCCTTATCATCGCTGGCAGACCCTTTATCGAGCAAAGCAGTGCGAGGTTTATCTGAGGGGTGTGGATTCCGTCTTTGTTGTACCCTGTTTCAGCCAGATTTATACTTGAGCGAGTGAATACAACGCTTAAATCGTAGACAAAATGTCTGTCATCCATCAAAGCCCTGAAAACTTCATTTTGCCCTTCTCTATTCAGCCCAACTTCCTTTAAAACTGATGACAGCTTCTTTGGATTGAGGTTTGGTTTTATGTCCGTGTAAAGCTTTTCCCATACTGCTTTGACCCTCTTCAGCGGAGTATAGCCCATCGCTCTGGTTAATGCTAAAGCGTATATCTCCTTCCAGCTGTCAAATACTTTGAGCAAAGGGACGAGATCTTTCATAGCATGATGGAGAAGTAAAGCATTTCCGTACTGCTTTACCGTTATTCTCTTCTCCTTCTTCTCTATCAGTCCTTCTGGTTTGAGCTTGCCTATGTACTCTGATTTTTTCTTTCTCTTCTTCGCTTTTTTATCCCAGTAAGTTGTTGACCTGTAAACGTAGTAGTTGTTTCCTACCTTCTTCACCTCCAGACATCTCACACCTCTTCTCCTCTGCTCCTCAAGCCATCTCCTAGCCCACTCTTCCATTATTCCATATTAGGGAATACATATTATTTATGTTTTTCCGCTGGTATGCTGCTGGTTGCGGGAAAAGGGTTAGGTAGAGTGATGTTCTGGAAAGTTATGCCCTAAAAATGGGAGAGTTAAGGTTAGATTTGTTTCCACGAATATGTCAGTTCCCGATATCCTTTCAGGAGACCTCAATTCATTGGGATTCCTTGTGAAATACGGTCTTTTCCGTCCAGTCAAATTCAGAACTCTGTCAAAAGTTTCTCTATGAGATGTAAGCATAATTTCACAGACCTTTAAAAGCATACTTCTCCAAGACTTTACTTCATACCTCTTTCCTTTAAATGTAAAAGCAGTTATTGTCCTTCCTGTGTAACTCAAAACAGGTTTTACCTCCATCCAGTCAGTTTTTCTGGGTTCTGGGAGCTTCTTCATCTCAGTTTGAACATGTGAAGCGAGAAATTCCTCCACAGTTACGTGATCAGGTCTGTATCCGCACAGTTTTTCGGTGGTCTCGGCAATTAATTCAACGAGTGACTCATCCGGCTCACTGATTATTTTACTCCACGCCATCGGAAGAGTTTCCTTAATCAAAATACTTCGCTGTTTGCTCCTGTAAATTCTCTCAGCGTTTTCAACAGCTTTTCCAGAAATAACGTTCTCTTTAGACAAGAAGTCGATGAATTTTTGGGTTATATCCTCAGCATTTTGTTCATATATCTCTATTGTGTAAAATCTTCTCTGTTCCCAGCTTCCTTCGTGCAAAGGAAGATAAAACCACCAAGTGATACCATTAGTCAGGATGGCAATTTTAACACCATACTGAAAGGAATAACTGAGAATCTGCTCCTGATGTCTCTCCAGATCCTCTCCAACCTTTTTGACCTCAATAAATACTTTGTTATAATTATTGTGCCGCAATGCGAAATCAACCCTCCCAGCCCCTACCGGAAACTCGGGGTAAATTTCTTCGATGTTGAATGGATCCCAGCCCAAATACGAAAGAATTTTTAAAATGACACCTTGTTTGGTGGCAGCTTCATCTAATGAAACCAATCTTCTATCAGATTGTATCTGCCTTATAAATTCAAATAACTTGTCTCTCAATATTTTTCACCTCTGAAGACACTTCTAAGGACTTATTCTGATTTGATTGTGGATGTGACTCTATGATGTAGACTCCTATACTTCGATTTCAGGATCAGTTTTAATCCGAAAGATTTAGATGAGGTGTTAACCGATTCTGACACTCTTTAATCAGCATTAAGAATTATCCACTTCTACTTAAATTTTTAGTAAATTAAAGTCAAAAAAGTCGAAATCAGAATCTCTAGATGTGTATAAATGCCAACTGTTCATTGGCCCGAGATTGCCAAACACACTGAACGAATCTCTCAAGATCAGTTCCTTTTACATTATCGTAAAGCTTCCCATCAGTCGTGACGAACTTAACACCCAGCTTTCTGGCTAAACTCAAATAAGGCATCACATACAGTTATCCCTTGTTCACCCTTTTTCAACTGCCAGTTCAAAAGCTGGCATAAGCAGAGATTGAGTATCCACCACATTGCAGAGGTTTGTTATGAAGAAGATAGCTTTTTCCAGAGCGAGTTTAACCTGTTCTTTATCATCGCCATAAAACTATGCTCGTTTCCATGTAGCGTTGGCCACTTCGGAGAATGCCTAGCTGGTGGTGTAATAATCTGAATAGGATTTTACAACTTCTTAAACCCTCTCTGAACGCTCTTCTTTGAAAAACAGGGCGATTATTGCTCTGGAGTCGAGCACAGCAGCACTATCTTTCATCTCTATCCGCCTGTACGAGTTTAGAAGCCGGAACTGAGGTTTTCATTTTACTCCTAATCTCTCTAGCTTCTTCGAGAAGTTTTTCTCCTGTATTCTTCCTTTACTCTTTCTTCCACAAGCTTTCTGATTTCTTCCTGCCAATTGATATCTTTGAGTTCTTACATCAATTTCTAATTTCATCGTGTATTCTTATGCTGTAAACAGTAGTTCCCATAATCAGATGTTTACAAGATTGGTATATCAATCTGAATGCTTTCGCAATCTTGAAGTTTGTTTAGCGATTCGTGGCTAGTTATTCGTGGCCAATCATTTCTTCAATTTCAATCCAAGATTTTCCAGTTTTTCAAAATGCCTGAAATTACCAGTCCAGAGAACCAGGAGAAAACGAGCAGACAGACAGTTAAAAAATACTACACGTACATCGGTGAGGATGCTAAAACTCTGATAAAGGAATGGCTAAAGATAGGAATGGCTAAAGATGAGACCCGAAACTAAAACGGATGCTCTTTTTGTTACCTACAACAAAAACAAAAGGGAATGGGTTCCGGTTACTGGAAGATTGGTTTCCGACATGCTCAGGAAAGTTGCCAAAAAGATTGGATTAATAAGTCCCAATGGGCTGAACAGATATCATATCCACACGCACGAATTCAGGGATCTGTTCAAGTCTCTCTGTACGCTGAACGGTGTGAATCAGGTTGCATCTGAATTTTTCCTAGGCCATACAATTGATAAGCTGGGTTACGATAAATCACCGCAGTACGATAAGGAGTGGTTCAGGCAGGAGTACATGAAAGTCGAGCCGATGCTTAACGTTCTTTCAAATCCAGAGGGAAGGAGAAAGACAGAGGAGGATATAAAGAAAGAGGCTGTGCTTGAAGCTATAAGGAGTCTTGCTAGCGCCTTTGGTATAGACCCGATGAGAGTAAGGATTGAGAAGCAGAAAGAATTGGGGAAGGAGTTGACGGTGGAGGAAGAGATGGAGTTATTGCAGTATGAAATTAAGAAACTGAGAATGTCTGAGCTGAATAACTCTGGAAAACTTTACAAGAGTAAAATAGTGACTGAAGACGAATTAACCGATTACGTCGATGAAGGGTGGGAAGTGGTTAAAGAGTTGAATAGCGGGAAGTTTCTAGTTAGGAAAATGAATCGGATCGATTTTTAGTCATATATTCCAACAATAATAAATGAATTCTTCTTTTCTTTGTTTTACAAACTTGTTAATCTCAGCAATTAATCTCATGAGTCTTAATTTTTCTTGTAACCGTTTAGCATCTTTCAAGTATTTTATATTTGACTTTTGTAAAATT
>ENA-OSAF01000172-OSAF01000172.1-marine-sediment-metagenome-genome-assembly--contig:-NODE-172-length-23942-cov-23.615942_pt1 | contig 23942 bp, 27 predicted proteins | sample MGYA00237872_ERZ529318 | MGnify/ENA primary metagenome ERZ529318 (study PRJEB26369, sample SAMN03142813) | marine sediment metagenome | biome: marine; feature: borehole; material: sediment... | reverse complement strand
TTGTGGTAAGAGTTTACGCAGAAGGAAAAATATTAGACATTTAACATACTTTTAACATATTTTTTGGCAGGATTATTATAATTATTGTTGAAAATAACTTAAAATGTAAAATCAAGCTATGATGTAAAATAGTGTTATATTTTATCGGAGGTGTGCGCTCTCTTGTCTTTAAAAGTTTTAGATATTTTGGTAGTTGATGACCAGCCCGGGGTTCGTTACCTGCTAGATATAATAATAAAAGAACTAGGGCATAGGGTTCATACTGCACAAAACGGCCTCGAAGCACTGGAAAAAGTATGTAGTATTCAGCCGGACCTTGTCTTTATGGATGTACGCATGCCCGTTATGGGTGGGCTGGAAGCGCTGGCCAGGCTTAAAATACAATCCCCGCAAACCAAAGTTATTATTATGAGTGCTTACGGTTCCGGCGATATTATTAACGAGGCCCGCAAACTGGGTGCAACCGCTTGTTTGGCCAAACCCTTTGATGTCGAAGAAATAAAGGAGTTTTTACAAAAATATATTTTAAAGCACTACACCGATCAACATATTTATAAAGCAAGCGTTATTTAAAGGATACCGGGCGGATAACGGGCGCAATCGGCGGATTGTTTAGTGCCGCCGTTTTTTATTTTATATTATTTTCCACCGGCCTGTTCAGGGTTATAATAACTAATGTGAATGCAACCAAAAATTCAACTGGAGGTATAGGCTTTGTTCGTTGCAGATGTAAAATCTGCCGGCGAAACCATAAAATTGGGTGAAGCATTGGGTAAGATGTTGCAGCCGGGAAGTGTGATCTGCCTTCTGGGAGATCTCGGGGTGGGGAAGACCTGTCTGGCCCGGGGTATTGCCCGGGGTGTTGGAGTTAATCAAAGGGTAACCAGTCCAACTTTCACCTTGATCAATGAGTATATGGGGAGAATGCCTCTGTACCACATGGATGTTTATCGTTTAGCTAAACCGGAAGAACTTGAAGAATTGGGATATGAAGAATATTTTTACGGCGACGGGGCTACCCTGGTGGAATGGGCTGATCTCATACAACAATACCTTCCAGGACAGAGGTTGGACATATACATTGAAAGGGCTGCGGGTGACGAGCAAAAAAGGATTGTCAAGCTTGTACCTCGCGGCGCCAGCTATGAACGATTAGTTGAGGAGTTGATGCGGCGTGTACGTTCTGGGCATTGAATCCGCCACGCCCGTTGCCGCCGTGGCAGTGGTGACGGAGGAGAAAATTTTGGCCGAACGCATGGTCAACAATCGCCGCACACATTCCGTGAACCTGCTGCCTATGATGCGTGACGTGTTGAAAGATGCGGGAATTAGCAAGCAAGAACTGTCGGGGATCGCAGTTTCTGCAGGACCCGGTTCGTTTACCGGCCTGCGTATTGGCGTGAGCACCGCGCGCGCCCTGGCCCAGGTTTTGGAACTACCTGTCGCCGGCGTGCCCACTTTAGAGGTGTTGGCTCACCAGTTACAGGGTATTTCAGGCATCATATGTCCTATATTAAACGCCCGCAAGGCAGAGGTATATGCTGCGCTGTATCAAAGTAACGAAAATCAATTGCGTTGTATAAAACCGGCTTTCGCGGCGAGTGTGGAAAAACTGGTCGAAATACTTGGAGCTTTTGATGCACATGTTACTTTTCAGGGAGACGGGGTAACCGAATACGGAAGCGCGCTGCGCGAGCTTTTGGGTGAACGGGCCCGCTTTGTCCCGCTAAGTACTTCATACCCAAGAGCCGCAGTAGTGGCCGAGCTGGGCTTGCGGCAGCTAAAATCCGGTGCCGTCGGTAGCTATACGACATTGCTTCCGCAATACGTACGGCTGTCGGAAGCGGAAATAAAGTGGCGGGAAAGGTGCCGCGCCGGAGGCTGACATGAAAGATATTATAAAAGAAGTGCATTTTGCCCCTATGCAAGAAAAACACCTTACCCAAGTATTGGCAATTGAAAAAAACTCATTTAGTTTGCCGTGGCCCAGGCAATCGTTTGTATACGAATTACAGCATAATAATTTGGCCTATTATCTTGTGGCCTTGCACGGGGCAGATCGCGTTGTCGGGTACGCAGGAATGTGGATTATTCTCGATGAAGCACACATCACCAATGTGGCTGTTCATCCACATTACCGTTGTTGTAAAATTGGTACGGCCTTGATGTTGGAAATGATCGATAAAGCCCTTCTTTTGGGAGCGGAAAAGATGACCCTGGAGGTGCGCACATCCAATAAACCAGCTCGCAATCTTTATAAAAACTTGGGTTTTATGGAAAAAGGAGTAAGGAAGAAATATTACTCGGATACTCAGGAAGATGCCATCATTATGTGGAAAGACATTGGATCAGCGACGCGGGCGACGTGACAATGTTAAAAAAATGAATATTATTAATGGATGAAGGGAATGTTGCGTTGTGTCGTTTAACTGGCGTTGGTTGCTTCGTTTAAGCGGAATTGGAATTATAGGGATTGCCGCGCTTGGCAATATACCTGGTATTTGGGCTGTTTTAATTGGTGGAGTGGGAGTTTTGCTGTTCCTTGCCGCCGGACCCACTTGAGGCCGGTGTTAAAGCCGCGGTGCGGCTTTTTTTGTTCCACTTTGGTTTGCATTTACTCATTAGAACCGGGCATTCTGGCAGGTGGAGATAATCGTTTTGGTATGAAAAAAAACGGGAGCGGTTAAATTAAACAGGGGTGTTAACATGCCAGACGACTACCGAAAAATAGCTATCGTGGGGGCGGGCTCGGTTGGCGCCTCGGCGGCTTATGCCCTGGTCATCAGCGGACTGGTAAGCGAGATCGTTCTTGTAGACATTAACAGGTACCGCGCTGAAGGGGAAGCGATGGACTTAGCTCACGGAGCAGCCTTTACCAAGCCGATCAACATACATGTCGGGAACTATAAGGATTGTCTGGACGCCGACATTATAATATTTGCTGCCGGTGCCAACCAAAAACCGGGTGAAACTAGGCTTGATTTGGTACATAAAAACATTCAGGTACTGCGGGACACACTGCCAGAAATCATTGATCCCAAAGGGGATACCATTTTGTTGATGGTATCAAACCCGGTGGACGTATTAACTTATGCAGCCCTACGCTTTTCAGGCCTGCCGCCGGAGCGGGTATTGGGCTCCGGTACCGTGCTGGACAGCTCCCGGTTTCGCCACCTGATCAGCGAGCACTGCAAAGTTGAACCAAGAAACATACATGCTTATGTGATTGGTGAACACGGTGACTCGGAAGTTTTGCTTTGGAGCCGTGCTAGTATAGCCGGACTGTCGGTGGGGGAATTTTGCCGCCTACGGAATATTCCCTGCCCTGACCAAGATGATATTACATGCAAAGTAAGAAACGCAGCTTACGAGGTAATACACCGCAAGGGGGCCACTTATTACGCTATCGGTTTGGCGGTGCGGCGGGTTTGTGAAAGCATTTTGCGGGATGAAAATTCCATTCTTACCGTTTCCGGTCTGATTGATGGCATATACGGCATAACGGATATATGTTTTAGCTTGCCTTCCGTTGTCAACCGCAGTGGACGAGTAGCGGTTCTGCCGGTTCCCCTGGATGATGTGGAGAAAAGGGCATTACAAAAATCGGCTGCAGTTTTGCAGCAAACTCAATCTGAAATCCAATGGGAGCCATCCCCGCATGGGCTGCATTATTTCGCGGGTGCCTGGCCTGAAAACAGCGGCCACTATAAGTATGACCACTATTTAAGCCAATTGCGCAGTCCGGAAGCAAACACAAATAGGCCGTTTTAGGGTAGTGAGCAAAACATTTTACCCTGTTTATAAACAACTTGCATTATAATGAATTTATGATAAAATAATTTACGTAGCTGATTGGGTATGCGCCTGTAGCTCAGGGGATAGAGCGCCGGCCTCCGGAGCCGGGTGCACAGGTTCGATTCCTGTCAGGCGCACCAGACCGGAATTAACATGAAAACCCTCAAGCTCTTGATATACAAAGGCTCGAGGGTTTTCAAATTTTATAGGGATGAAGCAAATTCTAGTAAAGGTGCCCCCCTAAATTCCCCGAAATAACCCCGAGAGATTGACAACAGATTGACAAGATGGTTTTGTTGTTTTAGCCGAGACACAATCCCGGCTTTATTTTTTGAACCCGTCGTTTGGGGTGGGCGGCGGTGCGGAGTTAACACCCTTGACATACATCTTCATTCCTCTATGATGACCCGGGCAAAAAAGCCGGGTTATTTTTTTAAAACGCAAATAGTGGGGGAGTTATGTGAAAAAGAACAAATTACTAAAAAATTGAGCAGGCCCGTTCGACCTTATACAAAATGAAAGGATCATTAACAAGTCCTGAAGTTGTGAGGGCCAGTCAAGAGCTCGACGAGCATATAGTAGCTTTTTATAGGAGTAATCTCGGAAACAGTAAAAAGAACCCAGGGATAGAATGTAAGAATATCCAGGTAACCCCATTTTAAGCAATGGGATACAAATTAAAGCTGAGCAGAGCAAACACAAAGACAAGCGCTCCTAATTGCAAAAAATTAGAACTAAAACTAATTCATCTTCATCATTTTACGGGTATGGTATTACTTCAAAAAAATCGGAGTACAAGCCAACAATATTCCGCCATACAGGGTTGCAGGAGAGATAAGCAATTCCCAACAGGTTGAAAACCAACAAATAGAACATAAATATGTAAAAATATTAAAGCTGGTGACATGACGGATGAGGAAATCTAAAAAATTGCGGCCGATTATATTCAAAAGAATCCCCAAGTGAAATCGATAATTATCATTATCTCCACTAAAAAAGAAAGGTATTTGGTTGAATACTATGCTAACATGGAGGCGGCTTTGACTGCCGAACAGGAAAATAAAGCCAAAAGGCACCTTCCTGTATTTTACAGCAAAAAAGATGCTTCTTATGGAATTATATGTTTTTGTAGGGCTTTTTTTGTTAGTATTTAAGGAACATTCTCTTCCTGTTTTCGTCTATTCAACCAAAAAGCGAAAAAGGGGGAGAGAAAAAATGAAGATATTCAAAAGTAAATTGATACTTATTATGTTGTTGTTATCCACTGCGTTATTTGCACTTCATGAGAACGCTTATGCGGTAGAGAGTGTGGATTCGCCCAACGTAATCACTGTAAGTGGGCAGGGTATTATAAAAGTTGCTCCCAACGTTGCTGAAGTCAGCCTTGGGGTTGTTACCGAAGCCAAGGACGCAGAAAGTGCACAGGTGCAAAACAGCCGCCTTGTTAACGAGGTTATGAAGGTTTTAAAGGCAAACGGTGTTGCAGAAAACGATATTGTCACCTCTGGCTATAGTTTGCATCCCAAGTATATTTATGAAAAGGCAAAATCACCACAAATAAGCGGTTACCAAGTACGCAACGAAATTCGGTTTACCGTACGCAATACAGCGGATGTCGGTAAAATTATCGATGATGCCGTTAGAAATGGAGCCAACTTGGTACAAAATATTCGCTTTTATATGGAAGGAAATACCGAACTTAAAATGCAGGCACTGGTACAGGCAGTGCAAGAAGCCAAATCCAAAGCTGAAATAATTGCCGAAACATTAGGCAAAAAAATTGTGGGAGTTCAATCAGCAAGTGGAGATTGGTACGACAGCGCGCCGCCTCCAATACATTATGATAAATATATTGACCGTGGTGCAAGCGAAATAGCGGCACCCATAAACCCCGGCATGGCGGAAGTCAGGGCCAATGCAAAGGTATCTTTCATTATAGAGTAAATCCGGAATTAGGTAAGATACCAATGGAGCACAAACCCAGAGTAAAAGCTCTGGGTTTAATCTTTAGCTATGTTAAATTTACTGTAACTGTTTATTCAAATAGTAAAAAATTTAAAAATATTTTCTTGCCAAATTTTTATTTTTTTGTCCAAAAATAACTTGACCCGCTTAATCTTAACTTAGAAGCATGAAAAAGTATAAAATATTTTATAGAGGTAATTTTAGTTTAATAATGAAATATTATATAATATAATAAATATAGCAAGGAGGTTAAATCTATGGTATTTGAAATTTACAGGCCACGGTCATCGAATCAAAACAGGGTCGCATTAACTAAACATCATATTAGGCTTGGCAATGAACTAGCCAGAAAAATTGATAGTGATCAAGTTGAAATAGCATTTGACAAGGAGAATAAAGTTTTAAGAATTCGAGCGGTAAACGAGGGCGGTATGAAATTGAGCAATAATAAAATTGGCGCCCGGGGGGTATTTCGTTACTTTGGCCTGGAAAAAGTAAGGGGTAGTTTTAAAGCCGAATACGATGAAAATGAAAAAGCAATATACGTTTACCTTGAGTAAGAGATTACCGTAAATTGAACCGGGAAGTTACCTAATTTTTATCTTTAAACACATACTGTAGGGGAACAAATAGGCTGCAAAAATACGGTGCAAAAAATTTTGGCGTAAGTTAATAAAAGGAAACCCGTACGGCCACGGAAAAAGGCCGTAGCGACCACGGGTTTCCTTTATTATCATTAGGTTTGAAGCCGTTACTTGCCGAATAAAGACAATATACCAAGGCTGAAGGAAGGCACGTAGGTAAAGATGAAAATTAAACCTATTGCCGCCAGCAGAAAAGGCACTACGGCCCGAATCAGACGTTCTAGTGATATATTGGCGATCCCGGAAGATACAAATAAGCAAACGCCAAACGGGGGAGTCATTTGCCCAACGGCCAAGTTAAAAACGGCAATTACCCCAAAGTGAACGGGGTCAATGTTCAGTTGCACGGCTATGGGGTAGAAAATAGGAATCAATAGAAGTATAATGGCCACAGTGTCCAAAAACATGCCGGCTACCAAAAAGATAATGTTTATTAAGACAAGAAAAATTATTTTATTTCCGGCAAATGTCAGGATAGCCCCGGCAATAGCCTGAGGTATATTTTCTATGGTCATGATCCAGGTAAATAGAGAAGCAGTCACAATTAGCATCATAATCATGGCACTGGTCAGGCCGGCTTTAATAAACATTTGGTAAAAATTTTTAAAATCCAGTTCCTTATAAATAAACCTGCCTACCAGCAAAGCATAAACAACGGCTACCACCGCCGCTTCGGTAGGGGTAAAGATACCACCGTATATACCACCCAAAATGATAACAGGCATCATCAATCCCCAAAAGGCTTCCCGGAAAGAGCGCCATATTTGGGAAAGGCTGCTCCGCGCTATGTTTCCGTACCCGTATTTTTTTGAAATTCGCCAGGCCACGGTCATATACACTATGGCACCGGTCAAACCGGGCACTATACCGGCCAAAAACAAGTCGCCCACTGAGGCACCTGTGGTGACGCCGTATATAATGAAAGGTATGCTGGGAGGAATGATAACTCCAAGAGTGCCGCCAACGGCCTGCACTACGGCTGCAAAATCAGGTTTGTAGTGCCTCTTTAACATTTCCGGGTACATAACGCTGCCGATGGCGGCTGTGGTGGCGGCCGAGGAGCCGGAAATAGCGGCAAAGAAGGCAGATGCCGCTATGCTCACCAAGGCCAGCCCGCCGCTGATCCAACCGAACAGGTCGCCGGCAAAGTTAACCAACCTGCGCGATATCCCCCCGTGTTGCATCAATTCGCCAGCTAGAACGAAGAATGGAACGGCCAGCAGGGCGAAGGAATCCGCAGAGGTAAACAACCGCTGGGGCACAACCGTTAACGGTATTGCACCCTTTAGCGCCAGTGCGGCTACAGAACCCATCCCCAAAGAAAAAGCGATGGGAAATCCGATAATTAGCAGCAGTATTAATACAAAAACCAGGGCGGCAACCACCATGCTTATACGGCACCTCCTTCATCATTGGGCCGGAGAAGCATTTCAACGACAAAAACAAACATAAACAAGCCGCCCATGGGTATGGCCGCGTAAGGCAATCCTATGGGTATTTTCATGGCCGGGGAAAGTTGCTTCATGTTAAAGACAGCCAGCGTAAAACCATATTTTATTAGTATGATGGAAAACAATATCAACAACGAGTAATTAAAGCAGGCTACGGACCGCTTTAATTTATGGGGGAACAAACCGGCCAAGGCTTGCACGGCAACATGTACTTTTTTTCGCACGCCCAGTGCGCCGCCTATAAATGTCAACCAAACCAGGCAGTACCTGGCCAGTTCTTCAGACCAGCTTAATGAGTTGAAGAAAACATATCGAAATATAACCTGGGCAAAGGTGGTACTTACCATAACGACGAACAAAATAAAAATGGCCACTTTGCAAAAACTTTCTAAAAAAGAATTTATGCCCGCCAGCAACCGCACCGTGTCACGTCCTTTCCAGCCAACTGAAAAAGGGGGCAAGTTCCGCCGCAGCCTGCAGGCGGAACATACCCCTGAAGTCGAGTCATATTTGCCATCCCGTTATTGCGTAATTATTACGAATCTGCTTCCAGGATTTTTTGGATGGTTTCCTGCCCGAATACATCCTGGTACTTATCATAAACCGCCTTGGTGGCTTCCCTAAGGGCATTCTTATCCGGCCTGGTTATAACCATACCCAGTTCTTCCAATTTGGAAAGCTGTTCATCCTCCTGCAGCTTAATTTGTTCGCGTTCATATTTCGCCGCTTCCACCGCAGCGGATTTAAATATCTCCTGCTGTTTGGGTGTAAGTTTGTCAAAACACTTTTTACCGGCCAGCAGCAGCGCAGGTGAATAAAAATGTCCTGTCAGCGCCAAGTATTTTTGCACTTCATAAATTTTCATATTATAAATAATTGGCACCGGGTTTTCCTGTCCGTCTATCGTTCCTTGCTGTAAAGCAGTATATACTTCGCCCCAGGCCATTGGCGTAGGGTCGGCACCCAGTTCTTTGAACGCCGCCTGGTGGACTTCATTTTCCATGGTCCTAATTTTTAAACCCTTGATGTCTTTCACACTGTTAACCGGCCGCTTTGAATTGGTAAGATGCCTGAACCCGTTTTCCCAAAACGCCAAGCCTACTATACCGATATCGTTAAATTTCTGTAACAGACCCTGTCCAATTTCACCGTCCAAAACTTTGTAAGCATGCTCCCTGCTGCTAAATATAAACGGCAGGTCTACAACGCCCATTTCGGGTACAAAATTAATGACTGGTCCTGTGGACGTTACCACCAGGTCCAAAGTGCCCAACTGCAGGCCTTCGATCATATCGCGTTCCGATCCCAGTGTACCGTTGGCGTAAATATCAATTTTCACGGCGCCAGCGGTTTTTTCCTCTACAATTTGCTTAAATTTCTCCAACCCAAGGTGGTATGGGTGAGCTTCCGCAACGGCATGCCCCGCTTTTAATACAATGGGTTCAGGGGTCCCACCTGCCTTATCGCCGCCTTCGCCACCACCTGAACAGCCCGTGGCCAGCAGTGACAGCATAAGCACTAAAGCCAGCACTGCAACAGACTTACCTTTCTGCATAAACATACCTCCCCAGTTTTTTATTTACTTGCTGTAACCGTAACGAAACGAAATTTCCGCAGCATAACGGGCGATAAGCTCCCCGCTTTGCGTTATCTTCTCGCCGTTCAAGCGCAAGCTGGGCCCGGCTGCGCTGATGGCGGCTACAGGTTTTTTATGCCCGTCCAATATGGGGGCAGCAATGCATGTAATGCCTGAAATATATTCTTCATTATCCACCGCATAACCTTTATCTCTAATTCTTTTTAATTCAAGTTTTAAATCCTCTAAGCAGGTAATGGTATGCGGCGTGTAAGCCACCATTTCCAAGGCACCTAGTATTTTTTCCTGTTCCTGCTCAGGCAACCAGGCCAGCATAGCTTTACCCAGGGCGCTGCAGTACACGGGTACGCTGGTTCCTACCCTTAAGTCGGTGCGCAAAAAATGAGGGCTTTCTATTTTGTGAATATAGACAATCTTGTTACTGCGCATTACGGCCAGGTTGATAGTTTCCTTAATTTCTCGGGAAAGCTTTTCCATGTAGGGAGAAACCACTTCCAGCAGCCCGGTTTTAGCAGCCACTTGCGTACCAAGTTCGAGAGGCTTTAACCCCAGGTGGTAACGTCCAGTTTTTTCGTCATGCCGCAAGTAATCTCGTTCCGCTAACACTCGCAGCATGCGGTAAACTTTAGTTTTATTCAGCCCCAACCTTTGGCTGAGTTCTGTTACAGAAAATTCTTTCTGCGGGCTGGTGCAAATGTATTCCAACAGTTCAAGGGTCCTATGGGCTACCTTCAGCAATTTGTTACCTTCCTCTACCAAAGTCTATTTTTATTTTTTTCCTCAAGCGCTTTGACCAGCAAGGAAACAAATTTATTATAGGGGGTAGGTATGCCGGACTTGCGACCTTCCCGAACGATAGCCATATTGATAAAATCGATTTCTGTTTCGCGCCCCCGTTCGAGATCCTGCAGCATGGATGAACGGTTGCTTCCCGTAGCCCGGGCCACCGCCTGTACCTTTTCCCAGGCATCCGGATAAGGCAGCTGCACACCCCTGGCCCTGGCTACCCTTTCGCCTTCGGAAACCAACAGCTGCATTAATCGCCTGGTTCCACCAATTTCCAATAACTTCCCGTTGGGTACGCCGCATATGGCGGTCAAAGCGTTAATGCCTACGTTTACCAACAATTTGCCCCAAATCACCCCGGTAATGTTATTGCTTACCCTAGTTTCCAGCAGGCAGCGGTTAAACTCGCCAGCAATATCATGAACCAGTTTATCGTTGTTTTCGCCGTAATTGCCGATGACAGTTTCACCCCGGCCCGCGTGCCGTATGATTCCGGGGCCTAATACTGTGGCACCGTGGGCTGTTGTGCCGGCAATTACCTTGGCTCTTTGCCCAACAATTTCGTAAATTATTTCCGCGTTGCCGAACCCGTTTTGCAGGGTTAAAACTGGGATTGACTGTCCCAAAAGGTTTGTGCATTTTTTTATGGCATCGGCCGTATGGTACGATTTAACGAATAGTACAACTAGGTCTTGCGGGCCGAGTTCCCCTGGGTCCGTTAAGGCACGCAGAAAAACTGTCCTTTCTTTATCTTCTTCCTTTATCCGCAAGCCATCGCGGTTAATGGCATCCACATGCTCACGCCATACGTCCACCAGGTGCACTTCATTACCGCCTTCGGAAAGGTAGGCTCCAAACAAGGAGCCCATGGCACCGGCGCCTATAATTGCAATCTTCAATTTATAACAGGCCCTCCTCCTGTAATGCTGCGGTCAGTTGTTGTACAACCTCTTCCTGCATGTTGAAGCAGTGATCAGCGGCCGGGAACGCGCCACCGCGTACTTCGGCGGCGAAAGTATTGAGCGCTTTTTGTATTTCTTCGCCTAGCTTGGCGTACTGCTTGACAAATTTGGGCACAAACCGGTCAAACAATCCCAGTAAATCGTGGATGACAAGTACCTGGCCGTCGCAATACGGTCCCGCGCCAATGCCTATGGTCGGCACCTGTACTTTTTCTGTTATTAGCTTGGCCAGAGGAGCAGGTATAGCCTCCATCAATATGGCAAAGGCACCTGCCTCTTCCAGGGCCAAAGCATCTTTAAATATTTGCTTGGCGCTGGTAAAGTCTTTACCTTGCACGGTAAAACCGCCCAGCTGCGAAGCGCTTTGCGGAGTTAAACCAATATGCCCCATAACCGGAATACCGGCCCGCACTATGGCGGCTACCGTTTCCGCCATTCGCTCGCCGCCTTCCAGCTTGACGGCATCCATAAACCCTTCCTTCATAATTCTACCGGCATTTTCCACTGCTTTTTCAGTGCTTACCTCGTAGGACATAAAGGGCATGTCCCCCACAAGGAAAGTATGTTCGCCTGCTCTGGAAACGGCCTGGTTAAAAACAAGCATGGTGTCCAGGTCAATGGGAACGGTGCTCTTATAGCCTAACATAGTCATGGCTGCCGAATCACCCACGAGTATTAGGTCGATGTCGGACTTATCCACCCAAGACATCATTGCATAGTCGTAAGCCGTTACCATGGTAATTTTTTTGCCTTTTTGCTTCATTTCCTTAAAAGTTCGTATGGTAGCTTTTTGCTTACCCAAAGTAATACCTCCTTGTTTCAAATATAGAAACGCAATTTCATATAAAGCAATACATCCATATTATATACTACATGCCTGTGTAAATTCCTTCTAGGCTAGCAGCGAAAAAAAACAACCCGTGAAGGGTTTGGGAAGTAACTTGTATGGCAACTAATCGATCCACTGGGGATCTCTTTTTTCTAAAAACGCGCGTATTCCCTCGCGAGCATCGTTGGTGGTGCTGTTCAGGGTTATTACCTCGCTGGCATAATTAAGCGCCTGGAAGTCTTCCATGTTTAGCTGCTGGTAAAAAGCCCGTTTGCCGACGGCAATGGCGGAAGCGCTGTAACCGGCAATGGTAACGGCCAATTGATAGGTGGCATCGTCCAGCTGTTCAAGCGGCACAACCTTGTTTACCAGCCCGTAAAGCTTAGCTTCCTGTGCGGGTAAAAACTCGCCGGTCAGCAGCATTTCCATGGCTTTTTTCCTGCCTACGTTTCTACTTAGAAAAACGGCAGGCGTGCTGCAAAAGAGCCCGATCTTGACGCCCGGCGTAGCAAACAGGGCGTCTTCCGAGGCAACAGCCAAGTCACAGGCGGCTACCAGCTGGCAACCGGCGGCAGTGGCCACGCCGTGTACTTGTGCTATCACTGCCTGGGGAGCTTCCCTAATGGAACGCATAGCGGTAAAGCAGGTTTGAAAAAGTTTTAACAATTCCTGAGGAGCACTATCGTATACCTCCTGCAAGTCATGGCCAGAGGAGAAAATTTTGCCTATACCCTTTATGATTACCGCGGTAGTTTTACGCTCGTCAGCTATCTTACCCATGAGTTGAATAAGTTCCAGCAGCAATTCACGGGACAAAGCGTTTCTTTTTTCCGGGCGGTTTAGGCTGATTATGCCAACCTTTTCTTTTTCCTCATAAAGAAGATGCTTGTAAGACATACGGCTTGCCGGCATGCGGAGCGATATCCGCAATACGGCCATTCACCTCCTTATATTTTTTAGTCGTTTAATGTTATACATGTAAAACCGATTTCCCTGCCCAAACAGGCGGTTTTTTTTCTAACTATTTTAAATTACGGAAAAATTATTGATAATGTAACTCTTACCAAGCATAAATTTTTTAATTTATAATGCCTATAACTTAAATGTAATTATAAATAAATAAAGATCACAAATAATTTTTGCATACAGGAGAGGTGATCATTATAATAATAAAAAAGATGGGAGTAGGGGTAAAGTCACATGATAAACAAGCTAAAAAGATTAAGCATGAGGGCGACGCCCCAACGGATGGCGATTTTAAAAATGCTTGAGGGTAATACATCGCACCCTTCAGCCGAGGACATTTACCGCAAGCTAAAACCCGAATATCCGTCTTTGTCCCCTGCCACCGTGTACAATACTTTGGAAGCACTGGCAAAGGCCGGAGAAATACAGGAAATAGGAATCGACCCCGAAAGACGGCGTTTTGATCCCAACCCATTACCGCATTGCCACTTCCTATGTAATGTATGCCGTAGAGTTTACGATTTTGATATAAACCTCGAAGCTATCCCCATACCTAAAAGCGCGGGGGGGTTTCGTGTAAATAATTTTTCTCTTTACTTATATGGTATTTGCCCAAACTGTTCATCAACAAATGAGAATCAAGAGGAAGGTTAGCTAATGAACAGCAAAGCCCGAAATAATATAATGACAGCCTCCGCTGGGGAATCTCAGGCTAAACGCATGTACCTGGCTTATGCCTAAAAGGCGGAAAAGGAGAGTAAGGCTATGATAGCCTGTCTTTTCCGTGCTGTGGCGGAGGCGGAAACAATTCATGCTTGGCAGCACCTGAAAACCCCAGGTGAAGTTGGTTCCACGGTCGAAAGCCTCCAGGCTGCAATAGGGGGTGAAACATACGAGTTATTAGCAAACTTATAGGAAAAAGCTGGTAAATCCTAGCTTTTTCTTTTTATAGAACACAATTGGTTGAACCGCGTGGAATACGGGTCCGGTTGTCCTTTACTGTTGGTAAAACGCGTAGCCAAGAGGTTAAGGCTGCACCGGAAGGTTTATATTTACTCTGCCCATACGCGTATCAATTAAGTCATAAATAATATGCTAATTTGGGTTTATGGCGGAGGCGGTGGATGATGTCGACAAAACAAAGGCTTATTTTGCAAATTGTACTGGTAGAAATAGTTGCTGTTTCCTTATTGGCCGTAATACACTTCATGCCCGGCATCATACCGCATCGCGGCTTGCTCCCGGCGAGCACCCCGCAGAACAACCAACCGGGCACGCCGCCTCCGGCCGTTGGGGAAAAGGGCGATCAAGTTCAACCGTCAATGGAGGAAATAGAGGTAAATGATACCCTCACCATGAGCTTGGTGGGCGACATAATGCTGGCATCTGGGGTAGGGGAAGCGATCAATAAAAACGGGCCGGACTATCCCTGGCTGCAGGTTCGAAATGTTTTATTGGATGACGATGTTTCCATAGGTAACCTTGAATGCGCTGTCGGCCAGGACAAGCACAAAGCGGTACCGGACAAACAGTATACATTCATTGCTTCGCCCCGCGCTCTGGCGGGGGCGCGCGAAGCCGGCATGGACGTATTAACGCTTGCCAATAACCACATTCTCGATTTCGGTACCGGTGCGCTGCAGGAAACGCTGGCCTGGCTGGATAATTACAAATTTCACTATACCGGTGCTGGAAATAACGCCGGCGAAGCTTTCAAACCGGTGATAATAAAAAAAGATGGCATAAATGTAGGCATACTGGCGTTTACTTACGTTTTCCCCCAAGGGTGGTGGGTAGCGGGGGAAAAGCGCCCCGGCGTGGCCAGCGGTTATGATTACGCATTGGTTAAAGAAACGGTAAGAAAGGTCAGTTCGCAGACGGACTTTACGGTCATCAGCCTGCACTGGGGTGAGGAACTGGCCGAAAAGCCGTCGGAAAAACAAGTTAAATTGGCGCATGATTTGGTAAACTGGGGAGCGGATTTGATTTACGGCCATCATCCACATGTACTGCAAGGTTTGGAATTATACGAAGGCAAAATAATTGCCTACAGCGTCGGCAATTTTATTTTCACCCTGTCAAGAGACTTGCAGGGGCGACAGAGCGTAATTTTACAGGTTGATTTAAACAATGGCGGTATTACCGGAGCCAGAGTTATACCTACATGGATAGAATATGGTCAGACTAATATAGCTACCGAAAAAAAGGCTTCAGCAGTAATTAAAAGGTTGCAATCGCTTTCCCAATCATTTGGAACCGAAATCAACGACAATGGTGAAATATTATTTAAACGTGTTTAAGCCCCTGCGGTACGGGAGGTAGTTCATTTTCAGCGTTTTGGGAAAACATTAATGCATGTGGAAGAATACCTTAACCAGAAAAAAGTGTTTTAGTTAATATTTTTTGTAACGAGCGCCTGCATTATTACAGGTGCTTTTTTGTAAAAAAAATAAACAAAAAAGTGTAAACATACTTATACAAATCTACATTCAGGTCCCTTATTTATTAAGTGGAATGGAAATTGCATAGTAAATTGCTAAAATTCCTAGTTAATAATTAAACTTTTTATAAGGGGGAGCATGTTTTATGAAGCAACCGCTTTGGGTGCCGTCAGAGGAACGGAAAAGAAACGCCAATATGACCAAGTTCATTAGATTCGTCAACGAAAAATATGGTCTGAACTTTACCGGTTATCCCGAACTTTACGATTGGTCAGTAAAAAGATCCACCGACTTCTGGGTGGCCATGTGGGAATTTGGTGAGATTAAGGCTTCCCGTCCTTACAGCACCGTGGTCGTCAACCAGGATGATATGATCGAATCGCGCTGGTTCCCCGACGCTGAACTGAACTTCGCGGAAAACCTGCTGCGCTACCGCGATGACCGGACCGCCTTGATATTCAAGGGCGAAGGACAAGATCCGGTGCGCGTGACCTATGCCCAGCTTTACGACCGGGTGGCGCGCCTGGCCCGCTCATTGAGGAACATGGGTATCAAGGCAGGCGACCGGGTAGCCGGTTTCATGCCCAACATGATCGAAACGGTAGTCGCCATGCTGGCTACCACCAGTATAGGAGCCATCTGGTCGTCATGCTCGCCTGATTTCGGCATCAAGGGAGTGCTCGACCGCTTCGGACAAATTGAACCCCGGGTGCTTTTTACCGCCAACGGATATTACTATAATGGAAAGAACTTCGACTCCCTGGGCAGGGTGGCCAGAATCATCGAACAAATACCCTCGGTGGAAAAAGTCGTGGTAGTACCATACATCGATCCCCGGCCGGACATATCCAACTTGCCCAAAGCAGTGATGTTTGAAGATTTCCTAGCTCCGGAAGAAGGGCTGGACATCGAATTTACCCAAATGCCCTTCAACCACCCGCTTTACATCATGTACTCCTCGGGCACCACGGGCGTACCCAAGTGCATAGTGCACGGGGCGGGCGGAACATTGATCCAACACCTGAAAGAACTGATCCTGCACACCGATCTAAAGCGGGAAGATACCATTTTTTACTTCACCACCTGCGGCTGGATGATGTGGAACTGGCTGGTCAGCTCGCTGGCCGTGGGGGCCACCGTTTTGCTATACGATGGTAGCCCGTTTTACCCCGGCCCCGACGCCTTGTTCAAAATGGCCCAGGACGAAAAAATAACCGTGTTTGGAACAAGCGCCAAATACCTGGCAGCCGTGGAAAAGGAAGGGGTGAAACCCAGGGAGAAATTCGACTTATCACCCCTTAAGGCCATATTATCCACCGGTTCGCCCCTGTCGGTGGAAAGCTTCGAATACGTTTACCGGGACATTAAACAAGACGTTTGCCTGTCCTCCATTTCCGGGGGCACCGATATCATATCCTGCTTCGCCTTGGGCAACCCCATCGGCCCGGTTTACCCGGGAGAACTGCAGTGCCGCGGGTTGGGCATGGACGTGCACGCTTTTGATGCCAACGGCCGCCCGGTAATCAACCAGAAGGGAGAACTTGTATGCACCTCGTCGTTCCCCTCCATGCCCATTTATTTTTGGAATGACCCGGGTAACGAAAAGTATAAGAAAGCCTACTTCAGCGTCTATCCCAACGTTTGGCAACACGGGGATTATATCGAAATCACCGATACAGGCGGCGTTATCATATACGGGCGTTCCGACGCCACGCTCAACCCGGGCGGCGTGCGCATCGGCACAGCCGAAATATACCGCCAGGTAGAATCACTGGATGAAATAATAGACAGCCTGGTGGTCGGCCAGGACTGGGATAACGACGTGCGCGTGGTGCTTTTCGTCAAGCTGGCCGAAGGGGTGGAATTCAACGAGGAACTGGTGAAGAAAATTAAGACCACCATACGGGAGAATACGACGCCGAGGCACGTACCGGCCAAGATTATTCCAGTAGACGATATACCTTATACCATCAACGGCAAAAAGGTGGAACTGGCCGTGCGCAACATAATTCACGGGAAACCGGTGGAAAACCGGGATGCGCTGGCCAACCCGGAGGCCTTGGAGCTGTACAAGAATATACCTGAATTGCAGTATTAATACAATGTATCAATATGCAGCCGTGAATGGCTGCTTTTTTTTGCCTTTGTCGTATGCAAAAAGTAAAGCACGGCCCCGCCGTACTGCTTAGTTAGATATTTGATCAGGATGGTAACGAGCCAGGAGGTACGCAGGCTGACACGGCTGGTAATAATGCTGGGTGGTAGGTCCTTTTCTTTCTTGAGACCAAATGAATACCTCTTATTTATATTGAAAAATTATTTTGGGAGATATACGCAAACACCTATGAATTTGCCATCATCTAGTTGGAGTTATTTTCACCTGGAATGTTTACAATAAGGTCAAAAGTATCATGGAGGGGAAATATGCAGTTATCGCAAGGCGAATGTGCTATTTTAGCTTACTTTCCATCCGTTGAAGGAGCCCGCAGGGCAAAGGAAGAATTGCAAAGCGCCGGTTTCGATAATGTGCAGTTGGACCGGGTCAGCAGGTATGGAGTTAACTATAACGCTGAAATAAACAACCCCGTTGCCGGGCGGGCGGAAACCATCACCGGACTTGTTCTTTATTCAGCGGGTACAGACAGCTTTATAGATAATGATACCAGGGTGCTCAGGGCTGCTGATCCTTCTGTAAGCGGCTACGGAAATGCCGGCTACGGAGTGGCGGGCGGCAGTGCTTATCTAGTTACGGTAGTAGCAGCGGAGAAAAATACCGGTCGCGTAGAAGAAATAGTAAAAAAACACGGCGGCAAAATTTAAGGCTGGGCTTTAACGATACAGGTTGCAACCCCTTAAGGGGTTGCTTTTTTGTGTAAATAATTGTGTATCAATAAGCAATTGGGATATTACAGCACCACTGTGTAAAAACCCGGCCATTGCCGGACAGCTTGTAATTTTAGTTAATATTGGTTACAATGTTAAAAGGCATTATGTAGTTTTGGGAATGGAGGGCTTGAATATTGAAACGAGTGGTCAGCGTAAGCCTGGGTTCATCCAAACGTGATCACCAGGTACAGGTGGAGTTGCTGGGCGAGCAATTTATTATCAGCCGTCTGGGTATGGACGGCGATATTGAACGTGCCCTGGCCAAGCTGGAGGAGCTAGACGGACAAGTAGACGCCATCGGCCTGGGCGGTATAGATGTTTATGTATACGCGGGTAAAACAAGGTATGCCTTTAAAGATGGTTTAAGGTTAATGGAAGCGGTGAAAAAAACACCGGTGGTGGACGGCAGCGGCTTAAAAAATACGCTAGAAAGGGAAACCGTTAAATACCTGTTACGGGAGACTAATTACCTGTCTCCCGCCACCAAGGTTCTTATGGTTAGCGCGGTTGACAGGTTCGGCATGGCAGAAGCTTTTATTGAAGCCGGTTGTGATGTTACTTTCGGCGATTTAATTTTTGCCGCCGGAATTCCTTACCCCATAAAAACTTTGGAGGAACTGGAGGAAATGGCGGGCAAGCTGTTACCTGAAATGACTAAGTTACCTTTTCACATGCTTTACCCCACAGGAAAAAAACAAGACTCCCGGGATGAAGAAAAGGCCAATAAATTTGCCCACTATTACCATGATGCCGATGTAATAGCCGGCGATTTTCATTTTATAAAACGTTACATACCGGACGCTTTAAACGGTCAAATGATCATTACCAATACAACCACATCCGCCGATATTGAGTTTTTCAAGGAAAAAGGCGCTGCAAGGCTGGTCACTACCACGCCCGTTTTTGAGGGAAGGTCATTTGGCACCAACGTTATCGAAGGGGTATTGGTAGCACTAATGGGCAAACCCTGGGAGGAAATAACCGCCGACGAATACCTGGAACTAATCAAGAAACTGGATTTTAAACCTCAAGTAATTGAATTGGTATAGAATTTGTATTTTTTGCGGAGGTTGTTATGGCGACACACGAGGAAATAAGAGATAGCTTGCGGGCTTTTCAGGAAGGGTATAACAAAAACAAAAAACTTAAAATAATGAACCGGGACTGGAACCGGGTTGTGCTAATAGAGGCCAACGACGTGGAATCAAAGCACACTTTGATATTAAAAGACGGTGAATTAACTGTTTGCGAAGGGGCTACAGATAATCCCGATATTATTGTAACGGCGGACAGTGAAACCCTGGCTGATTTGTTTTACGGCGATATAACTCCCACGGAACCGTACATGAACGGTACATTGATAATCAAAGGATCCGAGGATGATATCGTTCGCCTGGACTTCATTTCCTTGATGATTTGGGGTGAATGACTTGGTTAAGCTTAAAAAAATACTGACCCTGCGAACTATAATCGCCACGAGCGCTGGCCTGACCCTGTCCAGCTCCACCTTTGTGGCGGCTGTACAGGTAGCCGGATTTCTGGTCGGTGATGCCGCCTGGCTGGCCATCCTCACCGGCGGGCTGCTGTGCATGACAGCGGCCCTTTGTTTTAGCGAGCTAAACGGCATGATCCCTTCCGCAGCCGGCATAAGGCTTTACTTTAACCATGCTTTTAACGACCGGCTGGCCTTAACCGTGTCTTTGTTATACATGGCTGTGATCATGGGCGTAATAGGTGCAGAAAGCTATATCTTGGCGGAAATACTGCACGAGGCCTTCCCGTTGATATCGCCGTTGGCTTGGATTTTGGTAATGTTCACCGTTGTAACAGGTATGAACATCGTCGGTATAAGGATAGCCGGTTGGTTTCAAGATGCGATTACTTACGGTTTAATGGTTACATTAATAAGTTTGGCTGTTATAGGACTTGCCAAGATTGATTTTCAGCTCAGCGCCCCGCTGGCCACGGGCGGCGCCGTAAACCTGCTTAACGCCGTGGCGGTGGGCGTTTTTCTGTTTGTGGGCTTTGAATGGGTGACCCCTCTAGCCGAAGAAGTGACCCATAGCCGCTTGATTTCCCGTGGTATGCTGCTGGCCATCGGTATTTTGAGCGTAGTATACGCCGTTTTTACCGTTGCCATGACGGCTACCGTACCGCGGGAGTCGCTGGTTAACTCTCCTATTCCGCAAATGCTGTTTGCGCAAACAATACTCGGTGATACCGGTACGGCCATCATGGTCATGCTGACGCTGGCCGCTTCCATTACGACCTTCAATGCTGGCTTGATTGGGATATCTCGCTTTGTGTACGCTTCAGCCAGGGAGCATGTGCTTCCTTCCATATTCAGCAAAATCAGCCTACGTTTTTTCACTCCTTGGGTAGCAGTTTTGAGTATTTTTGTTATAGGGGTTCTTATATCATTATTAACGCTTTTTTCGCACCGGTACCTGGTACTGGTTAACATGGCGGCGGCCATGGAAAGCGTGATATACGTCCTTGCCGGGCTGGCGGTCATAGTTCTGCGCAAGAAAATGCCCGACGCACAGCGGCCGTACCGAATTAGAGGCGGCTATATTATCCCTGCCGCCAGCGCGCTTATATTCTCGCTGCTGGCTCTGGCGATATTCACTACTTTCCCCAGAGTGTTCCTGTATCTCGGCCTGGGAATGCTGTTATCGTATTGGTATGTTACCCGCGTGGTGCCCAGGTTGAAACAATTGCAGCGACAGAAGAGGGCAAGCGGAAGGCGCAGGCGCCGGCCGGTTGCCCATGCGGAAAAACAAGGAGACTAAATGGCTTTACAGCCCCAGTAATCGGTACATTTTTGCATCCACGGCATTGTCTGGAGACAAGCCGTTTTTCTTTCGAAATGCGGCAACGGCGCGTTCCATGCCACCTCCCCAGATCCCGTCAATGGGACCGTCGTAGTATTTTAACCTTTTAAGGCGCAATTGCACTTCCAAGACGTCCCCGCCCCGTTCATCCCTGCGCATGACCCGGAAGCGGCTTGGTTGGTAAGTAAATGGGTTGCCGATGAGAATGACCCTGGTTCCCGGTTTTATCCACGGGTAAATCTCCTCAACATGCCTGTTGTTCATGCGGATGCACCCGTGGCTGGCATAGCTGCCGATGGAATAAGGTTTGTTTGTGCCATGTATTCCGTAAATGCCCCATGGCACGGTTAATCCTATCCAGCGGGTGCCGAAACCAGTACCCCAATTCATGGCTTTGCGCAAAACCTTGAAATTTCCCACTGGGGTAGGAGTTTTATATTTCCCCACCGCCACGGGGTACTGTCTGTAGGGCTCACCGTCGGACATTATCGTGAGCTTGCGCCGTTTGGTATCCACCACGATGCTTACTTCTCCCGTCGGCGGCGGGGTTTTGCGCCGGGTGACAGTCAAGCAGTACAACTCGTCAAGCGCGCGCCAGGTATCCTCATGCACAACACCGTCCACCACAAGCCCCCTGGATATCTGAAAAATTTTTACCGCTTCGACGGTGGCGGGAGAATATATACCGTCCACGGGGCCGTTATAATATTCCATTTGCTGTAGAACCCGCTGCAGTTGTTCAACATCCCGCCCTTGTATGGCGGGCTGCCTGGGCGCCAGTAAACGGTTTTCCTCAAAAGCCAGGCTGCAGTACGGGCAATCGTTTGCAGCCATGCCCGGTTTAACTACAAGCAAGGATATAGCGCAAACAAAAAAAATAACCGCAACGGCTCTTGGTTTCAGTAAGCTCCCCCCTCTACGAAATTAATACTTCCTGTATTTTTCCCCCATAACATATGTGTATATCAATGGTTTTTTTGTCATAACCTAGTTTACATTTCCATAATAATAAAATATAGGATGGGACAAACCGTGCGGGGGTGAAAAGCGTGAAAGCGGTGGCAAAGTTTTTTCTATACATGGGAATTATTACGCTACTCTTGTATACTTCAGGGTGCTTTTATGATGTTCCCAATGACGAAGAAAAGACGCAAAAGGAAAAGCCGGTAACGCTGCAAAGTGATAACCGGTTAACTTTAGCAGCGGCACCCGGAGTCTCAGAAACCATAGAAATTGTATTATATTTTGCCGGCGGGAATGGTAAACTAGTGGCGGAACGGCGGGAAATACCCAAGGTGGAGGGTATTGCCCGAAAAACAATCAACGAATTATGCCAAGGCCCGCTGTGCGAAGACTTAAAACCCACCTTGCCGCCGGGTACTAAATTGCTGGATATTAACATTAGAGAAGGGTTATGCACAGTAAATTTTAGCAAGGAGTTGATACTCGCTCATTCCGGCGGGGTCGAACAAGAAAAACTGACTGTATACTCGATTGTCAATACGCTTACCCAGTTCAGCACGGTTAAGGAAGTGCAAATTTGGGTCGACGGCAAGGAAGTTCCTACCATAGCCGGTTACGTAGATGTAAGCGCGCCGCTGGCCCGCAATGATAGTTTTATAAGTGCTCTTAATATTTAAAAACCCCGCGGGCGGGTAGATACCAGCCGCGGGGTTTTTACTAGCTTAACCAGTTTAATTGCTGGAACTGAAAATAAGCCGGCTGTTATCCCGCGACATAAGCGGGAATATACCTTTCAACCTCGTCTACATCAACAACCCGGTTTTCCCTAATGGATCGTAAGATATCCAAAACAGTCTTAACATCTCCGTATTCCATTTCCGGTGTAACGGAAATTGCTTCCTTGCCGGTTAGCGCGTTATAAAGATTCAGCAACTCGTTATAGTAGCCGCGCTGGGGTCTATAGGGAACCTGCTTTGATCCACCGTCATTGTAAGCCACGTTAATTACCCCGCAATCTGGTTTTTCACAAATTATGGCCCGGCCCGGCTGGTGGGCTATGGCTCCGGCAACCTCTTCGGTTACTGCAAAATTTTGTTTTATTGGTACCATGATGTCAAGTCGTTACGTCCAAGCATTTGCCGGTAATCAGTGTAAATGCCGTCTTTTTTGATACCCACCCTTTTACCCCATTTTTGGACTTTTTCCGGGTTTGTATCACATAACGCAACTATTTGGTATTTATCGGATAGCTCCTGGTAAGCCGGGTAATGTAGGCGCTCAAAAGCCATCCCCGTGCCTATGATTCCTACCTTTAATTTATCCACAGCATTTCATCCCTCAAGTAAATTTTTTTTATTATGTGAAAGCAACCCGCATGCTATCCACTTTTTTGCCTGAAAAGGGAACTTTTTGCTGGGCTGCTTGGGTCATAAATACTGTAAGTAAATCGCGAATTTTTGCAGTTGGTATAAAGTGTTAAGTGACAAGCTGCAGGCTTTTTGTGCTATTTGTTGAATTATAGGAAATACAGGAACATTTAAGGGAATGAGGGAACAACACCCATGGTAAACGACTTGCAAAAATTGCTTTTTAAATCTTTTGTCATAACAGCAGTTGTTGTAAGCGGTTTTTTCTATACATCACTGCCGCCCGCGTATTCCGCCGCGCTTTTGACGGTAAAAGCCAATACGGTTAACATACGAGAAGGACCGGGAACAAACCATGGCATAATAACCCAAGTGCACAAAGGTGAACAGTACACTGTTTTACAAAGGCGGGGCGACTGGTACAACATTAAGGTCGGCGGCAAGTCGGGCTGGATC
>ENA-OSAF01000171-OSAF01000171.1-marine-sediment-metagenome-genome-assembly--contig:-NODE-171-length-23957-cov-21.402853_pt1 | contig 23957 bp, 19 predicted proteins | sample MGYA00237872_ERZ529318 | MGnify/ENA primary metagenome ERZ529318 (study PRJEB26369, sample SAMN03142813) | marine sediment metagenome | biome: marine; feature: borehole; material: sediment... | reverse complement strand
CACCTTCTGCGGGCTGTTGCGCACGATATCGATGATTGCCTCCCAGGCCGGACGGCGGCTCGGCCCGAAGGCGGGTTCAGGGAGCGCCGGGCCGTCGAGGCCGCTCTCACCGTGAACCTGCGGTGCGGTCACCAGGGGACGGACGAGCGGGGCCGCCGCTCCGGCCGCCACCTCGCACTTCACACCGGCGAAGCTCAGGACGCGGAGGGCGTTGTTGAGGGTCTTCGGCAGGGTCTGGTTCCCGGCGACCACGGTGACGGCCTTCACCTCCAGGCGGTCGGAGGCGAAGGCCAGGAGCAGGGCGATGGCGTCGTCGTGCCCGGGGTCGCAGTCGATGATGACAGGGATGCGCATCAGACGTCAGTCTCCTTCCGCGGCCGCGCCGGTGCCGGCCTCGACCGGCCGGTTCACGCGCGCCAGGCGGGCGCGGCGGGTCACCTGGCGCCGGGCGTACAGGGCCAGGGCCAGCACTGTCGCCAGGTAAGGGAGCATCTGGACGAACTCCGACGGGATGCCGATGAAGTGCATGAAGTTCGACAGGGCGTCGGTCATCCCGAAGAACAGCGAGGCCAGGAGGGTCCCTATCGGCGTCTGGCCGCCCAGGGCCTGGGCCGCGATGCCGATGAAGCCGCGTCCGGCGGTCATGTCCCGTGCGAACCAGGAGACGTAGCCCATCGAGAGGTGCGCCCCGCCGAAGCCGCCCAGGATGCCGGAGATGATGAGGGCGACGTACCGCACCTGATGGACGCTTATGCCGACCGAATCGGCCGCGTCGGGGTTCTCGCCCACCGCCCGCAGCCTCAGGCCGTACGGGGTGCGGTAGAGGAAGTACGACACGACGAGGACGGACAGGAGGGCGACGTAGACCATGACGTTGTGGTTCGACAGTATCTCCCCTAGGACCGGTATCTGGTCGATGACCGGGATGCGGACCTGCGGCAGGACCGGACTGGCGAGGGAGCTCGACACGCCCTTGTCATGGGCGACCACGTAGAGGAGGAACACCGTCCCGCCGCTGGCCATGAGGTTGAGGGCGATACCGGCGAGGATGATGTCGGTCTTGAGGTTCAGGGAGAAGTAGGCCATGACGAGGGCCATCAGGACCCCCGCCGCCACCGCCGCCGCCAGGCCGGCCGCGGCGCTCTCACAGAGAGCGCCCACGACGACCCCGGCCAGGGCCGCGGTGAGCATGATGCCCTCCATGCCGATGTTGATGACCCCGGCCAGTTCGGTGACGGCCGCCCCGAGACCCGCGAAGAGGATGGGGGTCGTGACCCTGAGTATCGCGTAGCCGAACGCGGGCGAGAGGATGGTCTCAAGCAGCTCCTTCACTCTGGGGCACCTCCTTCCTCCGGGTGGCCTCCCTGACGACGATGCGGTGCCTCCAGCCGGCCAGGAACGCCTGGGCCGTGACCAGGAGGATCATGACCCCCTGGATGACCGTGACCATCTCGGCCGACACGTCGGTCATCCGGGCCATGATGTCGGCCCCCGTGCGCATGTAGGCCAGGAAGAGAGCCCCGAGCACCACGCCCAGGGGGTTGTTCCGGGCCAGGATGGCCACGATGATGCCGTCCCAGCCGTAGCCGGGCATCATCATCCAGATGAAGCGCCGGTGGATGCCGAGCATCTCCACCGCCCCGCCGAGACCGGCGATGGCCCCGCCGAGGACCTGGGAGTAGACGATGACCGAAGCCGTGCCTATCCCGGCGTACCTGGCGAAATTGATGTTGAGACCGGTCATGCGCAGGGCGTAGCCCCACCTCGTGCGGTACAGGAACAGGTAGACGAAGACCACGGCGGCGGCGACGACCAGGATGCCCCAGTGGATGCGCGTGGGCTGAAGGAACTGGTCCAGCCACGAGGTCTCGCGGATGGGCCAGGACACGAGGGCCCCGGCTTCCTTGTCCCGGAAGTGGTAGTTGATGACGTAGACGCCGAGCCGGAAGTAGACATAATTCAGCATCAGCGAGGAGACGAGCTCGCTCGCGCCCAACCTGGCCTTGAGGACACCCGGGATCCAGCCGCAAAGGGCGCCGGCGGCCATCGCCGCGGCCAGGCACACCAGGACGTGGATGACGCCGGGCAACGGGAGGACGATGCCGACGATGACCGCGGCCACCGCCCCCATGAAGAACTGGCCCTCGGCCCCGATGTTGAACTGGCTCGCCTGGAAGACGATGGAGACGGCCAGACCGGTGAACACCAACGGGATGGCCGCCTCGATGACGTTGCCGAAGCGCCTGACGGAAGTCAGCGGCCCGAGGAGGAAGTTCCCGAAAGCCTCCAGCGGCATCTCGCTGACGAAGCACGTGATGACGAAGCCCAGGGCGAGGGCCAGGAGGACGGCTATGAGCGTCCGGTAGACCTGGAACAGGTAATCGGTGGTCCTGGTCGTCCCGTTCACCGCGCCCCACCTCCGACCGCCGGAGAGCGTGCCTCCGCGTCGGACGGGCCGGCCCGCCCTCCTGCCGCGGCGGCCTCGGCCCCGGCCATCTCTTCAGGGGTCATCCGCTTCACTCCCAGCATGTAGAGGCCGAGCTCCTCCTCTGTCACCTCGGAGGCGTCCGGGAAGAGCGCCACGACCTCACCCCCGTAGAGCACGAGCAGGCGGTCCGAGAGGGTCATGACCTCGTTGAGGTCGGCGGAGACGAGAAGGATGCCGACGCCGCTCGAGCGCTTCTCGATGAGCTTCCGGTGGATGAACTCCGTGGCCCCCACGTCGATGCCACGGTTGGGCTGGTTGGCGACGATGACCTTGGGGTCGGCCGAGAGCTCCCGGGCGACGACGACCTTCTGGATGTTCCCTCCGGAGAGCATCTTGACCGGGGTGGCCGACGACCGGGTGCGGATATCGTACTCGCGGACCAGGGCCTCCCCGTGCTCGGCCACGGCCTTCAGGCTCATGAGCACACGCGGGTTGAACCTCTTGCTCCAGCATCGGTCGGCGATGAGGTTCTCCCGGATGGTCGCCTGAGCTGCCGCGCCGTAGGTCATCCGGTCCTCAGGGATGTGGGAGACCCCGCGGCGGCGGATGGTGCCGGGGTCGGCCCCGGTGACGTCCTCACCGTCGACCAGCACGCGTCCCCCCGACGGCTGACGCAGGCCGGTGAGGATCTCCACGAGTTCCGCCTGGCCGTTGCCCTCGACCCCGGCCACGCCCAGAATCTCCCCCGTCCTGACCGTGAAACTGACGCCCTTCAGGACCTCCTTGCCGGAGTCCGCCACCAGGCGGAGGTCCTCGACCCGCATCACCGGCCGGCCGGGGGTTGCCGGAGGCTTCTCGACGCGGAAGACCACCTCGCGCCCGACCATCATCCGGGAGATGTCGGCCTCGGTGGCCTCGGCGGTGCGCACGACACCGACCACGCGCCCGTTCCTCATCACCGTGACCCGGTCGGAGATCTCCTTCACCTCCCGCAGCTTGTGGGAGATGAAGATGATGGTGTGCCCGCGCTCCCTGAGATTGCGGAGGGCGGCGAAGAGCTCCACCGTCTCCTGCGGGGTGAGGACCGCCGTCGGCTCGTCGAGGACGAGAAGCTCGGCCCCACGCAGGAGAGCCTTGAGGATCTCCACCTTCTGACGCATCCCGACAGGGATGTCCTCGACCCGGGCCGCGGCGTTGACCGGGAGATTGTACTCCTCGGCCAGCTCCTCCGTCCGGCGGACGGCGGCCTTGACGTCGAGGAAAATCCCGCGGCGCGGCTCCAGGCCCAGGACGACGTTCTCGGCCACGGTCAGCGAGGGGACGAGCATGAAGTGCTGGTGGACCATCCCTATCCCGTGGCTGATGGCCACGGACGGCGAGGTGATGTCGACCTTCTCGCCCTTGTAGAAGACCTCGCCCTCGTCAGCCCGCTCCAGGCCGAAGAGGACCTTCATCAGCGTGGTCTTCCCGGCGCCGTTCTCACCGACCAGGGCGTGGATCTCCCCCCGGGCGACGGAGAAGTCGACCGACTCGTTGGCCACGACCCCGTTGGGGTAGACCTTCGTTATTCGCTTCATCTCGAGGAGTGCGTCCATCAGAGCCCCTCCTCCACGGCGCGCGCGCCGGCCTTCACCATCCCGTCTGCTCGCTCCGCCCTCGCAGGCCGGGGCCGCGCGCCGGCCCGGCCCCGGCCTGCTCGCCTGCTTGCTCGACCTGCCAGGCCTCCCAGCCTCCTAGGCCTCAAGACCTAGCTGCCGGGCCTGACCGAGTTGCGCAGAGCGTCGAGGTCGGCGCTGTCCATACCGAAGGCGGTGCTGACGGTGATCTCACCGCTCAGGATCTTCGCCTCGATCTCGGCGAGGGTCTGCCTCATCTCTTCCGTCGTGAGCTGCCGGTAGTACTCGTTGTCCGCCAGGCCCACGGCCTCTTCGGCGAGCCCGAGGGACTCAGCCTCACCGAACGGAAGCTCACCCTTGAGATAGAGGTCGATGGCGCGGTAGAGCGAGTTGTCGACCCGCTTCAGCATGGAGGTGACGATGAGCCCGGCCTTCTCCGGGTCGGAATCCTTGAACAGCAACGCCTGGTCGGAGTCGACTCCGAGGGCGTAGCGGTTCATCTCCTTGGCCGCGTCGAGCTGACCGAGGCCCGTCTCACCGGCCACGTTGAACCCGATGTCCACGCCCATCTGGTACTGGGCGAGGGCCATCTCCTTGCCCTTGGCCGGGTCGCCGAAGCTGCCGACGTAGGAGATGGCGACCTTGATGTCAGGCTCGACGTACTTCGCGCCTTCGATATAGCCGACCAGGAAGTCATTGATGACCGGGATGTCCATGCCGCCGAGGAAGCCGATGAGCTTCTCCGGGTTGGCGAGCGGCATGTCCGAGGTCGTCACCATGGCCGCGAGGGCTCCAGCCAGGAAGGAACCCTCGTTCTGCTTGTAGAGAATCGAGTAGACGTTGGAGAGGTCGGCCTTGGTGTAGTCCACGGCCGTGTCGAAGATGATGTACCTCTTGTCGGGGTGCTGCGGTGCGATCTTCTCGAGGTACTCGGTCATCTGCCAGGTGCCGACGATGATGAGGTCGTAGTCCTGCGTGGACACGTCGGCCAGGGCCGGCTCCCACTTGGACTGGTCGAGCCCCATCTCGATGACCTTGACCTCGACACCCAGCTCCTCCTCGGCCCGCAGGACGCCGGCGTTGGCCGAGTCGAAGAACGACTTGTCCCCGAGGTTGCCGTTGAGGAGAAGCACGACCTTGACCTTGTCCTCGTCCGCACCGCCCCCGAGGCATCCGGCCGTGAGGACCGACCCCATGAGGGCTACGGCCACCAGAAGAGCGAACCACTTCCTCATGTCTTGCTGTCACCTCCTTCCTGCTCGGTCGTCTCGGTCGCAACCGACGGAACAGACGCCGGCTGGCGCGTTCCGTCGGGAACCGACTGCTCGTCGGGAACCGACTGCTCGTCGGGAACCGACTGCTCGTCGGGAGCCGACTGCTCGTCGGGAGCCGACTGCTCGTCGGGAGCCGACTGAAAGCGACGTTCGGCCGCCCGGATATCAGCATAGCGGTCCCCCGCGGCGGCCAGCCGTTCCACCTCGCGGCGCAGGGGCATCGAGGGCTGGGCACCGCGCCTGGTCACCGACAGGGCTGCGGCCCGGTTGGCGAAGGCCACCGCGGAAGCGAGCTCGCGACCCTCGGAAAGGGCCACCGCCAGGGCCCCGGCGAAGGCGTCGCCGGCCGCCGTCGTGTCCGCGACCGGGACCTCGATGCCTCTGATGTGGTCGCACTGACTGCCGGTGCTGATGAGGGCACCCTGCGCTCCGAGCTTGAGGACGACCACCCGCGGCCCGAGACCCAAGAGGTCGGCGGCCACCACCCTGGCCGTGGTCAGGTCGGGAGCGGGGCGTCCGGCAAGAACGGCCGCCTCATGCTGGTTCGGCAGAAGCACGTCGACGGCCGCGAGAAGCTCCCCGGGCAGGGGCCCGGACGCGACGGGGGCCGGGTCGAGCAGGACGGTCGCACCGGAAGAATGGGCCAGGCGGGCCGCCGCCACGACCGTCTCGAGGGGCACCTCGAGCTGGAGGAGCACGACTCCGGCCCGCTCGAAGAGGTCGCGGCTCCGCTCGACGTCGTCCGGGGTCAGACGGCCGTTGGCGCCCGGGACGATGACGATGCTGTTCTCGCCGTCCTCCTCGACGGTGATGCAGGCCACACCGGTGGGGACGTCCGGGGTCCGCAGAACGCGCCCCGTGTCCACCCCCGCTCCCGCCAGGCTGGCCGTGAGCCTGCGGCCGAAGTCGTCGTCGCCGACACGGCCGACCATGCTCACCCGCCCGCCGAGCCGGCCGGCGCTGAAGGCCTGGTTGGCCCCTTTCCCTCCGGGAAAGGTCGCAAAGCCCGTTCCGGTGACCGTCTCCCCCGGCCGAGGACGGCGGGGACAGAACACCACCAGGTCCATGTTCAGGCTGCCGACCACGAGGACAGGCCTAGACTGCAACGTCACTCCTCCTCAGACCCTCGGACCCTCCCGCGCCGCGTCGACTCCCTTATCCGCAGGGACGGCTCAAGCACCACACGCTTGGGCTCAGGCTGGGGATGAGCCGGGCACGCCGAGCGGTCCAGACGGGCCATGAGCATCCTGCCGGCGATGGTGCCCAGGCGGTAGGTCGGCTGGGCCACGGTGCTGAGAGGCGGCAGGGCCAGGGCCGCCATGTATATGTCGTCGAAGCCGATCACGGCCACGTCCTCGGGGACCCGCCGCCCGAACTGCCTGAGGGCCTGCAGGGCTCCAAGGGCGAGAAGGTCGTTGGCCGCGAAGATGCCGTCGAAGGCAAGGCCGCTCTCCAGAGCGGCCCGGGTCCTCGAGTACCCGCTCTCGGCCCGGAACGGGCCGCGGCTGACGAGGTCGTTGTCGGTCTCCGCCGTCCCGCCGGGGTCGAGCGCCTCATGCGCCCCGAGCGCCTCAAGGTAGCCAGCCAGCCGTCCTTCGGCCGTGCTCACGCCGACCGGCCCGCCGAGATGCAGGATGCGCCTGCACCCCACGTCCAGAAGATGGCGCGTGGCCATCAAGCCGCCCAGCCTGTTGTCGACCTCCACGCTGTCCGCCCGGAGACCGGGCACCCGCCGGTCCATCACCACGAGCGGCAGGTCCGCCGGCATGAGCCGCGACAGTAACGCCGCGTCCCAGGCCGTGCCGCAGAGAATGGCCCCGTCCACGAAGTTCCCCCGGAGAAGGCGCTCGAAGTGGGGTCCCATCTCTGTGGAGTCGTCGGTGTTGCAGAGCACCACCGTGTACCCCTCTGACGCCACGGCGTCGGCCACCCCCCGGGCGATGGCGGGGAAGAACGGGTTCATGATGTCGGGAACGAAGAGAGCCAGATTCTTCGTGCCCCGATGGACCAGGCTCTTGGCGACGAGGTTCGGGCTGTAGTTCAGACGGCGGATGGCCTCCAGGACGCGGCGCCGGGTGGGCTCGGCCACCGGACCCACACCGTTGACGACCCGTGAAACCGTGGCGATGGACACGCCGGCCTCTCTGGCCACGTCTCGCATCGTCGTCCTGGACAAGGGGCCGGGGCACCTCCGCTCATCTCACCTGGTTGGCGGCCGGGCAGGCCGGCAAGGGGAGACCGACCGGGTTGGCTGTAAACGTCTCCAAGGTCCGGGCCGGTCTCATGTAAACGCTACCGCCCAGCAGTTTCGACGTGTCTCGACGGATTCCTTCTTGAATGAAGGTCGTCGACGAGTCGGTGACTGCTCGCAAGAAACGTCGAAAAGTGAACGACGACCCGCCTGCCTCAGCCGATTGAGCCTCCATCACGATTGGTCCATCGGGCATGGTTTTGATACGATTGACTTGTCCGTCCCCCAGAAGGCCAGGCGCCTCAACCATGAACAGAACAGGATGGCGACATGGACCGACTCCGAGACCTCCGAGCTGAACTCCTCATGGTCTTCGGCGTCACCCTCTTCGGGGTGATGGGCGTGTCCAGCATCGCCCCCGCCCTGCCGAAGGTCGTCGAGGCCTTCGGGTTCGAAGAAGCCGAAGTGGGCCTTCTCATAACCGCCTTCACCCTCCCGGGGGTCCTGCTGACCCCCTTCGCCGGGGTCGTCGCCGACCGCCTCGGCCGGAAGCGGGTGCTCGTTCCCTCCCTGTTCCTCTTCGGGCTGGCCGGGGGGCTCTGCGCCTTCACCCGGAGGCTCGACGTGCTCTTGGCCCTGCGCGTGGTCCAGGGCACCGGGGCGGCGGCTCTCGGCTCCCTCAGCACCACCCTCATCGGAGACCTCTGGGAGGGACCGGCCAGAGCGCGGGCCATGGGGCTGAACGCCAGCGTCCTCAGCCTGGGCACAGCGGTCTACCCGCTCGTCGGGGGCGGACTGGCCGTGGTTGGCTGGAACTGGCCTTTCCTCCTGCCGTGGCTGGCCCTACCGTTCGGAGTCGTCGTGGCCCGGCGCCTGGAGAGTCCTCAACCCGACGGACAGGGCGACCTCCGCGATTATCTGAAGGGAGCCTGGAAGGGCCTGCGGGACGCGCGCGTGCTGGGGGTCTTCGCCTCGGGGACGCTCATCTTCGTCATCCTCTACGGTAGCTACCTGACCTATTTCACGCTCCTCCTCGGACGGGTCTTCGAGGCTCCGCCCCACGTCATCGGGGCCATGATGTTCATCATGTCCATCACCACCGCCGCGGCGTCGTCACAGCTCGGAACCCTGGCCCGGAGGTTCGCGAAGCCCACCCTGGTGAAGGCCGGCTTCCTCGCCTACACCGTTTCGCTGGCCGTGGTCCCCCTCGTCCGGGAGATGTGGCTCCTGGTGGTCCCCGTCCTCATCTTCGGCACGGGGCACGGCGTGATCGTCCCCAGCCTCCAGACCATCCTCGCCGAGTTGGCCCCGCTCGAGCACCGGGCCATCTTCATGTCGCTCAACGGGACCATGCTCAGGGTCGGGCAGACCTTGGGGCCGGTCGTGATGGGCCTCGTGTTCGCGTCGGCGGGATACCGGGGGGTCTTCTGGGCCGGGAGTCTGGCCGGGGTCACCGGACTCGTCATCGCCGCCGCGACCCTGGGGGCCGGCCCGCGGGCGTGTCGAACCGTGTAGGCGCCGACGGGAGGGTATGTCCTCGAGAAAGAATACCGTCAATCGCGGTGTAGTTTTCTGAGTGGCGTGAACGCCAACGCTGCCAGCAGCCCGGCAACTGGCCGCGGGTATTCAGCGGGGTGGAGCATACCTTAAACAATACCGTCAACGACGGTAGAGTTTACCGCCAACGGGCGGATAGACTGTAGCCAGCCGCCGGCCACCGGCGGCACAGGCGCTGGTCCGCCCTGCCGCTACCCGTACACGTCCGGCCGCCTCTGCCTCAGCACGGGGATCTGCCGGCGCGCGCCCACGAGCCCCTCCCGCTCGAGCTCGACAATCAAGAGCTCCTCTCCAATCCCCGCCTCGACCGCGATGCGGCCCCAGGGGTCGACGGCCAGGGAGTGCCCGTAGGCCTGGTAGGGGCTCTCACGGTGCCTGGCCGGGGAGACGCCCAAGACGAAGACCTGGTAGTCCACCGCCCGCGCCCTGAGGAGCAGGTGCCAGTGCATCGGGCCGGTGGTGGTGTTGAACGCGGCGGGGTAGACGAGGATCTCGGCCTCGCGGTCGACCATGGCCCGGGCCAGCTCAGGGAACCGGAGGTCGTAGCAAACGGCCAACCCGACGACCCCGAGCGGGGTCCTCACCACCGTGACCGCGTCGCCCGCCGACAGCGTGTCCGATTCGCGGAAGGTTATCCCGCCCGGGATGTCGACATCGAAAAGGTGGACCTTGCGGTGCTTGGCCAGGAGCCGCCCGTCCGGACCGACGAAGAGGGCCGTGTTGTAGACCCGCCCCTGGTCGTCCAGCTCGGGCACCGTCCCGGCGACCAGATGCACGCCCGTTTCCCGCGCCGCGCCGCTCACCGTTTCCCAGGTCGGCCCGGCCGAGCCGCCGGCCGGTTCGCCGTTCTCCGCCGGCATCGCACGCCCGTCCGAGACCGTTCCCTCACCCGCAGGCGCGCCCTCACTCAGGACCGCGCCCTCACCCGGGAGCTCGGGGTACGGCTCGGCGTAACGCCGGAAGTAGCCGTGGGCGTAGGGACAGTTGAACATCTCCGGCAGGACGACCAGCTCGGCCCCCCGCCGCGCCGCCTCGACCACGGCCCGCCGCGCCCGCTCGAGGTTGGCCGTCTTGTCGTCCACAACCCTGAGCTGGCAGAGAGCGGCCCGCACCTTCTCCTTCACCGGCAGCGCACCTCGCACAGGAGCGTCCCGACCGCGGCCTTGAAGGTCTCCTCCCAGGTGCCGCCCTGGACAAGGCCCACTCTCGTCCTCTCGAGTTCCATGCTCTCCATGCTCTCGATCACTCCACGTCGGTGGCCGTCCCCCAACGTCGGTAGAGGCCGTGTTCGATTCCCAGGTGGTCGAGGACCCGCCCGACCGTGAAGCCGACAAGGTCTTCGATGGTCCTGGGCCGGTGGTAGAACGCGGGAACCGGCGGCATGATCACCGCGCCGAGGTCAGCCGCCTCGGCCATGAGGCGCAGATGGCCCTTGTGCAGCGGGGTCTCCCGCACCAGGAGGATGAGCTTCCTGCCCTCTTTCAGGGTGACGTCGGCGGCGCGGAGGAGGAGGTTCGCGCTGAAGGAGCCGACGATGCCCGACAGCGTCTTGATGCTGCAGGGAGCGATGACCATCCCCTCGGTGAGAAAGGACCCGCTCGAAAGGGGCGCGGTGAGGTCGCAGACGTCGTGCGCCCGGTCGGCGAGGGCCTCCACCTCGGCCGGCTCGAGACCGAGCTCGAGCTTTATGGTCTCACGGGCGGCCTCCGAGACGATGACGTGGGTCTCCACGGCGGCCCGCCCCTCCTCCCGGGCCCTCCGCAGGGCGCGCAGGAGCTCCACACCGTAGACGGCCCCGCTGGCCCCCGAGATGCCGACGACCAGCCGCCTCGGGGCCGCCTTCGCCCGCGACGCCCCCCGCCCATGCGGACCGACCACGGATCCCGTCGTCACTCGAGAGGAAGAGTGTGGGTCCAGCAACTCAAGTCCTCCTCCTTCTCAGGCACCCTGCCGCCCGTGCCCGGGGAACAGCCCGCGTGTTCGCCCCGCCGCCCAGCGTGTCTGCCCCGCCGGCGTACGGCTCGTCCACCATCATCCACTTCCCGACGTCGCGGAGGAATCCTGGAGGTTTGGTGGTCGAAGGGGCAAGATTGATGCCGTGGTGGCTTCAGCGAGGCCGTTGCGCGTCCTTGGCCGCGCGCCCGGGCGCATCCTTGGCCGCGCGCCCGGGACTCATCCACCGGCCCATCCCCTCGAGCGGCCCCAGAAGGCCCCTCGGGGCAGACCAGACGGCGAGGAAGGCCCCCATGACGAAGAAGAAGAGCGGGTACCACGGGACCCAGAAGAACGACCGGCGCAGACCGGGGTCGTAGGGCGTGTTCACGAGGACCGCCGCCGCCATCTGCACCACGCAGAGAAGGCTCAGGACCCCGCCGTGCCAGGCGGGCACAGGACTCAGGCCGGGAAGGCGCCGGCCGAGGACGAGGGCCGCCGCCCAAGCGACGGTGCACCCCACGAAGCAGAAAGCCCAAAGGTAGGAAACGCCGAACTCGAGGTAGGTCGGCCAGAGGCGACGGTGGCGCCATGACCGCCAGACCGAGGCGTGGGTGCGGAGAAGGTGCCACCCGCCCAGGGCCCAGCGGTACCGCTGGCGCAGGTACTCCCTGACCCGCAGGGGAATCTGGATGAGCACCGTCGCCCGCGGCTCGAACCATACCTCGCTGGCGTCCCTCTGGATGCGCCAGGTGATGTCGATGTCGTCGGTGGCCGTCCTGGTCGAGAAGCCTCCCACCCGGCGGAGGGTCTCCGTGCGGTACATGGTCGCGCACCCGGAGACGGTGAGGAGGCGCCCCCACACGCGCTGGCTCCTCTTTATGAGGCCGATGATGGCGGCGAACTCGGCCGCCTGGAGGTTTCCCAGTAGGCCGGCCCGGTTCTGCGGCAGGGGGTTCCCCGTCACCGCCCCCAACCTCGGCTGCCGGAGGAAGGGCCTGACGAAGCAGCCGAGACTCCGCTCGCCGAGGGCCGTGTCGGCGTCCAGGACGAGGACGAGCGGGGTCGTCACCAACCCCAGGGCCGCGTTGAGGGCTCCCGCCTTGCCGTGGTGACGGGTGAGCCTGAGCAGATGGAAGAACCCGAACTCGTCGAGGAACGGGCGGACGGCCTCCGCGGTGCCGTCGGTGCTGGCGTCGTCCACGAGGAGCACCCGGTAGTCCGGGTAGTCGAGCCGGCAGAGGTTCCGGCAGGTGCGGGCGATGGCCGCGGCCTCGTTGCGGCACGGCACCACGATCGTGACCGGGGGCCAGGCGTCCGAAGCGGAACCATCGGCACCTGCCGCCGGGCCCGGCGGGCCCTGACCCCTCTCCGCTTCTCTTTCGGTCCTCCACCAGAAAACGAGTCCCCCGACGGTCCAGGCCACGGCCATCAGCGCGGGGTAGATGAAGACGAACCCGGCCAGGAAGTCGAACGCCGTCACTGCCTCACATCCTCCTCGCCTCCTCGGGCCCCTCCCTCACGTCCTCCTCGCCCTCTCGGGCGGGTCTTCGAAAACGGTCTCGGACCAGAGCCAGGGTTCCGCCCACCGCGGCAGGGCCTGGAGGCGGCGCCGCTCCCGGAGGTGATAGCGGGCATGGTTGTACCGGCGCCAGAGGAGGGCCGCGAGCCACAGGACCGCCGCCCAGGCCACCAGACCGAGGGACAGCCGCGCGGTGGCCGTGACCAGCCACGGTACGAAGACGTGGGTGAACCAGAGGCGGGCCAGGAGCCACCATCCCACCGCCACCAGGACCCACCCGGCCCCGACGGTTATGGCCGCCCAAGCAAGGCAGGTCAAGGCGAAGACCACAGAGACTCGCAAGTCGTCGGGCGACGCTCCGGTGGGCAAGCTTTCCCCCTCCCCAGCCGTCTCTCCCCCCGGGCTTGCCGGGGCCTCCGAATGTTGGAGGGCTTGGCCGCCCGCGACCGGGCCGACCAACCGCGCACGACGGGGCGGAGCCATGAGACCTCCGCCTACGGCCGGGTCGGGAGAGAGAGAATTCGGAGAGGTCGGGAAAACCTGGCTTGTCCACCCCTCGGGAGGACTAATACGCGCGGGACTTCCAGAACATGCCTCAGAACCTCGGCCACACCGGGGTGCTAAGAGCTCCTGCGGCCGCAACCTCTCAAGTGGATTGCGAGCATAGCGACGCTGGCGGCCGCCGCAAGCGTCACGACCGCAACTGTTATGACCTTCCAACCGGATGGCCCCGGTCCTTGGTCCTCTGGGTAGCGGTTGCCGTCTGCTTCGGTGGTACTGCCTTGCTCACCGCTCCAGGCCTCATACCGACTTGGGAGAGATGCGATTAGGGCCTCGAAGTCAGTTCCGTGGGGATAGCAATCGGTAAACTCGTCGCGGTAGGTATCCCCTGTCAGACGCCAGTAGCCGTCACTCCCCCGGACGAGTTCGAACGTGTGCTGCTCGCCCTCAAACACGAAGGGCTCTCCATCGTGGGAGAAGACCATACGACCCGAAACGGTTGCCTCAACAACCGCACGGTTCGACGTCACGGTTACCAACACCGGAGAGCTTGAATACGCGCAGTCTATGCATACGAGGTCAGTGTAGCGCCAGCAGAGGAGCGTGTAGCGGATTCTACCCGTCTCGTATTCGTACAACGCACGCCCGGTCTCAGTCGAGCGGTCAACCACGAAGGCGAGGTCTACGGCTTGCCCCGAGGAGTAGCTGCGTGCCTTTGCGGCAAGGTAACATCGTATGGCTGCGATAATCTTCTCCTCGTCTGTCAGTGCGCAATCGGACTGCGACTCTGCGTATGCAACCCTGATGTCCGGCGCATCGACAAGACCGTCTGGGGCAGGACCCGCCGCGACCGTGGCCGAGGCAGCCAGAAGCAACACCACATTCAGAGCTACGGGCACCACGACTCTGCTCATGGACCCTCACTCCCGGCCAGGATCATGGAACACTGTATGGCAAGGTCACGAGTGGCGGTAGCGGATTATGCAATAGAACTCCACTCCCGTCGAATCACAGTCCGCCGTCCCCGTCGAGGTGAGTGACTGACGTCACAATCATGATATACAGAGACCCGTTCAAGTTCCTGCCAATGGCAAGTCAGAGAGTCCGATCTCCCAACCTGGACGGCTCCTGGGCGTCCTCGTCAGAGGCGCTTCGGGAGGTGGAGCTGGACCCTGGCCAGGAGCTCGGCGTTCCTCTCGAGGAGTTCGGCCTGGTCGATACCCCCGTAGTTCAGCAGGGTCAGCTCCTTGGCCACTAGGAGGACCAGATAGTCGAGGAAGGCGCGGCGGTCGTGCCGCCGGGCCCTTCGGTAGTCGGGGTGAAGCGTGTTGATGTCGATGGTCCGGAGGGCCTCGTTGTAGCGGCTCCGCAGCCTCGCGTCCTCGAAAGGCACCTGGCGGTGGTTGAGTCCAGGAGCTGACGACTGACGGGTCCTGCCCTTCTCTCCCTCGACGGCGTCCTTCACGCGGTCCGGGGTCGGTTCCTGCGCTTCCTGCGAGGTCTCGCCTGGACCGCCGGTTTCCTCCCGGGCCCCGGCCCCCTCTTCTTCTCCGCCGGCCGCCCCGTCACGGGCCGCGGCCACCTCGGTGTCGAAGAGGGTCCCCTCGGCCTCGGCTCCGGCCGGGTCGGCGATCTTGACCTTCAGGCCCGTCGCGGACAGGGCCTCTATCTCCGAAAGGGCCTTGCGGAAGGCCTGCCGGATGGCCCGGGTCAGCTTCGCGTCGACCAGGCTCTCCTGCTCCCGGTTGAGCCGCTCGATGCGTCGGACGAGGTCGCGCTCGACCTCCTGCACGGCCGCGACGAAGAGGGGAAAGACCCTCCGGTCGTGCTGGACCCCGCGCCTGCCCGTGGTCTGCTTCAGGGCGGCGAAGCGGACCTCGCCCTGGACCTGGTCGCTGTTCCAGGGGTGGCGGTCGAACTCCGGGTCCTGGGTGATGTCGGTCAGAATCTGGACGCCACCCACGCCGACGACGGCCGCGCGCCGGCGGGCCTGGGTCCGCGGGGTGAGGTAGAGTTCGAACTCCACGTATCCGAGGGGCGTACGGGCCCGGTAGAAGAAGGGCTCGCCCTCGTACCGGCCCGGCCGCACCTGCACGGACCGCTTGCCGTGGACCACGAAGAGCCGGAACGCCTCTTCGGCGAGCGGTCTGCGCCAGCGCTGCTGGAAGTACTCCAGCAGCTTAGGGAGGGTCATGACCCGGAAGGTCCTCTCGTCGACACCTATGAGGTGGACCTCCGTGCTCGGTATCTCGAGAAGCCCGGCCCGCCCGCGGGTGTGGAGGGCCGCCCGGGCGCTGCCCTTGGTGAACTCCAGGCAGAGCGTCTCATCCGAGTCCTGGTGGCGCGTCACGATCTGGCACCGTTCGGCCAGGGTCTGGAAACCCAGGATACCGATGCCCTTCTCCCCGATGACCTCGAGCGACGGCGTCCTGGACTCAGGCTTGATGGACTTGGCGATGTTCTTAGCGATGCGGAGGAGGTCCTCCCGTGTCATGCCGCGGCCGTTGTCCGTGACGACGATGCGCGGCGGCCTGGCCCGCGGCATGAGCCTGACCTGGACGACCCCGTTGCGGATTCCGCCCATCATGAACTCGTCGTAGGCGTTGGCCACGAACTCGTTCAGGGCGTCCCGGACGTCGTTGTAGACGTTCCCCAGGAGGTCGAGGGCGTTGGCCAGGCTCCCGATGGCGAGTTGGACCGTCTCCGGGGCCTGGGCCCCGCCGGCCGGCGACCCGCGGTCGGCCGGCGCCTTGTTGCTGGGCAACTCACGACTCCCTCCCACCGAGGGGGGACACCCCTTCCCCCAGCCCCCCACCATCCCCGGGGCCCTCCGGACCCGGACTCCCCTGCGGGCCCGCTCTGTAGATACCGCGCCTGCATCCGGCCTTCCTTCAACCGGCAGGAGGAACCTCGCCGCGAGGGCGGGGGAGCTCCGACGCAGGGCGGCCCGGCGGAAAGCGGCCCGGCGAAGGGCAAGGGATTTTCAGGAAGGGCGTGGAAACGTCAGGGTATCCTAATGCAACGCGCCGCTCTCGTTCTCGGCCCGCAATCTCTCGTCCGTGGGTCGCCCGTCCTTGAGGGCGGCGCTGGGAGGTGGCGTTGTGGAGTCAGTCATACAGTGGTTCGATCCGTCACTGGGCACCCCGGTCGTCTCGGTCTCCAAAACGGGGTTGACCTTCAACAGGGCGGCGGTGGCCCTCCTGGAAAGCCCCCCCTTCGTGGAGGTGGGGGTGGACGCCAAGGCCAGGGCGCTGGTCGTCCGCCCGGTACAGCGACAGTCCGCCGGGGAGGACGACACCGCTCCGAGCCCCGAGACCGACCGCGCGCTCGCGTTCCGGCGGCCCGGCTCGGACAAGCCCCACGTCAGGGTGACGAGCAGGGACCTCGTGAGGTTCATCGAGGCCTCGATTCCCGAGTTCACGGTCACCGGGACGGAGAGGTACCTCGCCCGCTTCGAGTCGGATGCTGGCTACCTGGTGGTGGACCTCAAACAGCCTCTCAGGCGCCGGCGGAGGAGGAAGACGGGCTGAAGGGTCCGGTCTGCGAGCAGGACACTCCCCGCGCCGCAGGGACCGTCCGTCCGCGCCGCGAACTCGCGGGTATGGGCCGTCTCACGGAACGGCAGGATGAGCCGAAGGAGTTGGCCCTGTGAACTATATCATCAAGGTGACAATCAAGGGCATCGAACCCCCGATCTGGCGCAGGCTCCAGGTGCAAGGGTCCCTGACCTTCGCCCAACTGCACCGTGTCCTCCAGGCGGCGTTCGGGTGGCTGGACTACCACCTGTATCGTTTCTCCTTCGACGGATTGGAGGTTGTAGAGGAGGACCCCGACTTCCCCGTGAGCGAACTCTGGGGAGACCGAGTGCGGCAACTCGACCCGGCCGAGACCACCATCGACTCGCTTTTCAAGAGCCACCGCCGATGCGTCTACGAGTACGACTTCGGGGACTCCTGGGAGCACGAGATCGTCGTCGAGAAGACGCTGGCGGAGGACCAGGGCCTCCCGGTCCCCGTATGCCTGGCCGGGGCGAGACACCGTCCGCCGGAGGACGTGGGCGGTGTGAGCGGCTACGAGAGATTCCTGGCAAGCATCCGGGACGAGAACGACCCCGAAAGGGACGAAAACCTCGCCCGGGCCCTCAAGGACACCAGAGGCCGGCTCTTCGACCCCGAGTACTTCCACCTCGACGAGATTAACGACCGGCTCTCCCATGTGCTCGAGGACACACCCGAGACCGCGGCGGCCCTCTTCATGCGGAAGGGCGGCCTGACCGGCGTGCTGAAGATAGGCTGGTTCGAGCCGGGCATCGTCGTCGGCGACCAGCACTACACCTGGGAGCGCCTGGGGAACCTTCTCATGATGCTCGATGACGACCTGACCATCACCATAAAGGTGAGGAAAAGGCGACCAGGCCGCTGAATGGGCCGGGCATCGCGATGGCTAGCGCGCCTTCGAGGGCGGCGGTGGCCCTCCCGGCCGCCAAGTCGGGGAGAGGAGTACGTCATACAGCATGTCTGACGCCCTCACGGAGCTCGCGGGCTTCATCCGCCAGGGGCTCGAGGAGGTAGAAGAAGGCAGGGCTCGGTCCCTTCTCGAGGACCTGTTCGGGGACCGGTACCATTCGCGTCACTTCGAAACGACCATGGTCCGTGACGCCCTCGGACTGGCCTCCAGAGGCGGGGCTTCCGGGGAGGACCGGACCGCCCCACGGAGGACCGCCCCACGCGCGGCCGAGGGGGTCCCCTTCGCCGGCATCGTCAACCCCGAGAACCCTCCGTCCGGCCCTTACGGCGGAGCCAGCGTCGTATGGTTCCCGACGGAGGACTCCGGCAGCATCATCACCTTCGTCGTGGGTACGCGCGGTCTGTCGCCCGACGAGGGTGTCCTGGTGAGACCGGGCCACCGCCGCCGCGTCGCGGCCCTGCGCCGCCTGCTGGCGAGAGAAGGGGTGGAGTGCTGGACGAAGCCGGACCCCTCCGCTCTGGCGGTGGGGGTGCCCGAGGTTGCACGCCGGCGCTTCCCGGGTTTCGAGAGGGCCCTCCAGCGCTACGGTGAATTCCTCTACTGCGTCGCGAAGGTCCCCCGAGACGACCGGAACCTGGGCCGACTGGTCGTCCAGTCGTTCTTCGACCTCTACGCCTATGAGCGCGGATGGCAGGTCCTGAAGGGCGCCCGCGAGGAGTTCGGCTCTCTCCTGTCGGCCCTCCGGGCAGGGGTGTTCCCGCATGTCAGCCCAGACGAGGTCTACAGGCTGCTCTTGCGCCGCCGTTTCGTCGTTCTGCAGGGCCCGCCCGGCACCGGCAAGACCCGCATGGCCGAGATCATCAAACGGGAGCATTTCGCCGGACGCGGGATGACCATCCAGTTCCATCCCGCTGTCACCTACGAGGACTTCGTCGTCGGCCTCTCGCCCGACACGCACGAAGGCAGTCTTCGCTTCGAGGTCCGCGAGGGCTATCTCCTCCAGGCGGCGCGGGCCGCGGCCGAAGGCCCCTTCCTGCTGGTCATCGACGAGGTGAACCGCGCCGACCTGGGCAAGGTCCTCGGCGAAGCCATATACCTGTTCGAGCCCGGCGAGGTCGGAGGTGAGGCCGGGCGGCGCGTCCTTCTCCCGCACGCGACCGACGGCGGGAGGACGTTCGCCCTGCCGGAGAACCTCTATGTGCTGGCCACGATGAATACCGCGGACCGTAGCGTCGCCGGGATGGACCTCGCCGTGAGACGCCGGTTCGCCTTCGTGACGGTCCCGCCGGACCGGAGCGTGGTGGCCGAACAGGGGTTGAGACTGGCGACAGAGACCTTCGACCGGCTGCAGGACGTCTTCATCGAACACGCCCCTGATGAAGCCCTGGTGCTCCTGCCCGGACATTCGTACTTCCTCGCCTCGACCGAGGACGAGCTCCGGGAGCGGTTCAGGTACGAGCTTTTGCCCCTGCTCGACGAATACCTGCACGAGGGTCTTCTGGGACCCTGCGCGACCGAACTGCAGGCCGTCCGCGACTTCATCCAGGATGCGGTCGGAACCGATGGTCGCCAGTGAGCCGAGGGCCGGGGGCCGCCGTTCCAAGGGCCCCCGCCGGTCGACGGCCGGAAAACGCAGGCGCGCGACGGCGACAGGCTGGTCCCCCGCTCCCGCACAGAGGAGGCTTCATCGCGCCATCGACGGCGGGCCGCCCGTCAGCCTGGCCTTCCAGGACTTCCTTCCCGCCCGCCGGGAGACAGGCTGGGGCAGCTACATCGATGCTTTCCTGCGCATGAACCAGCCGGCCCTCGATGCGCTGGGCGCACGGGTCGAGGTCGTCGGGAGCCCGGATGGACCTCTCGTGAGAGTGGTGCCCGGCACCCGCGTGGGGGCGGTGCCGCTCCGTTCCCCGCAGACCGGTCACGTCACCGCAGGCTTCATCGTGACACCGCGCTTCAGGTGGGCCGGCATAGGGCGGGTCCTGATGGAGACCGGCTGGGCCGCCGCCCCCGACTTCCTCGACCTCCCCATGGTCCCCGGCAGCGGGCGCGAGGTCCCTCCGTGGGTCCTCGCCGGACCGGTCCTGTCCCGGCTCCAGTCCCTCCTCCACTCCATGCGGAGAGGCTACCGTGAGGAGGAGGCGGTCCTCCGCCGCCCCAGAGGGCGGATCATCTGGCCGGAGTACCTCGCGAGGTCGCTCGTCAGGGGGCGATGGGAACGCCTGCCCTGCCGGTTCCCGGACCTCGGGCACGACCCGAGACTCAGACGCCACGCCAGATGGGTCCTTGAGAGGGTCAGGGCCGATCTCCTGGCCACCGGGGGGACCGACCCCGTGGCCGTAGCCCTCGCCGCAGCGGCTCTGCGGCTCATAGAGCAGCTCGCCGATGTCGAGCCCCTGGCTCCCTCGAGGGAGGACCTTCGCCGGAGCCTTGGAGGGGGACTGCTGGACGAGACCCTGAGGCGAGGTGTCGAGGCCATGGCCTGGGTGGTCGAGGAGCGCGGGCTGGGCGGCGGGCGTGAACTGGACGGGCTGCCCTGGACCCTCCCCCTCGACCGGCTGTGGGAGTCCTACGTGGAGGGCGTGGCAAGGAGGGAAGCCGTCCTGACCGGCGGCGAAGTGCGCGTCGGTCGGCTGGGTGAGACGGTGTTCCCTCTCCACTGGACAGACCCGACGCACCGTTCCCTGGGCCACCTGGTCCCGGACATAGTCGTCCGCCGGGGCCGGTCGGTCCAAGTGATCGATGCCAAGTACAAGGCGCACCTGGCCGAGCTGGACGAGGCCGGCTGGCGGCGTTTCGCCGAGCAGACCCGTGAGGAGCACCGGGCCGACGTCCACCAGGTGCTGGCCTACGCCGCCCTCTATGACGCCGAGGAGGTCACCGCCACTCTGGTCTACCCTCTCAGGCCCGAGACGTACCAGGTCCTCGAAAGGCGCGGGACCGCTGTGGCCCGCGCCGAACTCCTGCACGGCGGAAGAACGGTGAGGCTGGAACTCAGGGGTCTGCCGTTCGGCTCGGGCGCCGGGAGCGAGACGTGACGCAGGCCCGGCCGGGGCTCCAGTCACATGCCACATCGGCCGAGCAAGATGGTATAATGCATGCCGTACAAGGGGAGTAGCTGACCTGGCTCGGCCAGGAGAGCGCAGTCGTCAATCCGGGTGTCCACCCCGGCTGCGCGGGCCACGCAGTCCGAAAGGGCACAGCGAGACCTTGGTCATGAGAACCGGGCCGCTGTGTCCTTTTCGTGTTCGGAAAGGTCCCCGCAGCGTGCTCCGGTCGAAGGGGTGGAAGTGTTGCACACACCGTGGTTCGTCTGGGTCGGCTTCAGTCTCTTCATCCTCGTCCTGCTCCTGATCGACTTGGGAGTCTTCCACCGAAAGCCGCACGCCGTGTCCATCGGTGAGGCGGCCGTCTGGGCGGCCGTGTGGATAGGGCTCGGGCTGGCGTTCAATGTCTTGGTCTACTTCTGGAGAGGTCCGACTCAGGGCCTTGAGTTCTTGACCGGCTTCATCATCGAGAAGACCTTGAGTATTGACAACATGTTTGTGTTTGTAATGATATTCACCTATTTCGCGGTCCCCTCCGAGTACCAGCATCGCGTTCTCTTCTGGGGTATTGTCGGCGCACTCATCATGCGTGCTGTGTTCATCGCGGTAGGCGCCGCCCTCCTGGCCGCTTTTCATTGGGTGATATACGTCTTCGGCGGTTTTCTGGTAGTGACCGGGCTTCGAATGGCCTTCCACCAGAGGAGCGAGACCGACCCCGCCCGCAATCCCGTCCTCCGGTTGGCCAGAAGGTTTCTACCCGTGACCACAGGCTGGCGAGGAGCACGGTTCTTCGTGAGAGAGCAAGGTCGGTTCTTCACCACACCTCTCTTCATGGTCCTTCTCATGGTCGAGAGCACCGACCTGGTGTTCGCGGTCGACTCCATACCGGCGATCTTCGCCGTGACGGACGACCCGTTCATCGTTTACACGTCCAACGTCTTCGCCATCCTGGGGTTGAGGTCGCTTTATTTCCTTCTTGCCGGTGTGGTCGAACGTTTCAGGTACCTCAAGCTCGGACTCTCCGTGGTCCTGGTCTTCGTCGGCATCAAGATGCTCATCAGCGGCTTCTACAAGATTCCTATCACTACCAGCCTTGCGGTTGTGTTCGGCGTGTTGGCCACATCGATCATAGCTTCATTCGTTGTGAAGCCGACGCGGGCAACCGAGAGACCAGGCAGCTGAGCACGAGTGAAGACCGGAGCGCGGCTCGGGTCTGTGCGCCCACACCGCCGCGCCACCTCGAGTCGAGCCGCTCGGCCGGAGGGCGACACCTGCACCCTTTCCCTGTGTGCTACGCCGGTCCGCGCCCGACCGGCGGAGAACCCCCCTGCCAGATTATTCGCCCTTGTGAAGTCAAGAGTGTCAAGGCCCGTTGGGAAGCGACCCCCCGGCTCACCCCCACGCGCGTGGGGACAACGCAGCAGGGAGCCCGCCAGAAAGAGGCGGGCTCGGCTCACCCCCACGCGCGTGGGGACAACATGAGAAGGAGCTCCTCAGGACCGACCACAGCCGGCTCACCCCCACGCGCGTGGGGACAACCCGAGTGCCGGCTACATCTTCGCGTGGACCGGAGGCTCACCCCCACGCGCGTGGGGACAACTTGTCCCCCCAGCAATATTCTCGCCCTTACGAAGGCTCACCCCCACGCGCGTGGGGACAACCTCGTCCACCTCGATGTACTCGTTCGTGGTCTCGGCTCACCCCCACGCGCGTGGGGACAACCGCGCTGGCACGAGGACGACCTCGCGGGCCGGCGGCTCACCCCCACGCGCGTGGGGACAACGCCAAGATGTCCAGGGACGATGAGGATGACTTCGGCTCACCCCCACGCGCGTGGGGACAACTTCTTCCAGCGGTGCGGCCACAGGCCGTACTTCGGCTCACCCCCACGCGCGTGGGGACAACCGGCGCAAGGCGGAGCGACAGGTAGAGACCTTCGGCTCACCCCCACGCGCGTGGGGACAACGTAACCTCCTCCTGTCCCAGGCCAGGTTCCAGCGGCTCACCCCCACGCGCGTGGGGACAACGCCTCGACCTCGTCCCAGAAGTTCTCCGACATCGGCTCACCCCCACGCGCGTGGGGACAACCACGAGGCTCCTGCCGCCAGGCTGGCCAGCTTCGGCTCACCCCCACGCGCGTGGGGACAACGTCGAAAAGGCGGTTCGCCGCCTACTGACTGCCGGCTCACCCCCACGCGCGTGGGGACAACGAGGTATACCTAGAGACGATTCACGAGTACGGCGGCTCACCCCCACGCGCGTGGGGACAACGGCCGCGCGGCCGGACTAGGTGCTACAGCTAGTGGCTCACCCCCACGCGCGTGGGGACAACTGTCGGGGAAGGTCACGCCATGCGTCAGTTATCGGCTCACCCCCACGCGCGTGGGGACAACTCGGGGGTCTTTCGGCTTGTACGGAAGGCTGACGGCTCACCCCCACGCGCGTGGGGACAACCACCTGCGCCGCCGTCCTGGCACTCGAATACGCGGCTCACCCCCACGCGCGTGGGGACAACTGCGGGCCGACTCCTGGACCGAGGTGAATGCCCGGCTCACCCCCACGCGCGTGGGGACAACGGTTCCGGGCCCCCCCGGAGCGGCCCCAGTCGCGGCTCACCCCCACGCGCGTGGGGACAACATATTACAGCAGGGAGAGAGGGACCGTGGTCACGGCTCACCCCCACGCGCGTGGGGACAACGCGAAGGCTCGCCAGCGCGCCCAGTACAGCTACGGCTCACCCCCACGCGCGTGGGGACAACACCAATATCCTCGACACAGATGATGCCTCTCCTGGCTCACCCCCACGCGCGTGGGGACAACGAATGCGCCGCACAACAGCAGTGCACCTGTGCAGGCTCACCCCCACGCGCGTGGGGACAACGTGAGCTGGGCGGGGTATTTCTGGACCCACGGCGGCTCACCCCCACGCGCGTGGGGACAACGTGCTGAACGGCGTGGTCGACGACCCGACGTTCGGCTCACCCCCACGCGCGTGGGGACAACTAAGGGCGAGGCGGTAGACGACACGCTCATGGAGGCTCACCCCCACGCGCGTGGGGACAACACCGCACCGGACATCCCCACGTACCAGGCTTTCGGCTCACCCCCACGCGCGTGGGGACAACGCGAACCACTGGTTCAAGCGCAGCCAGGCGACCGGCTCACCCCCACGCGCGTGGGGACAACAATGATTGTGGATAGGGCGCGGATGTGATGGGCAGGCTCACCCCCACGCGCGTGGGGACAACATGGTCTTGGACCCCACCATGAGCCTGTCGGTCGGCTCACCCCCACGCGCGTGGGGACAACGATAAGGGACGAGTTCGAGCGGTGTCTCGTGCTGGCTCACCCCCACGCGCGTGGGGACAACGTCGGCGGCGGATCTATCTCCACGTAGAGACCTGGCTCACCCCCCCGCGCGTGGG
>ENA-OSAF01000168-OSAF01000168.1-marine-sediment-metagenome-genome-assembly--contig:-NODE-168-length-24193-cov-22.500787_pt1 | contig 24193 bp, 18 predicted proteins | sample MGYA00237872_ERZ529318 | MGnify/ENA primary metagenome ERZ529318 (study PRJEB26369, sample SAMN03142813) | marine sediment metagenome | biome: marine; feature: borehole; material: sediment... | reverse complement strand
GGCCTCCAGGAGCCCGTGGGCGGCGGCCCGCTCGGCGTGGGCCGGCAGGACCGCAGTCCTCCCCTCCGGGACCCGGATCACCCCCAAGAGCTCGCCCTCGGGGGAGAAGACCTGGACGCGGCCGTTGAGGCTGTCGGCCACGGCCACATTGCCCGCCCCGTCGACAGCGAAGGCCTGCGGCCCCCGGAGACGCCCGTCGGCACCGGTCGCGCGGCCGAACTCGCCCTCGGCCGCACCCCACTTCCCGGCGACGACGACCTCGGACTCGACCGACCACACGGTCTCGACCCGGAAGAACAGGAGCCCCACCGTTGTCAGGACGAGGAGGCCGGCGGCAAGGACCGCCACCGGCGAGCGTAGCTTCAGGACCAGCACCCCGGACACCGCCTTGCCCGCAGGCGGAAGGGCGGGAGGCGGAGACCGTCGGCGGTCCGTCCCTGCCCGCTCTCCGGGCGGCGGTGCTGACGCCCTCCCGCTACCTTTCCGCCAGCATGGGAATCTTGAGCTTCTCGCGCCGGGCCATCTCCACGGCCTCCTCGTAGCCGGCGTCCACGTGCCGCATCACGCCCGTCCCGGGGTCGGTCGTCAGGACCCGTTCGAGCCTGACGGCCGCCTCGGGCGTCCCGTCGGCGACGACGACCATACCGGCGTGGAGCGAGTAGCCGATGCCCACCCCACCACCGTGGTGGACGGACACCCACGAGGCGCCCGCCGCCGTGTTCACCAGGGCGTTCAAGATGGGCCAGTCGGCTATGGCGTCACTGCCGTCCTTCATCCCCTCCGTCTCACGGTAGGGCGAGGCCACCGACCCCGCGTCGAGGTGGTCGCGGCCGATGACGATGGGGGCCTTGACGACCCCTCGGGCCACGAGGTCGTTGAAGACCAGCCCGGCACGCGCCCGCTCGCCGTAGGCCAGCCAGCAGATGCGGGCGGGAAGCCCCTGAAACTGTACACGCTCGCGGGCCCGTTTAAGCCAGCGGGCGAGGCCCTCGTTCTCGGGAAACTCAGCCAAGAGAGCCTCGTCCGTGCGGTAGATGTCCTCGGGGTCGCCCGACAGGGCCACCCACCTGAACGGACCCTTCCCGCGGCAGAACATGGGCCTGATGAAGGCCGGGACGAACCCCGGATAGTCGAAGGCGTCCTTGACGCCGGCCTTGGCCGCCTGCTCCCGGAGATTGTTGCCGTAGTCGAAGACGACGGCTCCCTTCCGCTTGAAGTCGAGCATGGTCCTGACCTGGACGGCCATGCTCTCCATGGAGCGGCGGACGTACTCGTCGGGGTCCTTCCGCCGCAGGGCCTCCGCCTCTTCCAGGCTGAGCCCGGCCGGGATGTAGCTCATGGGGTCGTGGGCCGGGGTCTGGTCGGTCACGACGTCCGGCACGAACCCCTGGAGGGCGAGTTCGGCATGGGTCTCGGCCGCGTTCCCCACAAGGGCGACGGACAGGGGTTTCTTCGCCTCACGGGCCTCGGTCACCATGGCGACGGCCTCGTCGAGGTCCGCGGTCATGGTGTCGACGTAGCCCGTCTCGAGACGGCGCCTGATGCGGGCCTCGTCGACCTCGACGATGAGGGCCACACCGCCGTTCATCGTGACCGCCAGCGGCTGGGCCCCGCCCATACCTCCCAGGCCCGCCGAGAGGACCACGCGTCCGGCGAGGCTGCCCCCGAAGTGCTGGCGGCCGAGCTCGGCCAGGGTCTCGTAGGTGCCCTGGACGATGCCCTGGGTCCCGATGTATATCCAGCTCCCCGCGGTCATCTGCCCGAACATGGTGAGGCCCATCCGCTCGTACTCCCAGAAGTGCTCCCAGTCGGCCCAGTGCGGGACGATGAGGGAGTTGGCGATGAGGACCCGCGGGGCCATCTCGTGGGTCCGGAACACCCCCACCGGCTTGCCTGACTGGACCAGCAGGGTCTCGTCGTTCTCAAGCTCCCGCAGGGCACGGACGATGGCGTCGAAGCACTCCCAGTTGCGGGCGGCCTTCCCGCTGCCCCCGTAGACGATGAGCTCGTCGGGCCTTTCGGCCACCTCGGGGTCGAGGTTGTTCATCAGCATCCGCATGGCGGCTTCCTGTGCCCAACCCTTGCAGGTCAGTTCAGGGCCGCGCGGGGCCCTTACCCGTCTGGTCGTCATGGTCATTCCCCCTCCTCGACGAACGACTTTCGAGATGATATTCGCCCCCTGCGGCGTCCTCCTGGTCGGGGCTGCGGCCGCGGCCGGGGCCTTCACCAGCCGAACCGGCCTTCCAGGACGAGCCGGGCCACGGCCTCTATCGCGCCGGACAGGACCCGGTCGTCGGCCGCATAGGGAACGTGCCGGCGGACCTCGAGATAGCTCCGGCGGGTGCCTTCGCCCAGCGGAGCGGCGAGGGCCTCCGGGTCACCCCCCGGCTCGCCGAACCCGGCGGCCCCGGCCCTCAGGTCGACGGCCTGGGCCGCCGCCAGCAGCTCGCAGGCGATGACCCTGGCCGTGTTGGCCACGATGTCCCTCGTCTTGCGGGCCGCGACCGTGCCCATGCTGACATGGTCCTCCTGTCCGGCCGAAGAGGGTATCGAATCCACGCTGGCCGGGTGGGCGAGGACCTTGTTCTCCGAGACCAGGGAGGCCGCCGTGTACTGCACCAGCATGAACCCCGAGTTGAGACCCCCGCCGGGGGTGAGGAAGGCCGGCAGCCCCTCGGAGAGGGTCGGGTCCACCAGGCGGGCGAGGCGCCGCTCACTGATGGACGCCAGTTCGGACACGGCCACCGAGGCGAGGTCGGCGGCGAAGGCCACCGGCTCCCCGTGGAAGTTGCCGCCCGAGAGGACATCCGCGCCGTCCGGCAGGACGAGAGGGTTGTCGGTGACCGAGCCCATCTCCGTCTCGACGACCCTCGTCGCCCACTCCAAGGCGTCGGCCGCCGCCCCGTGGACCTGGGGGACGCAACGCAGGGAGTAGGCGTCCTGGACCCGGAGCTCGCCGGCCCGGGTCATGTAGTGCGACCCCCGCGTGAGCTCCCGGACCTTCCGGGCCACCAGGCGCTGCCCGGGGTGAGGTCTCACCTCCGCCAGGCGCTCGTCGAAGGCGTCCCTCACCCCCCTCAGGGCCTCCAGGGTCAGCGAGGCCGACACCGTGGCCGCTTCCAGGAGCCGCCAGGCGTCGACCAGGGCCAGACCCAGGACGGCCGTCATCGCCTGGGTGCCGTTGATGAGAGCCAGCCCTTCCTTGGCCTCGAGGACAAGGGGCCTGATTCTGGCGGCGGCCATGGCCTCCCGGCCGGGGACGACCCCTCCCCCCGGGGTGAGGGCCTCCCCCTCCCCGATGGCCACCAGGGCCAGGTGGGCCAGAGGAGCGAGGTCGCCGCTCGCGCCCAAGGAACCCTGCTGGGGCACGACAGGGTGGACGCCCCGGTTCAGCATCTCGATGAGGGTGTCCACCACGACGGGCCGGACCCCCGAGCACCCGTGGGCGAGAGCGGCGGCCCGGAGGAACAGCATCCCCCGCACGACGTCCACGTCGAAGGGCGGGCCCACGCCGGCCGCGTGGCTCAGGATGAGGTTCCTTTGGAGAGTCCTGGCGTCACCGGGCGGGAGAGAGACGTCGCACAGCCTCCCGAACCCCGTGGTGACGCCGTAGATCACCCGTCCGTCGGCCAGGGCCCGGTCGATGACCGAGCGTCCGGCCTCCATCCGGCCACGGGCCTCCGCAGCGAGGACGACCCGCGCGCGTCGGCGGGCCACGGCCTCAAGGTCGGAAAGCCCCAGAGCCCGGTCCCCGATGGTAACCTGGTTCACCAAAGCCATCGCCTCCGCGCCCGACTCCTACTCCCGGCTGTAGCCGTAGGTCCCGAGACGGGACCCGAGCCGCCAGTAGACCCCTCCGCCGTAGCAGAGGGGGTCCAGGCGGGCGACATCTATCTTGTCCCTGGGGTCCACGACATCCTCGTCGGCCTGGACGGCCACGACCTCGCCGACGAAGAGGTCGTGACTGCCGGCCCGGTAGGTGTGCCGGACACGGCACTCGAGGGCCAGGGGGCATTCCGCGACGACGGGAACCGACACCACCCGGGCGGGGGCCCGGGTGAGGCCGGCCAGGGCGAACTTGTCCCGGCGGCGTCCTGACACGTTGCCGCAGAGGTCCACGGCCCGGCTCATGCCGCTCGAGGGCACGTTCACGACGAACTCGCCCGACCGGGCGATGAGGCCGTGCGAGAAGCGGGACGGCCTCACGGCGATGGCCACCATCGGGGGTTCGGAACAGGCGACACCCGTCCAGGCCAGGGTGATGAGGTTGTCCCGCCGCACCCCCTCCACCTCACCGGCACAGCTCACCAGCACGGCGGGGAGAGGGTAGAGGGCGGTGGCGGGGGGAAGGACCTTCTTGACCTTCGTGCGGGACTCTGACAACGCGGTCACACCCTTCTCTCGTCAGGTCGGCTCCGGAGAGCGCCGGGAGGGCCGGGGCGGCGGCCGGGGCGTGGGGCGGGCGCCCGGGCACCACCGGGCGCCCGGGAGAGCGGAGAAGGCCTCTAGAGGGCGGGAACGACCACCGAGACGGAGGCCCGCTCCGGGACCATGAGTCCCCGGAAGGTCTCGTCGACCTCCTCGAGGGAGACCCGGCCCAGGACCTCAGGGTACGAGACCAGCCCGGTTCCCTTCAATCTGTAGAGCAGGAAGAGGGTCGACATACCCTCCAGGGAGTCGAAGAGCCCGGTGTACTCCCCCAGCGTCTTCCGGCGTTTGGACTCCAGCTCCCGACGACTGATGCCCTTCTGCCGCCACTCGGAAATACCTTCTAAGAGCAATTCCGACACCCGGTCGGGGTCCTCGGTCGTCCCGCCGGCCGACAGGTGGGCAAAGGAGCGGTCCCAGGCGTAGCGGTGGGAGAAGCCCTCGTCCAGAAGGCCCTCCCGGTACAGGCGGTCGCGGAGGGGTGAGGTGAGACCGAAGACCACCTCGGCGGCGAGGCTCACGGCGGCCTCCCGCCTCAGCAGGGCCTCTCCACGGAGGTCGTCCGGCGGCCGGTCCTTGAAGCCGAGCTGGAACCACGGGCGCTTCACCGGCATCCGTGCCTCCACTCGGGATGCCGCAGGTGAGGAGGGCTCCGGCGGCAGGAGGCGCCGGACGGCGGGGGGAGGAGCGGCCGCACCCGAGTCCTCGACGAGCGCGGCGACCTCCGCGAAGACGCGGTCGGGGTCGAGGTCGCCGGCGGCGACGAAGACGGCGTTCGAGGGATGGTAGAACGTCCGATGGCAGTCGAGGAGGAGCTCCAGGGTGATGCGTGATATCGACTCGACGGTGCCGGCGATCCGCCGCCGGACAGGGTGACGCGCGTAGAGGGCCCGGTGCAGGTTCTCGATGACCTTCGCCGCCGGGTCGTCCTCGTACATCCGGATTTCCTGGGCAATGACCCGCCTCTCGGCCTCGACGCCCTCGGCGGTGAGACGGGGCGTGAAGACAAGGCCGAGCAGGAGACGGAGGGCCGGCCAGAAGTTCTCCGTGGCGGTGAAGTGGTAGGCCGTCACCGCGTAGGAGATGAAGGCGTTCGCCCGCACCCCCATCCTCGAGAACAGGGCCAGCGCACTGCCCTTCTCCGTCTCGAAGACCTTGTGCTCCAGGAAGTGGGCCGTCCCGTCGGGGACCTCCAGCTCCCTGCCGTCGACCTCGAAGAGCGCGTCCATGGCCCCGAAGCGCACCGCCAGGGCCGCGCACCGGTTCTGCAGGCCCCGACGCCTCCACACCCAGGCGTCGAGGCCGCCCGGAAGGCGGGCCGCGACGAACTCACCCTGCGGCCCGGCAAGGCCCTCCGGCACGAGAGCCACCTCCTCCCGGAGGCCGGCGCCGCCTCCGCCCCCTCGCCAGAAGGTAGACGGTGTCGATGACCGGCCGACGGGCGAAGTCCCTGACGTCGGCCGCTGTCACGCCCTCCAGCTCCCGCCACGGGGCGATCCCGTCCGGGACCTGCCCGGCGGCGAGGTGCTCGAGGTGGCCGTAGACGAGCGCGCTGGGCGAGTCCAGGCGGGCCCTGGCGACGGCCAGGGCCGAGTTCCGGGTCGCCCCGAACTCCCGGTCGCTGAACCGCCCGCGGGCCAGAGAGTCGACCTCCCGCCTGATGATGTCGAGGGCCCGGCCGTAGTCTTCCTCCCTTATCCCGCAGGAGATGATGATGAGACCCTTCAGGGCCACGACGCGCGACCAGACGTAGTAGGCCAGGCCGGCCTCCTCCCGCATCCTCCGGAACAGCCGGCCGTGGACGAACCCGCCGAGGAGCCCGTTGTAGAGGACCTGGGCCGGGTGGGCCGGGTCGGTGAGCGTCGTCCCCGTGGCCAGGCCCACGACGAGTCGGGCCTGCTCGACGTCGGCCTCCTCGTGGACCTCCCGCTCGCGGCTCGGCTCGCGGCTCGGAAGGGGATGGCAGGCCGATGCGGGGAGTGAGGCCGACCCGGCGCCGTCATCCGCCCGCCGCCCCGCCGCGAGCGGAAGGAGGGCTTCTGAGACCCGGTCCACGGTGCGGTCGTCGACAGGGCCCACGACATAGGCGGACAGGGGGCTCCGCGCCAACAGTTCCCGGCGGAAGGCGTCAAGGCTCTCCCCCGTGATGTCCTCCAGGTCCGGGAGCCGCCCCAGCGAGTGGAGAGCATAGGGCTCACCGGAGCACATCTCCTCGACGCACCGGTGGTGGGCCCAGGAGGTGCGGTCGTCGGCCAGGGCGCGGAGGTCCCGGCCGAGGCCGGCCTTCTCCTCCCGGACGTAGTCCTCGTCAAGGCCCTCCTCCCCGCCCGGAGGGGCCTCCGGGCTCCCCCCTCTGCCACCCGGGCCGGCCGGACGGCTGAACATCTCCGCGAGAAGCTCGGCTCCATGGACGAGGAGCCCTTCAGGTGAGGGCCCGTCCGGAGCGCCCCGGCCGGCGGACGGCGCCGTCGCGGCCCTCCGGGCAAGCACCTCTTTCAGCACCCCAGGCCCCGGACAGGAATAGGTCAGCTCGACGGTCTGGTGGTCGCCCATCTTCGCCGCCGCGGCCCCGACCGAGGCCCCGTAGAGGCCGTCGAGATGCCTGGCCAGGCTGGGAAGGTCAGGCCAGGTGCGGGTCCCCCTCCGCAGGACCCGGGGGAGCAAGGCCCCCCTGGTGACCCGCTCCGGGTCGAGGACCTGGCGGAAGGCGACGAGCAGGTGCAGGGCGCCGAAGCGCGGGGCGGGCAGGATGTAGAGGTCGGCGCCGGGGGCGAACTCGCGCCTCGCGACGGGCTGCACCTGGGGGCGTGCGTCTGTCGTACCGGACCCCCTCCACCGGCCTTGGCGGCTGGTCTGGGCGCCGCCGGGACCGCGGGAAGGCGCGGCACCTTCCTGCCCGCGTTCTCCCGTCCAGGCCCTCGGGCGGCGTCCGGGGGAAGTATTCCCGCCACGGCGCCTCCTTACGTCACGTTCCGGGCCCCTGTCGGGCGTTCTGCTCGCCTCACTTCCGCTCGAACTCGGCCCGGACGGCCCTCAGAAGGTCGGGCTCGAGGACGAGGCGGGCCCCCATGACCGCGAGCACCTTGGCCGCGACGAGGACGGCGGCGTCACCGTCGGCCGAGGCCGCCGCGTCGGCGAAGTCCTTGTGGTGGCAGGCGACGGTCAACGGCGCTATCTTGAAGGTCGGGGCGATGGCCGGAACGACCTGACTGACGTTCCCGAAGTCGGTCGACCCCATGGAACAGCGTCCGCTACAGTCCTCGGCGTCGAGGCCGAACGCCCGCATGACCTCCAGGGCCAGACGGCAGAGGACGGCGTTCTCGCGGATGGGCTCGAAGGTCGGCTCCTCGGTCATCTCCAGCCTCGCCCCTGTGGCCAGCGCCGCGCCCCGAGCGCAGTTGCGGACCTTCTCGAGGACCTCCTTGTGGTGGTCCAGGTGCGCCGACCGGACGTAGAACTCGGCCCGGGCGTAGTCGGGGACGATGTTCGGAGCCTGTCCGCCGTGGGTGATGATGCCGTGGATGCGGACATCAGGTCTGGTGTGCTGACGGAGGGCGTTGATGTTGTTGTAGGTCTGGATGACGGCGTCGAGGGCGTTGACGCCCTTCTCCGGTTCGGCGGCGGCGTGGGCGGCCCGTCCGGTGAAGGCGAAGGCGAGGGTCTTGACGGCGAGACAGGTCCCGCCGGCGGTGTCCCTGGTGTCGGGATGCATGGAAAGGGCGACGTCCACGTCGCGGTAGAGCCCTTCATCGATCATGGGGAGCTTGCCGCCGCTGGTCTCCTCGGCAGGGGTGCCGTCGACGAGCACGGTCCCGTCGAGGCCGGCCCTGTCGAGCACCCTCGCCAGGGCCACTCCCGCCCCGACGGCCGCGGCGGCGATGATGTTGTGTCCGCAGGCGTGCCCCACCCCCGGAAGGGCGTCGTACTCGGCCAGGAAGGCGAGGACCGGCCTCCCCGAGCCCCGGCGGGCCCGGAAGGCCGTCTCCATCCCGGCCACGGGGCGGGTGACGGCGAACCCCTCCGAGGACAGGAGTTCCGCGCACCACGCCGACGCCTTCCGCTCGGCGAGTCCCAGTTCCGGGTTGGCGTGGATGCGGTGGCTCAGGTCCAGGAGGACGTCTGCCAGTCCGTCGACATCCTCTGAGACCATATCCAAGAGGTCCGTCTCAAGGCGTTGGCGCTCAACGGCAGGCACTCGGAATCACGCTCCCTGGTCGGTTGGTTGAAGGCCGCCCCGACCGGCCGTGGGGCGGGGACGGGGCCGCGTCCTCATCCGGAGAGACCCACTCGGGCCCTGCTCCCGACGCCGAGGCGGAAACCGGGGAGGGCGGCGCTGGCCACGGCCGTCAGGGCCAGGAACACGCCTATGCCGGCCATGACCGGGGTGACGCCGACGGTGTCGGCCATCCGTCCCGCGACGACCGAAGAGCAGGCCGCGGCGAGGTTGAGGGTCGTCGTCCGGAGGGCCATCACCCTTCCCCTCATCTCGAAGGGCACGACTTCCTGGACCCAGGTTATCGAGGGGATGAGGAAGGCCGAGTTGGCCACACCGATGACGGCGTAGATGAAGAAGGCCAGCTCGAGGGACCGGGTGACGGAGAGGGCCACCGCGCAGAGGCCGATGGCCAGGAACCCGGGAAGGATGAGATAGGGTTTAGGCACGTCCTGACACCACTTGCCGATGGCCACGGCCGTGGCGAACATGGTCACACCCTGGACACTGAGGAGGTAGCCGTACCAGAACCGCTCGACGGCCAGCAGGCGGTCGACAGCCACGAGGAGGAGCGCGTTCAGGCCGCCCATGGCCAGGACGCCCAGGGTGAAGGAGATGAGCAAGGACAGCACGACCGGGTTCTCGGCGTGGTACCGGATGCCGGCGCGGAGGTCCTCCCAGACCCCGGCGAGGTCCAGCTTCCGGGCCACGGTGGCGAACCGCTTGCCTATCCTCAGGATGAGGAGCCCGGAGAGGACGAAGGTGGCCGAGTCGATGAGGAAGGCCACCTTCACCCCTGTCATCAGCACGATGGTCCCGGCCAGCGTGAAGCCGAGGATGTCGGTGAAGAACTTCGTCGAGTAGAGGAGGGAGTTCGCCACAAGGATCTCCTGACGCCGTCCGAGGAGCTCGGGGACGGCGGCCTGGAGAGCCGGGTGGAACAGGGTGGTCACGGTGGCCATCAGGAACCCGATGATATAGACCAGGCGCTCGTCGCCCAGAAGGGGGACGGTGGCGATCACGGCCGCCCTCACAAGGTCGCAGACCACAAGGGTGACCCGCTTGTCCCACCGGTCGACGAGGACCCCGGCGAGCGGGCCGAAGATGATGACGGGCACCGACTGGCAGGCCAGGAACAGGCCGACGGCTGTGGCCGACCCCTCGGCAAGCTGGAGGATGTAGATGAAGAGGGCGACCTGGGTCAGGCGGTCACCGATGAGGGAGACGGCCTGGGCCAGCCAGAGGCGGAGGAAATCGGTCCTCTTGAGGACGTCCCTGAAGGTGACGCGGCTCTCCGTGGTCTCGGCCATCCGACCCTCTCCCTGGCCTCAGGGGTCTTGCGCCCACCGTCGGGCCGGCGGGTTGCAAGGGTGGAATTAGACGTTTTTCTTTGTGTTCCCTGTGAAATCACCCGTGAAAGGATGGAGAGACCTCCGCCGGTCGACGTTCTCGGGCGTCGGCAGCTAGACCCCTTCAAGGAAGGCCTCGAGTTCGGGCACGGCCCCGAAGGTCCCGGCCTCCCTCAGCTTCTCGACCGTCGCCTTTTGGACGGCCTCGGAGGCGGCGGCGTAGAGGTCCGTGCCGCAGGCGCCCTTGACCCCGGCCCTGATGCTCTCAAGGTCAGCCTCTACCCGGTCTGCCAGCCGGTTGGCCGCGGCGACCAGGAAGTGCGTGTTCACGTTGTTCTTCCCCACCAGACCGCGCACGAGCCGCGCGGCCCCGGTCCCCCCGTGCTGGGCGAAGGGGACGTACCGTCCCGTCACCTCGCGGATGCGGCGCTGGACGGCTCCGAGCCGCTCCTCGTCGGGCTCGTGCCTCTCGGCGCGCCGCGCGCCGTGTCCCATCCCGATGGGGTAGCTGATGCCGTCGGCACCCGTGTAGGCAACGAAGGAGGCGACCTCCTCAGCGAAGCGGGCGAGTTCCTCTCCCCGGAGGGCACGGTAGTCGACGGCTTCGCCGGCGCTGCCCGTCGCCCCGTACTCGGCCTCGACCATCGTCTCACCGAGCCCCAGCGGCCCCCGGAGAAGCTCAATCACGTCGCGGGTCAGGGCGCAGTTCAGCACGGGCGGGAGCCTCTCCGTGTCGACCATGGCCCAGGCCGGGTCCAGGGACATGACGACGGCGCCGAACTCCCGCTTGAAATCGGCGTAGGCCGGTGAGGACAGGTAGTCCACGTAAGACCGCAGCTCCCTGTCGGACACCGTACCCAGGACGCCCCGGCAGGCCTCGAGGGCGTCGTCCACGGCCGCCCGGGCCATCCTCACGGCCCGGGCCGAGCCCTGCGGCCCCTGTGGCCCGCCGCCGTGTCCGCGGGCGCCGGGGTAGGCGGGGACCCGGTAGTGGTCGAGGGCGACCGCGACGAAACGGGCCCCGCTCTCCTCGACCCAGTGGCGCAGGACGGCCGCGGCCAGGCGGGCTCCCGAGACGGCGGACCGGGAGTCCTCTCCGACCAACTTCAGGGCGTTATGGGAGAACTGGACGACGAGCGGCGAGCCCCGTCCTTCCGCCGCCGCGCGGCAGAAGGCCCTGACCTGGAGTTCGAAAGGGAAGTTGGCGTTGGCCCCGAGCACCGTGACCCGGTCGGCGGCCTCTCCGGACCTCCCCGCAGCCGCCTCCCGGAACGGGTTCTGCCAGGCGAAGACCTGTCTGAGACCCCGGCCGTCCAACAGCAAGACCTCTCACCCCCGAACAGGCGGAACATGAAAGCGGCGGTCCGCCTGTATCATTCCCCCGTCGTCTCGCCTTTCCTGCGGGGCAGCCCCGGCGGTGACCCCGGCGGCGGTCACGCGGCCGCCCTGCCTCGCCTCGTGCCCGGCAAGGGCTCGTAGGAACTGAAGAACCGGTAGAAGAGCCCGACGGCGAGAGCGTAGAGAACGAAGGTGATGCCGTAGGGCAAGGTGTAGGAGATGTTCTGCATGATCCACCCGCCGGCCCATCCGCAGAAGGCCCAGCCCAGGTTCCAGCACATGTTGATGAGGCTGTTCACCGTCGCCCTCTCGTGCGCGGGGACGACCTCCATCTGGAAGTTGGTGACCAGGGGGTTGGCAAGGTTCATGAGGGCCCCCCGGATGAGCGAGGCCACAGCGTAGACGCCGAGGTGGGGCACCAGGCCCATCAGCGCCAGGAACGGGAGGGAGAGGAACTGGCTCCCCACGGCGGCCCTCACCTTCCCCCACCTCTCGGCCAGGAGGGGGGCGACGAGCGAACCGAGGCCCGTGAGAAGAGACCCTATCGAGAAGATGAGCCCTATCTGGGCCGGAGTGGCCCCGAGGTACTGGTCCATGAACACGTTCTGGAGCGGTACGATCATCCCCGCCCCCAGACCCGTGAGAACGGTCGGGATGAGGATCTTGAGGGTCAGGCGCGGGGCGCTCAGCCGCGGCCACCAGAGAGACCCCGCCGTGCGGACGGGAGGTCTGCCGGGGGCAGTCTCGCGCAGGCCCAAGAGGGGGACGAGAGCCGCCAGCCACAGCCCTACCCCGACCAGGAGCGTCGCCTGCAGGGGCAGGGCGGCCTCCTGCCCGACCCCGTAGAGCCCTCCGAAGAACCTCGGGAGGAGCCCGCCGAGGTTGCTCCCGATGACCGAGGAGCCCATGACGAGGGCCGAGTGGAACCCGAAGAGGTGCGCCCGCTCGTGCTCCCGGCTGGTCTCGACCAGCAGGGGGGCGCTCGTCACCATGCTGACCGTCCAGGCCCCTCCGCTGAGGACGGCCGCCGCCAGCAGGACCCCGGGCACCGGCACGAGGACCTGGGCCAGCACCCCGCCGGCACCGACGGCACCCGACACGAGGAGCACCTGGCGACGCCCGAAGCGGTCGCTCGCCCGGCCGCCAGGCAGGGCGAAGAAGACCCCGGCCATGGAGGTGTAGAAGATGAGCATCCCCAGGAAGCTCTCCTCGAACCCGAGACGGAGGAGATAGAGGTTGAAGACGACGTGGGTCAGGCCGGAGGCCGCGCTTCCCAGGAAGCTCGACCATAGATAGAGTTTCGCGTCGGTCGAGAAGGATCTGATGCGGGAAAGGTAGCCGGCCAGGTAGCGCAGCAAGGCTTACTCCTCTCTTTCTATTTCTGTGTCTTCTTTCTCTCGGGCCCGCGGGCCGGAGCCGTCCGGGCCGTCCGGCGGGCCGACGGTTCGGCGGTCGGGCGGTCCGGGCGTCCTCCGGCGCGCCCTTCGCGGGCGCGGGGCGCCGCCGCGGTGAGTATCTCGCGGATGCGCTCTTCCAGCCTGGACCTCTCGTTGAGGTCCGGGTCCTCGAGGACTTCCTCCAGGAGCCGCCTCAGGACCATCCCCACCTTCGGCCCCGGTCCGATGCCGCCCACCCGCATCACGTCCGCCCCGTCGACGGCCAGGTCCGAGACCGTGAAGGCTCCGCCCGACCGCACCAGGCGCTGCACACGGACGAGGAGGGCCGCCGTCTCCCGGTCACCCCTCCCCCCGGCCGTTCCGGTGGCACGGCGGTCGGCCCGGCGAAGGGTGACGAGGTCGTCGATGTTCTCAGGCCCGACCCTGTTTATGAGCCGGCGCACGGCGGCGTCCTTCATCCCCGGCTGCCACCGGAGAGCCATGTGGTGGCGGACGAGGTGGACGACCCTGTCCCGGAGGGCCTTACCGTACCGGAGGCGGTGGAGGATCTCGCCGGCCATCGCGGCGCCCACCTTCTCGTGCCCGAAGAAATGCCTCCGTCCGTCCTTGACGCTGAGAGTCCGCGGCTTGCCCACGTCGTGCAGGAGTGCGGCCAGCCTGAGGTGGAGCACCGGCGGCACACCCGAGACGACGAGGAGCGTGTGCTCCCACACGGTGTACCGGTGATGTTCGTTCTGCACGAAGCCCACGGTCTCGAGCAGCTCCGGGATGAAGCGCTCGAGGAGGCCGAGCGACCGGAGGTCCTCCAGGGTCCGCGCAGCGGCGGGTCCCGGCAGCACGAGACACCGCTCGAACTCGTCCCTTATCCGCTCCACCGAGACGCGGCCGAGGAGACGGGCGTCCTTCCGGATGGCCCGGGCCGTGGCCGGGTCCAGGCTGAAGCCGAGCTGGCCGGCGAGGCGCACCGCCCTCATCATCCGCAGAGCGTCTTCGCTGAACCGGTCCTCGGGCGGCCCGACGGTCCTGACGACACCCCGGACTAGGTCGCAGAGACCGCCGTAGGGGTCGGTGACCTTGCCCGAGAGGCTCAAGGCCAGGGCGTTGACGGTGAAGTCCCGCCGGGAGAGGTCGTCCTCGAGCGAGCCCGTGAAGGTCACATGGTCCGGCCGTCGGCCGTCGGAGTAAGGGCCCTCCCGGCGGTAGGTGGTCACATCGACCTCGGTCCCGTCGGGGCAGATGACCCTGACCGTGCCGTGCCTCAGCCCGATGGGGAGTGTCCGCGGGAAGACGCTCATGACGTAGCGTGGCTCGGCCGAGGTCGCCACGTCCCAGTCCACGGGCCGGAGGCCCAAGAGCGTGTCCCTGACGCCTCCGCCGACAGCGAAGGCCTCGAACCGGTGTGCCCGCAGGGTGAGGAGGACCTGGCGCACGGCCGGAGGCAGGGCGCGGGGGCCGGCCAGCCTGAGGAAGAGGAGCTGCAGAGCCAGGCGGACGGCTCCACCCGGTCCCGGACCGCCGGGCGGACGCCTAACGGGCGAGGGCTTCCGATGGAGCAAGTCTCGTTCTCTTGCCTTCCCGCTCGGCGGCCTCGGCGCCTTGCTCTTCTTCCTCGCCCTCGGTCCCGGACCCGGGCTTGCCGCCCTCCCCCGCCGGCGGAGGGGCCAGCGTCCCCGCCACAGGCGGCAGCTCGATGCCGGCCTCGGTGAGGACCTGCTCGAAGTCGGCGCGTTCGAGGACCTCTCGGTCCATCAGGGCCTCGGCGACCATGTCCAGACCGACCCGGTTCTTCACCAGAATCTCCCGGGCCCGCTCATAGCATTCCTGCACGGTCTTGCGAACCTCGGTGTCTATGGCCGCGGCCACTTCCTCGCTGTAGTCCCTCTCACGGGCGAGGTCGCGCCCCAGGAACGGGGAGTCGTAGCGGCTCCCGAAGGTGAGCGGCCCCAGACCGCTCATGCCGAACTCGGTGACCATCCGGCGGGCCATGCGCGTCGCCTTCTCCAGGTCGTCCTGCGCACCCGTCGAGGCCTCGCCGAAGACGAGGTCCTCCGCCGCCCGGCCGGCCAGGAGGGAGGTGACCTTGTTGATGATCTCCCCCCTGGTGATGAGGTGCCTGTCCTCGATGGGCAGGGGCAGGGTGTAGCCGAGGGCGGCGCCGCGCGGATGGATGGACACCTTGTGGACGGGGTCCCCGCCGGGCAGGAGCCGCGAGACCAGCGCGTGGGCCGCCTCGTGGTAGGCCACGATGCGCCTCTCCTTGGGGGTCAGGATGCGGGCCTTCTTCTCCGGGCCGGCGATGACCCTGTCGATGGCCTCCTCGAGCTCGTCCATGCCGATCTTCCTGCGGCGGCGCCTCGCGGCCAGCAGGGCGGCCTCGTTCATCACGTTCTCGAGGTCGGCAGGGGTGAACCCCGGGGTGCGCCTCGCGATGATCTCGAGGTCCACCTCGGGGGCGAGGGGTTTGTCCCGGCCGTGCACCTTGAGGACCTCGGTCCGCTCCCTGATGTCCGGCTTGTCGATGGTTATCTGCCGGTCGAAGCGGCCGGGCCTGAGGAGGGCGGGGTCGAGGATGTCCGGACGGTTCGTGGCGGCCATGACGATGATCCCCTCGTTGGCCCCGAAACCGTCCATCTCCACCAGGAGCTGGTTCAGGGTCTGCTCGCGCTCGTCGTGACCTCCGCCGTAGCCGGCGCCCCGCTGTCGTCCGACAGCATCTATCTCGTCGATGAAAACGATGCAGGGCGCGTTCTTCTTGGCCTGGTCGAAGAGGTCCCGGACGCGGGAGGCGCCCACGCCGACGAACATCTCCACGAAGTCCGAGCCGCTTATGCTGAAGAAAGGCACGCCGGCCTCGCCGGCCACGGCCCGGGCCACCCATGTCTTGCCTGTACCCGGTGCGCCCATCAGGAGGACGCCCTTGGGCACGCGCGCCCCCATCTCGGTGTAGCGCTTGGGGTGCTTGAGGTAGTCGACGATCTCCCGGAGCTCCTCCTTGACCTCCTCCGCCCCGGCCACGTCCTTGAAGGTGACGCGCCTGCGGTCGTCCACGGTGTGCAGGCGGGCGCGGCTCTTCCCGAACTGCATGACCCGGTTCCCGCCGCCCTGGGTCTGCTGCATGATGAAGAAGAAGGCGATCATGACCAGGAGCACGGGGCCGAGCGTCGTCAGGAGCGTCATGAAGACGGAGGGCTTGGGGCTCGTGTCGAGGTCCACGAGGACCCCGGCCTCATGCAGGCGCCGGTAAAGGTCCGGGTCCTCGGGAAGGACCACCGCGAACTCCCGCCCGTCTTTGAGCCGCCCGGTGGCCTCCTGCTCGACGATCTTGACCTCGTCCAGATTGCCCTGTTCGAAATGTTCCATGAAAGCCGAATACGTCAGGTCGAGCGGAACCGTCCTGTTGATCTCGAACAGGTTGACGAGAGATACGGCGATGAGGATGAGCAAGAGCCAGAACGTGACACTCCTGAGCGTCCGGGTCAACCGGGGCCCTCCCTACCGGTCCTGCGCGTCGGGGCGCCGAACCGTTCGACGCAAGATGCGAGTGGAAGAAGTAAGACAAAAAAGGGGCGCCGCGTACTATCGCCCCCTGCGCCCAACGCAAGGTCTCACGTATTCTACCATAGAGCCTCTCACGGCAACAACCGCGGCCCGTTCAGCGGCAGGCCCGCCCTCCCGGGCGGAGCCTCGAGCCTTTCAGCCGTGACGCGAAGCACCTCCCCTCCCCCGCGGCGGGCGAGGAACCGCTCGTCCGGCCTCAGGCCGACGACCCAGACGATGCGGTCCGACGCGTCGACAAGGAGCGGCCAGCGGTCGCGCTCCGCCCGCGGCGTCTTGCACGATATGAAGAAATCCTTGAGCTTCTTCGTCCCGCCCACACCCAGAGGCCGGAAGGCGTCGCCGCGGCGGCGGGTCCTCACGCGGAGGGGCATCTCGACCTCATCCGGGTCGAGGTCCACCTCCGTGCGGTCCTGCGCGACCGGGACCGGGGCGCGGGGCCGGGTCGCGTCTCCCGCACGGACGAACTCGGCCGTGAAGGACCAGCCGAGAGCCGGTACCTCGGTGCGCCCGGGGACGGCAAGGACGACCGGCTCCGGCGGTCCGCCGTCGGCGGGGCCGTCGGGGACGCCCGGGCCGTCGCGGCCGTGGCCGACGCGGCCGCGCTCCCGCCGGCCCTCACACCTGGCCAGGAAGACGTGCCTGTAGCCGGCCTCCAGGACGACCCCGCCCGGGAACTCGAGCCTGCCGCCCACCCTGAAGCGTTCGGCGGCCCGGACGGCCCTTTCCACGCCGGCGCGGCCGATGTCCCGTCCCGCTTCCGGCCCGGCCAGCCGGCGGAGGACCCGTCTTAAGACCCTCTTCCGGAGAGCTTCGGGCAGTCTCTTGAGTCCGGCTCTGGACATCGCGACCACGGAGCCCGGCACCGGCGAGAGCCCCGCGAACGGGCTCTCGCCCTCGGGAACGCCCGGCCGGCACAGCCGCGCCTCCCGACGGGCGGCCTCCTCTTCGAGAGCTTCCGCCTCCTCCCGGGCGATGGCCGCCAGCCGGACGAGGGCCTCCCTGACCCGCGGGTTGTAGTCCTCGAGGAGGGGTAGGACCCTCGCCCGCACGAAGTTGCGGCGGAAGCGTTCGTCGGTGTTGGTCTCGTCCGAGCGGGGCTCGAGCGACCAGGCCCGGCAGTAGTCGAGGATCTCCGCCCGGGTGACGGCGAGGAGAGGCCTGACCAGCACCCAACCTTCGTCGCGGCGGAGGGCGGGCATCCCGGCCAGACCGTCAAGGCCGGTCCCCTCGATGACCCGCATCAGGACCGTCTCGGCCTGGTCGTCGAGGTTGTGCCCGACGGCCACCCGCGGCTCCCCCGCGGGGCCCGGACCCCACGACCTGGCGAGAGCGGCCAAAGCCTCGTAGCGGACCTGCCTGGCCGCCTCCTCGAGCGAGAGGCCGCCCCGGCGTGCCGCAGCCGCGGCATCGACCGTCTCGCCGTGAAACTCGAGGCCCAGCTCGGCGGCCTTCTCGGCCACGAAGGCCATCTCCTCCGCGCCCCTGCCTCCGCGGAGGCCGTGGTCCACATAGGCCGCCCGCAGGTCGAGGCACAAGTCATCCCGCAGGCGGAAGAGCACGTGCAGGAGGGTGAGGGAGTCCGGCCCCCCGGAGACGGCGGCCAGGACGCGGTCGCCCTCTCGGAGGAGCCCTTCCGCCAGGGAGAACTCCCTGACCTTGCGGTAGACGGCGTCGGGGTCTTGCGGCCGGACCATCATACAACCATTATCGCACATGCCTCACCTCTGCAGACAGGGTGAGGAAAGAAGGAGGGTGTGCCCATCAACGGCACACCCTTCGAGTTGGGGGAGGAAAAACTCAGGCTCCCTCGCGGGAGCGGAATCTCAGCACCAGAACGGTTATATCGTCCTTCAGCCCGCCGCCCCGGGCGTAGGCCGTCCCGCCGCCGGCCGCGGCAGTGAGACGCCTGCGGCTGAAGGAGACGGCGGCCTCGACCAAGGCGTCGGCGACCTCCTGCGGGCCCGCGTTCCCCACCTCTCGGAGGAGCTCCACGACCCAGCTCTCCGACGGCGTCGGCCCGAGGTGGTCCGAGGCGGCCAGGAGCCCGTCCGTCGCCAGGACGACGAGGTCCCCCGGCTGGAACATCTGGCGGTGGCCGTCGGTGGAGACCTCCGGCAGGACGCCGAGGGGCAGACTGGCGGAGTGGATGACGGTGACCTCACCCCCGCGCCTGAGATAGCTCGGAGTGGCCCCGACCTTTATGAACCTCCCCTGCCCGTCGTGCAGGTCGACCGTGAGGAGGTCGAGAGTGGCGAAGCGCTCGTTGACGGACTTCAGAAGGAGCAGGGAGTTCACCGTCCTGACGGTCATGTCCGTGTCGAACCCCAGGCGGAAGAGCTCCTCCAGCATCCTGACGGTGGCCTGGCTCTCGGCGGCGGCCTGCGGTCCGGCCCCGGTCCCGTCGGAGAGGACGGCGCAGAGGCGGTTGCCGGGAAGCTCCTCGATGAGGTAGGAGTCACCGGAGATGCCGCCGGGCGCCTTGCGGGCCTGCGCGACGCCGAGTTTGAACTCCAGGCGCCGGGGCACGGCGAGCCGGAACGAGCACTCGGGCTCGCCCCTCACGAGACCACACCGGACGTCGGAGACGACGAGGGTCTCTCCGGCCGCCGCCGAGACCGCGGGGGCGGCGACCTCCCGGCAAGCCTCCCCGGTGTCGCAGACCTCTGCTGTGACCTCGAACTCGGGCTTCCCGTCGGGAATCTGCCCGGCCACGACGGAGAGGGCCGGGAAGCCGGCCCGCTCGAGCCGTGAGAACACCTCGTCGGCCAGCCCGGCGCTTCCGGCGACCTCCTCCCGGAGGCCCTCGCCGAGCGCGCGCAGCACCCCGGACAGACCGTCGAGCTGGCGGCAAACCACGCCCCGGGTCTCACGGAGCTTCTTGCGCCAGTGCTGGTTGAGGGCGGCTATCTCCTGCAGGAAGTTCATCGTCGTGACGAGCTCGCCGAGGTGGACACACCTCCGCCGGAGGTGGGTCGGGACATCCCTGGCCTCGAGCTGGCCGCGCTGCGCGGTTATCTCCAGGAGCCCCTGCATCGCGCCTCGGGTCCGCTCCCGGTCACCCTTCCAGCACGTCCGGAACAGGCGGCACGACTCGCAGACGCGGCAGGCCGCCTCCGCCAGGCTCGCGAGGGTCGAGGGGTCCGGGTCCTTCGACGGCGGGGGAACCACGGTGGAGGTGGCCGAAAGCTCCCGCAGGGCCGCGGCGAGCTGCCCGAACACCTGGCTGAAATCGATGAGGCGCTGGCCCAGGTAGTCGTTCTCCGGCGTCCCCGGGCCGCCGGCGCGCCCGCCCGGGCCGATCGTGCCTCCCAGGGTGGCCCTGAGGTCGTGCACCAGGTGGGTCGGGAGGATGAGGAAGAGTCCGGCGGCCGTCCCCGCCTCCAGGATGACGCCCGTCAGATGCAGGGCCTCTTCGATCAGCGGCGAGAGGAGAAGGACGCCGAAGAAGTACCCAGCCGCCGCCCCCGCCTTCCCGTAGTCGCGGAAAACGCCTGTCAGGAGCCCTCCCGCCGCCAGGAGGGCCAAGCCGGAGAGGCCCCCGGCGGAACACAAGGCCAGAATCACGCCTGACGCGGTCCCGACGGCGGCCCCTATCCCGGCGCCACCCGCAGCCCCCGCCGTGACCACCAGGAGGCCGCCCAGGACGCCGGAGGCCCTGAGGCCGGCGTAGCCGAGACCCGACAGCCCGGCCAGCGCCGTCGCGGCGGTGATGGCCCCGGCGACGACCTGCTCGGCCCCGAGGGCCACGGGAGCCCGGGCCGAGACGAGGGGCGGCAGGGCCGTCAGGTAGACGAGGGTCAGGACAAAGCCCAGGAGGGCGGCGAAGAAGGCCATGAGGAACCGGTAGGGAGTGGCATCGCCGAGGAACGCCGCGGCGCACCCGGCGACAAGGGTCACGGTGAAGGTGAGCGCGGCCAGGGTCAGCGGCCGGCCGGGGCGTCCCTGCCGGTCGAACACGGCCAGGAGGAGGGCCAGCCCGGCCGCCGCGCCGGTGAACTCCAGACAGCCCGCCACCGAACCCGTGGAAAGCATCCCGGCGGCGGCGGCGAGAGCGACGCCCAGGCAGCGCTTCGGGTTCAGGGCCAAGGTGGCGGCGAACAGCGCCGTGCCGAACGGGGTCACGGCCTGCAGGACGGTCGCCCGGCCGACGAGGAAGGCCAGGACGTTGAGGGGAAGGGCCTCAAGGGCGAAGACCGAACGCAGGGCCTCCAGAACGTCCCGCACCGCCCCGGCCAGGCGGCCGGGGACCTGGGATGTGTCGCGGTGACCGTCGCGGTGGGACCTGGAGGTGTGCCCCCCCACGACCCCGACACCTGTCCGCCCCAAGGCCGTCCCCTCCCGGACACCGGTCCCTCTCACCGGTCTCTCTTACCGTGCGCTTCACCCGCCGCCCGTCACGGTGCGGCGCCCAAGGATTCTACCAGGGCCGTCGTCGGGGGGATTGTCATAAGTCCGGAGGCGGGGCGCGGCATCGAGCGGCACGAGGCGGCAGGTTTCGACAGAGAGAACGCGGACGGAGGACGCCGGTGTTACGGGTGTGGCCGCAAGCGGCGCGAAGGCGCCGCAGGGCCCCGGGAAACCTGTCGGCTCGTGAGGGAAAAACACGCCCGGGGCCGGGCGGGTGATACGGCGGCCTCCCCGCACGGTCCGGCCCCGGGACGACCCATCATCGACCGAGAGTCCTCTGCTATTCGACAACGCTCTCTATCGCCCGCTCCATCTGGCTGGTGGTCATCCCGCCGGTCACCCGCTCGACGACCACCCCACGGGAGTCGATGAATATGTTGGTGGGAATCCCACGAACCTGGTAGCGGTGAGCGACGACCCGGTCCTCGTCCAGCAGCACCGTGAAAGTGTAGCCGTTCTCCTCGAGGAACTCGGACACCACGGCGCGGCTCTCCCCGACGTTGACCGCGTAGATGGCCACACGGTCGCCGTACTTGTCGTAGACCTCCTGGAGGGATGGCATCTCCTTGACGCAAGGGGTGCACCAGGTGGCCCAGAAGTTCAGGTAGACCGCCTTTCCCCGGAGCGAGGAAAGGGACACCTCGTTCCCGTCGAGGTCTTCGAGGATGAAATCGGGGGCCGGGTAGCCCGGGAAGGGTTTCGCCTCCAGGTCGCCCGAGGGCTCGGGCTGCCTGCCGAGAAGCTGGAAGCCGACCACGACGACAAGGGCCACGGCCACGGCGGCGACCAGGAAGTAATAGCGTCTTGCGGTCACGCGATCACTCCCGTTCCGGTAAGGGTCTCGGGGGCCTCTTAACCGAACGCCCCGCTCAGCCTTGAGAAATGTCCGGTGTATAGTGCGACCCCCATCAGGATCATCAGGAGGCCGCTCAGCTTCTGGACGGTCCCCAGGTGCGGCGACAGGCCCCGCATCCTTTCAAGGGCGGTTGAAAGGAGAAAGGCACTGGCCAGGAACGGCACGGCCAGTCCCAGGGAGTAGGCCGTCAGAAGGACGGCCCCGGCTCGCATCGAGGCTGCACTGCCGGCCAGAATCAGAATCGAGGAGAGGATGGGACCGATACACGGACTCCAACCGATGGAGAAGGCGGTGCCCGCCAGGAACGAACGCACAGGACCGGCGTTCCCCGTGAGATGTCTGTGGCCGTAATAGCGGTTGAGGGCCGGCAGATCGAGGACGCCGGTCAGGTGCAGGCCGAGGAGTATGACGACGACTCCGCCGACTTTCTCCAGCAGGGCCCTGTGCGCCAGGAGCCACCGCCCCACCGCGCTCGCCGAGAGGCCCAGAAGGATGAACACCACGCTGAAGCCGAGAACGAACGCCGCGGCGTTCACGAGGAGCCGCCGGTGCGCCTTCCGTCGGGCCGCCCCCTGCCCGCCCAGCTCATCGACCGCCTGTCCCGCAAGGTAGGCGAAGTAGCTCGGAACAAGGGGAAGGATGCAGGGGGACAAGAAGGAGACGAGCCCCCCGGCGAAGGCGGCCACGAGTCCCGTGTCAGCCGCACCCATGAGGCTACCCCCCTCGCGGGTAGGGATTCTCCGGCCCGACCGACGACTCAACAGAGCGCGGTACGTCGACCACTATTGTTATACCACCCGGGGTATCTCTTTTGTAGCCCCGCCGGTCGGCAAACTAAGCCAAGCCCGCGCCGGTTCTGGTATGGTGACAATGGGGGGAGGGAGAGACGGAGGCTCGGTTCGGCCGGCCTTGCCCTGGAGGAAGGTCTGGTGGAACAGATGGCGGAAGACATGCGCGACCACGGGCGGAGTCAGGGAGCTGGCCAGCCGGCGGGTGCTTTCGGAGCTCGTGCGAATCTCGGCCGCTCCTGAGCAAGCTCCTCTTCATCCCCGAATACCGGAGAAGTTCCTCGACCTCTGCCACGAGTTCAACAGCCAGTCGTCAGTCTGCGGGCTGGGCAAGGACAACCTGGTCGCAGGCGGTATCAGATGAGCGAGGTGAACAGTCCTGGCAAGAAGATTGGCGCCGGCCCTGGTTCCGAAACTCACCTTCCGGTGGGGGAGGGGCTGGCCGAGCCTCTTGGCGCTCGGAGCCTTGCACCGCCCGCAGCCCTCGCCGGGACCCCCGGATGGAAGAGCTCCAGGTCGGCACCCGCCCCGCACGTATCTCTACATCGTGAACGTGGAGGCGGCCGTGTTCTCCGGTAACCGGTGGCTGGTCATCAGGCGCAGTGAGGAAGAGGAGCACGCCCCCGGCACCCTGTCCTTGGTCGGCGGGAAAGTGGAAGGTACTGCGGAGGTCTCCGCCATCCTGGAAAAGACGCTGGTGCGCGAAGTCCTTGAAGAGGTGGGCATCGAGGTCAAGGACGAGTTGGTCTACCTTGAGAGCAAGATCTTCCTCACCGACAAAGGCGAACCCGTCGTGGACGTGATCTTCGTCTGCGAGCATGAGCGCGGGGAGGCGCGCTGTGCGGACGCCGAGGTGGACGCTGTCTACTGGATGACCGCGAAAGAGGTTATCGGTGACGACAGGGCGCCCCGCTACCTCAAGGACACCATCCGGCTGGCCGAGACGGTCAGGCTCCGCCTCAGCCGGCGCGGAGGCTGAGCAGGGCGAGCCAAGGCGCCGGTCCCCACTGGTAGGTGTGGCCAGCTTTCAGTCCCCTATTCCTCGGGGAGATGGGTGCGACACTTACGATTCCAGCCGTGCCTACATCGTCTCCACAAACTTTCAGTCCCCTATTCCTCGGGGAGATGGGTGCGACGTGGGAAGCCGTCTGGGTCCTCGGAGACCTTGAGGACTTTTCAGTCCCCTATTCCTCGGGGAGATGGGTGCGACGGCGCCGCTCTCGCTGGCCGCGACCTGTTTGCGGAACCTTTCAGTCCCCTATTCCTCGGGGAGATGGGTGCGACGCGTTCAGCCCCCCGGCAGTCTCCGCCCGCTTCGCACTTTCAGTCCCCTATTCCTCCGGGAGATGGGTGCGACAGGTTCGCACTTTGGAGCGAAGGTCCCTGACCTTCTGCTCTTTCAGTCCCCTATTCCTCGGGGAGATGGGTGCGACCACCGTCCAGAGCCCCAGCCGCCGACGCCTTCTGCCTTTCAGTCCCCTATTCCTCGGGGAGATGGGTGCGACGGCGCAGGAAGCCGGCGGTGGTCTTGGTCATGTCTTAGAATGTCTGTAAAAAGAGGAGAGTCTGGGCTACCATGGTGGTGATACCAAACCACCCCCGCTGAGGGGTAAGGAGGCCCAGACTCATGAAGAGGATACCACCAAGCATGAAGCTTTCCCTCTTGGCCGAGGAGTTGCGGCGGAAAAACGATGTTCGCGACCTCGTGGGCGAGTTGTTCCGGCTCGGGGGGTGCCGGACGATCCAGGAGCGCTTGGAGGCCGAGGTGACGGAGAAGCTCGACCGAGGGCCCTAGGAGAGGCGCAGCGACGGTCCTCGGGGGTATCGCAACGGCTACAAGAAGCGGAAGCTCCGCACGG
>ENA-OSAF01000166-OSAF01000166.1-marine-sediment-metagenome-genome-assembly--contig:-NODE-166-length-24508-cov-20.312845_pt1 | contig 24508 bp, 17 predicted proteins | sample MGYA00237872_ERZ529318 | MGnify/ENA primary metagenome ERZ529318 (study PRJEB26369, sample SAMN03142813) | marine sediment metagenome | biome: marine; feature: borehole; material: sediment... | reverse complement strand
GATGAGGGCGCCGGGCATCGCGCTCTTCCTGGCCTCCGTAACCCTCGTCGCCGCGCTCGCGGCCGGCGTCCCTCTTCCTCCATCGGCCGCCGAAGCGGGCCCGGCCGGCAGGTCCGGGCCGGACGTCTCGGCCGGCGACGCGGCCGGCGACACGGCCGACAGCGGCTGGGAGCGGCTGGAGGGTACCGTCTTCGACCTCGTCTACCGGCCCGACCGCACCCCGGACCCCGCGCAGCTCTTGGCCGTCCTGGAGGAGGCCGCCGCCCGGGCGGCGCTCTTCCTCGACCTCCCCTGGCCGGAGCCTGAAGACCCCTCCCCGGCCCCCTCCCCGGCCTTGAGCCGGACCGTGTTCTTCCTCGGGCCGGAGAAGGCCCTTCCTTCCCGGCTCCGGGGCGAGGAGGTCGTGGTCGTCCCGGGGACGGGACGGCGGGACCTCCGCGAGGCCGCCGTCGGGTCGGTCCTCGCCCGCGCGGCCGGAAAGCCGGCCGGCTTCCGGGTCTCCCGCGCCGTCACCGCCGGTCTCACACACTACCTCGAACACCTCGAAGACCCCGGGGCCGACGGCGCGCCGGAGGGAGCCCTCCACCCCCACGCCGTCGCCCGGGCCCTGTCAGAACGCGGACGCCTGGCCAGCGTCCCGCAGGTCCTCCGCTGGTGGCCGAGCCTGCCCTTCGGACGGGAGCAGCTCGCCTCCCTCGTCGGCCACGTGCACGACCGGTGGGGGCCCGAGGGCCTGGTGGAACTGGCCCGGCGCCGGGTGGAGGAGTTCGACCGCCGCCTCGAGGTCCTCGACCGCACCTGCCGCGAGGCCCTCGGCGTGGAGCTGGCCTCGCTCGACCGGTCCTGGACGTCGGCGGTGACCGCCCCCGACGGCCGGCTCGGCTCGACGCCGACAGAGGAAGAGCAGCAGAGGGCGGAGGCCGCGGTCGAGGAGGGGCTCGCCCGCGTCCGCCTCGAGGTCGTCGGGCTCGCCCTGCTCACCCTCGCCGCCGGAGCGGGGGCCGCATGCGCCCTGGCCGACAGGAACAGGAGGGACACGGCCCTGGCCCTCCTGCCCTTCGCCGCGGCCGCCCTCGGCGAGCTCTGGCTCTTCACCCTCCCCGGTCTCGGCACACCCGGCCTCGGCCTCGCCCTGAAGTCGGCCGCGGCCATGGCCGAGGCGGCGGTCCTGTCGGCGCTCATCGTCGTCTGGGCGCGCCGGCGGCGGCCGTCCGTTTCCGGCGCCCCCGCCCCGGGCGACGTCCGCGTCCGCGGGACAGCCGACGGCCGCGCTCACGGGACCCGGGCCGGCGCCCTCGACGCGGTGAGGGAGACCCTCTTCGCCGTCGCGCTCTCGGCGGCCGTCATGGCGCCCCGCTTCGGCCTCTACTTCTACTGCCGGGAGATTTGGGCCAAGGCCCCCATGATCGTCCTCGTCGTCGGCCTTCTCCTCCTGGCCGAGAGGCGGGGCGCGCAAGAGGTGGGGCTCAGGCCGATGCCGGCGGGAAGGCTGGCCCTTGTGGCCGCGGCCGGGCTTGCGGCCTTCCGCCTGACGACCGGCCTCACCAACGCCGGCTACTTCGCCGCCTTCGCCGACGTCACCGGGACGAGCTTCGCCTGGTACCACTGGGAACCGTGGTGGCGGGCCGTCGGGTTCGAGCACTACCCGCTGACCCCCTGGCCGGACTGGTTCCCTGTCGTGGACGTCACCGACTTCTTCTTCGGGAACTTCGCCGAGGAGCTCTTCTTCCGCGGCTACCTCCTGTGGCGGCTCCAGAGGGCCATGGGGTGGCGGCCGGCCCTCGCCGTCCAGGCCCTCCTCTTCGGCCTCTTCCATGTCAACTACGACCTCTTCCCCTTCGACCTCTGGCCCATGGTCGGGTACGTGCTCATGGCCACGGCCTTCGGGGTCCTGATGGGTCTCCTCCTGCGCTGGAGCGGCACCCTTCTCGTGCCCGCGCTCGTCCACCCGCTCTCGAACCTGGGGGTCCTGTGGGTCGGGGTCACGTGGGAAGGCTTCCGGGGAGGCTGGCACACCGTGCCCCTCTACTACGTCCTGCAGGTGGCCGTCGGCCTCGCCGTCATCCCCTTCGTCCTGCGGGTAGCCACCTCATGGTCCGACCGGCGGGCCAGACGGGCCGCCGACCGCCGCCGGGCGCGGGAGGGCTGGGTCGAGGTCCGCCACTAGGACGCGGCCGCGCCAACCGGCCGCACCGCCGCCATCGGCCGCTACCTTCCCCTCCCCCCTTCGGGACCCGAAGCCCCCTTTCGGGGCCTCAGTCGGACAGCCCCTCGAGCTCGCGGTAGACCTCCCTCTCGCTCAAGAAGACAAGACCCTCCTTGAAGGCCCGGACCCCCTCCACGCCGACGGCGGCCTCGAGTTCCTCCTCCGATATCGTCTTCAGGTCCTTGAGGAAGACGAGGTCCTTGGCCGGGTCGGTCACGTCGCCGGCGTAGAGGACGAGTCTGCCGTCCTCGAACCTGACCGTGCGCCGGGTGTGGTAGGGGCACATCTGTTCGCGGTCAACATGTCTCATCTCGACGCGGTCCGACGAGAAGGCCGTTATCTCCCAGTCGCGGAGCTCGGCGGCCAGGGAGCGGCGGTCGAGGCCGACCAAGCCCGGCTCGGCCTCCTTGTTGAACACGTCCACGCACCCGCACTTCTCGTAGATATAGGCCCTCACGACGACGGCGCCGGGGGCGACCACCTCCGTCGGGTCGCCGTCGGGGTCCTCCGGCAGGAGGACCTCAGCTTCAGAGGCTTCCGTCCTCGTCCCGTCGTCCGGGGCAGGGGTGGCGGTCCTCACGCCCAGGAGGCGCCAGAGAGCGGAGAAATCGGGACCCGACGCAGGGCCGCCGAGCCCGAGGTAGTAGCCCAGGCCGGCCAGCCCGGCACCGAGGAGCACCAGGGCGACCACGCCGACGAGAAGGCGGCGGCCGAAGCTGGGCCGCCTCGAGTAGGGTCCGTCCAAGGACACCATCCCCCGACTCTGCCAGTTCAGGAACAGTATGGCCGGGTGCGGGGGAACCTACTCGGTGCGCACGCCCGGCGGGGCGCCCGACCACAAGGGGGGCCGGTCCGGCGGGGCGCCCGGCGGAAGCGGCCGGAGCCGACCTGTCGGCCAGCAGACGTGTGGTGCGGGCTGCCGCGGGGTGGCGGGCCGGTCGGCCGCCGGGCGGGCACCGCGGGGTAGCGGGCCCGTCAGGTCTGGAAGTCGGCGTTGGAGTAGACGTTCTGCACGTCCTCGTGGTCCTCGAGGGCCTCGATGAGGGCCAGGCACTTCTCGGCCGTCTCGCCCGTCAGGGGGACGGTGCTCTGCGGGACCATGGCCGGCTCGGCCTGCGCCACGGCGACCCCGGCGCTCTTCAAGGCCTCGACCACGGGCTCGAGGTCGGAGGGAGCGGTCAGGATCTCGTAGGCGTCCCCCTCGTCCTTGATGTCCTCCGCCCCCGCCTCGAGGGCCAGCAGCATGAGGTCGTCCTCGGAGATGGAGTTGTCCTCCTTGGCGACGATGATGGAGCCCTTCTTCTTGAACATCCAGGCGACACACCCGGCCTCGCCGAGGTTGCCGCCGTGACGGGTGAAGATGTGCCGTATCTCCTGGGCCGTGCGGTTGCGGTTGTCGGTCATCAGCTCGACCATGACCGCGGCGCCGCCCGGGCCGTAGCCCTCGTAGACGAACTCCTCGTAGGTGGCGCCTTCGTCGAGCTCACCGGTACCCTTCAGGATGGCCCGCTGGATGTTCTCCATGGGCATGTTGGCGGCTCGGGCCTTCTCGATGGCCAGACGAAGACGGAAGTTCGCGTCGGGGTTCCCCCCGCCCTCACGGGCGGCGGAGATGAGCTCCCGACCGAGCTTGGTGAAAAGAGCGCCCTTCTTGGCGTCCACGGCGGCCTTGCGCCGCTTGATGTTGGCCCACTTCGAATGGCCGGCCATGACTCCCTACCTCCGTCTTCCTCAGGCCTCGGGCGGCCGGTGCGCCCCGGGCCTCCGGAGGGTGCGCCGCGCCTCTGTAATCCGGTCAGCCCCGGCTACGCGTGCCGCGCGTGGGCGCCGTGCCCGCGGGCGCGGCGCCCGGGCCCCTAGTCCGTCCAGAGGTCTTCCATACTGAGGTACCTTTCTCCTGTGTCGGGCAGAACGGTCACGACGACCCGCCCCCTTCCCAGGCGGCGGGCGACCTCGAGCGCCGCCCGGACCGCCGCGCCGGAGGAGGGGCCGCAGAGAAGGCCCTCCTCGCGCGCGAGCCGGCGGGTCATCTCACGGGCCTCCTCGTCGCCGACGGTCACGACCTCGTCGATGACCCCGCGGTCGAGGACGGCCGGCACGAAGCCGGCCCCGATGCCCTGGATGGCATGGGGTCCGGGCCGCCCTCCCGAGAGGACCGGGGACGAGGCCGGTTCGACGGCGACGACGCGGACCCCCGGGCACTCGCGGCGCAGGACCTGTCCGACCCCGGTGAGGGTGCCGCCCGTGCCCACCCCGGCGACGAAGGCGTCGACGCGCCGGCCGAGCGCGGCCAGGATCTCGGGGGCCGTCGTGCGCCGGTGGACCTCCGGGTTGGCGGGGTTGGAGAACTGGTCGGGCATGTACCAGGAAGGGTCGCTGCGCGCCAGCTCCGCGGCCCGCCGCACGGCTCCGGGCATACCCTCCGCCGCAGGGGTCAGCTCGACCCGAGCGCCGTAGGCCCTGAGGAGCCGCCTGCGCTCGAGGCTCATGTTCTCCGGCATGACCAGGACCAGCCGGTAGCCCTTGACGGCCGCCACGAGGGCCAGCCCCACCCCGGTGTTTCCGCTCGTCGGCTCGACGATGGTGCCTCCCGGGCGCAGCAGCCCCTCCGCCTCGGCCGCCTCGACCATGGCCAGGGCGACCCGGTCCTTGACGCTCCCGCCCGGGTTCCGGCCCTCGACCTTGGCCCAGACGGAGGCCCCCGAGGAGCCGGACAGGCGCTCGAGCCGCACCATCGGCGTCCGCCCGACGGCGGCGAGGACGCTCCGGCGACACCTTACCGCCGACAGGGTCCCCTCCCCCCTCTCCACGGCTCAAGTCTTTCCCGGCGTGCGGCGGAAGGCAAGACGGCCGGGGCCTAGAAACATCCCGCCGAGGCCCGCGGACCGGCAGTTCAACGGACATGGGCCCGAGTCCTGGAGGCCGCATGAACGGGGATGAGGTCGATGGGACGGCGCCCGAGGCACGACCGGAGCGACGGCAGGGAGGCGCCCCGCCGGAGCCGGGACGAGGCCGGGGACACGGACGTCTGCGAGGTCTTCGAGGCTCACGACGCGGCCGTCAGCGCGGCCCGGAAGGCCATGCTCCCCGCGCCCGTCGTCTCGGCCCTGGCCGACACCTTCCGCGCTCTCGGGGACCCGACGCGCGTCCGCATCCTCCACGCCCTGTCCGGGCGGGAGCTCTGCGTGTGCGACCTGGCCGCCCTGCTCGGCATGACCTCCTCGGCCGTGTCCCATCAGCTGAGGCTTCTGCGCCATCTGAGGCTCGTCAGGCCGAGGAAGTCCGGCCGCATGGTCTACTACTCCCTCGACGACGACCACGTCGTCGACCTCTTCCGGCGGTGCCTCGAACACGTCACCCACTCCGGGCAGGTGACCGGCTCCGGCGCCGCCGGCCGCGGCCGCCCCGGGGAAGGCGAGGACCTCCGGCGGCCCTGACCCGGTTCACTCCCTGCCCCCGAGCAGGCGCAGGGCGTTGGCGATGACGAGGACCGTGTTGCCGGTGTCGGCCAGGACCGCCAGCCACAGGGGGAGGAGTCCGGCCGCGGCGAGGACGAGAGCCGCGGCCTTCACGCCCAGGGCCAGCCCGATGTTCTGCCGGATGACCCCGACCGTCCGCCGCCCCAGCCGCAGGGCGAAGGAGACCTGCCGCAGGTCGTCGTCCATCAGGGCGATGTCCGCCGCCTCGATGGCCTGGTCCGTCCCTGCCGCCCCCATGGCGATGCCGACCGAGGCCGCGGCCAGGGCCGGGGCGTCGTTGACCCCGTCGCCGACCATGGCCAGGGGCCCGGTCTCGGCCGCCAGGGTGCGCACGGCGGCCGCCTTGTCCTCCGGCGACAGCTCGGCCCGGTAGCCGTCAAGGCCCAGGCGTTCGGCGACCGAGGAGGCCGTGGCCGGGTTGTCCCCGGTCAAGAGGTACAGGCGCCCCACCCCGGCCCGCCTGAGGCCCTCCACGGCCTCGGCCGCCTCCTCCCTCACGGTGTCGCTCACGGCGATGAGCCCGAGGACCCGGTCGCTCGTCCCGACGTAGACGACCGTGTTCCCCCGCTCCTCGAGGGCCCGGGCGGCCGGGGCCAGGGGGCCGGGCGGGACGCCGAGGTCCCGCTCGAAGAGGGCCCGGCTCCCCACGTAGTGGTTCCGCCCCTCGACCCTGGCCTTGGCCCCCCTCCCGGGGATGGACTCGATGTTGCGGACCTCGGGCGGGGCCGCGGGAGGGCCCGTCCCCGCGGCGGACGCCGCGGCAAAACCCGTGCTCGGGCCGGACCCGGCGGAGCCGCCGCCGGCCGGGACGAGACCGCGCCGGGCCGCCTCACGGCGTATGGCGCCGGCCACAGGGTGCTCAGACCGCCACTCGACCGCGGCGGCCAGCCTGAGGACCCCCTCCTCGGTCAGGCCGTCCGAGGCGACGATGTCGCTCACCTCCGGGCGTCCGGCGGTGAGCGTCCCCGTCTTGTCGAAGGCCACCGCCCGCACCCGCCCGGCGGCCTCCAGAGCCGAGCCGCCCTTGATGAGGACCCCGCGTCGGGCCGCCCTCCCGATGGCGGCCACCACGGCGACCGGCGTCGAGAGGACCAGGGCGCAGGGGCAGGCCACGAGGAGCAGGGCCAGGGCCCGGTAGACGTAGGGCCCGAACGGCCCGCCGAGCACGAGGGGCGGAACGACGGCCACGGCGACGGCGAGGGCGGTCACGACAGGGGTGTAGGCGGCGGCGAACCGGTCTATCGTCTTCTGGTGGCCGGCCTTCTCGCGTTCGGCCTCCTCGACGAGGTGGATGATGCGGGCCAGGGTCGTGTCCTCGGCGCGGCGCGTGGACACGACCTCCAGCGAACCCTGCCCGTTCACGCTCCCGGCGAAGACCTCGTCGCCGGGTCCCTTCGGGACGGGCATCGACTCGCCGGTTATCGGGGCCTGGTCCACGAAGGACCGTCCCGAAAGGACCCGACCGTCGACAGGGAAGCGCTCGCCCGGGCGGATGACGACCGTCTCGCCGACGGCGACCTCCTCCGCCGGGACCTCCTCCTCGACCCCGCCGCGGCGGACGAGCGCCCGGCGCGGGACCAGGTCCAGGAGGGCGCCGATGGCCCGGCGCGTCCGGCTCACCCCGGCCGCCTCGAGGCTCTCCCCCACCGAGAAGAGGAAGACGACCAGCGCCGCCTCGGGGAGGTCGCCGATGGCCGCGGCCCCGGCGGCGGCGACGACCACGAGGACCTCGAAGTTGACCGCCCGGCTCCGCAGGGCCCGGAAGGCCTTCCCGGCCACCAGCCAGCCGCCGAGGACGGCGGAGGCGACGTACATCACCGCGGCCAGGACCTCCGCGCGGGGAGGGTCGAGCCCGGCGGCAGGGCCCAGCCAGCCGACGGCGGCCGCGCCGACGAGCAGCAGGCCCGACAGGCCCGCCAGCCGCAGGCGGCGCCTGAGCTCGGCCTGGCCCTCCCTCACCCGCTCCCCGGCCCCTTCCGTCCCGACGGCGCAGGTCGGGCACTCCGCCGCCCGGGCGCGGGAACGGTCAGCCGCTCCCGTCAACGTTCCGTCCGCCCCGCCGATGACCCATCCCGCCCTCCGATGCCCTCCGCTCCGCGCCCCCGACCGGACCGCGCGGAAGACGCAGACGCGCAACACCCTCTGACCAGCATAAATCAATTACTGTAAACGTGTGAGCAATCCTTCAAGGGTCCCTCCAGCCGTCACCGCGGCCGGGCCCCTGCCCGGCGGTCGACGGAGGCGTCCACCTGGCTAGGATGTGACGGAAGGGCCGCCGACTCTCCCGGTCGGGGAGCGGCCTCGATGGGCTTGGCGTTAACGAAATCCTCGAAGCTGTGCGAGCCGCCGGGCGTCGCCGGGGTTCAGACGGCCCAGGCTTCCGGGCGGCCCCCTCGCGTTCGAAGAGAGCGGCGACCCTTGAGGTCGAGGCCTGCTTCCAGGAGACGCTTGATATGGAGCAGGAGTTCGATGTCGGCCGGAGAGTAGAGGCGGCGATTGCCACGGGGCCGGGCGGGCTTGAGGAGGCCGGCCTTCTCGGAATAGCGGAACTTCCGCCGGGTGAGGCCGGTCATCCGCTCGGCCGCGGCCATAGGGAACATGGCGGCGTCTTCGGGTATGCGCAGCATCCTCTCACCTCAGCTTGGCGGCCGAAACAAGGCGGGCGGCATCGGAGTGGGGAAGTTTCAGGCTCGGAGGAAACGCGCGCCTCCACAAATGTATGGACATCGCCGTGGCTCCTGGGGTAAGATTATCTTGAGAATACTGCCTGGCGTTCCTCCGGGAGTGTCCAGGCCTAGAATCCAAGAGAGGCCGCCCGTGAGGGCGGTCTTCTCATTTCACGTCCTCACTTCCGCTCCATTCCCCTGACTGCCTCAAGGGTGATTTCCTTGCGCTCATCCACAGTATCCCAGAGGTCTTGATGGTAGGTTGGACGTCCCCGACTGTCTCTGGGACCATGAACGAGTCTGACAAGCAGGCCTGCCTCCTGAGCGGCCGTGACAGCCGGTATCATGTCGCTGTCACCCGTCACCAGCACCACCATTGCGATTCCGGGGCGGTTGCTTGATATGAGCGAAGCTATATCCAGCCCAAGCTGAAGGTCCACCCGTTTCTGCTGGAACACCGCCTGTGATGTGACCATCGGCGATAAAATCCCCAAAAGCAGCGATTGAGGAATCCCCAAAATCAGCGGAAAGAAATCCCCACCCCGCGAACCTGGCACCGAAGACCACCACGTCGGAGGTGCCGAGTTGGTACGGGGTGAGGAAAGGATGGACATCAGAGCGATGTATCGTGCCGGGGTCTCGATCAGCGAGATCCACCGGCGGACGGGGCGCGACCGGAAGACGATCAGGAAGATTGTGCGGGAACCGGAGGACGCCGCCTCCTCCAGGGTAACAGACCGCCGGCGCCCGAGCAAGCTGGACCCCTACAGGGACTACATCCTCAAGAGGATGGGTGAGGGCGTGCTCAATGCCGTCCGGATCTGCCGAGAGATCCGGGCCATGGGCTACACGGGCGGCCTGACCATCCTCCGGGACTTCATGAGGCCGCACCGGCCGGCGCTGAAGGCGAAGGTCACCGTAAGGTACGAGACCGAGCCCGGCCGGCAGGGCCAGGTGGACGTGGGCCACTTCGCCTACCTGGATGCCGATGGTGCCCAGCGGAAGCTATGGCTGGTCACATTCACTCTCAGCTACTCACGGATGCTGTATGCCGAGTATGTCCGGGCGGAGAACCAGATCGAGCTCCTGGCCGCGATGCGGCGGGCCTTCGAGTATCTCGGCGGGGTGCCGCGGGAGGTCCTCAGCGACAACACGAGCTGTCTTGTCCTGCGTCCTGGCTCCGGCGACCGGCCGACCGAGTGGCAGCCGGAGTACCTGGACTTCGCGGCCCACTACGGCTTCGTGGCGCGGGCGTGCCGGCCCGGCCGGGCCCGGACCAAGGGCAAGGTGGAGCGGCCCATAAGGTATGTCCGTCAGAGCTTCTGGCCGGTCCAGTTCACCGACCTTGAAGACCTGAACCGGCAGCTCAGGCAGTGGCTTGAGGCCGTGGCCAACGTCCGCATCCACGCCACCACGGGAGAGCAACCGGTCTCGAGGTGGAAGAAGGAGAAGCTGCTTTCCCTGAACCCCAGGCCCTTCGTCATCGCCAGGGTGGAGCCCCGGAGGGTGTCCCACGACTGCCTGGTGAGCTGGAACGGGTCGAAGTACTCCGTTCCCTGGACCCTGGCCGGCCGGGAGGTCGTGGTCCGGGAGCTCGAGTCCGGAGCGCTCCTCGTGGAGCACGACGGCCGGGTCGTGGCCAGGCATCGGGTGCTCCCGAGCAGGGGCCGCGTCCTTGACCCCGTCCACTACCGGGGGATACCCCTGACCGGTGGTAACCGCCCGGGGCGGGCCCTGGGACGACAGGTGTACGTCGAGGTCCAGACAAGGCCGCTGGAGCTGTACGACCGCCTGGCAGAGGTGACGCCGAATGACTGAGGCCCTGACCCTCGCTCAGGCGGAAGAGGCCCTCATCGAGCTGGGCCTGGACCGTGCCGCGGCCGCCCTGCCCAACCTCGTCCAGGAAGCTGTCGGCAAGGACATGACCTACGGCGCCTTCCTGCTCGCTCTCATGGAGACCGAACGCCAGGCCCGGTATGAGAGGTATGTCAAGACGCGGATGAAGGTGGCCAACTTCCCCTTCCACAAGACCCTGGCCGACTTCGACTTCGCCTTCCAACCCTCCATCGAGGAGCGGAAGGTGCGGGAGCTCGCGGGCCTGGCCTTCGTGGAGAGAGGGGAGAACGTCATCTTCCTGGGCCCACCTGGGGTCGGCAAGACCCACCTCGCCGTGGCCCTGGGCATCGAGGCCGTCCAGAGGAAGGTCGCCACCTACTTCGTCACCCTCCAGCGTCTTGTGGCGGACCTCAGGCGGGCCCACCAGTCCGCTCGCCTGGACAAGAGGCTGTCCATCTACCTCAAACCAAGGCTCCTCATCCTCGACGAGGTGGGCTACCTGCCCCTGGAGCCTCTGGACACGGCCAACCTCTTCCGGCTGGTCCAGGAGCGCTACGAGCGCGACGGGGCCATGATCGTGACCTCGAACATCTCCTTCGGCGAATGGGGCCGGTTCCTCGGAGACCCCATCCTCGCCGCCGCCATGCTCGACCGGCTCCTGCACCGGTCCGTGGTCATCAACATCAGAGGGGAGAGCTATCGGCTCAAAGACAAGCTCCGCGCGGGTCTGGCCAACCCGTTCAAGCTCGAAAGCCTGGGGGTGGGGAATTCTGACCGTTGATTTTGAGGAATCTCACTCCGTTGGTTTTGGGGAAAAGAAGACCGATGTTGACAGGCCCTTCCGTCCTCGTCAGTGCCGCGATACTGAAGGCGTCCAAGCCTGACCTTGAAGCGATCAAGACGATTAAGAGTCGCAATCCACTTCTTCGCCGCTGAATGCCGCGCACGTTCTTCCGGTGATGGAGAGGCACTTAGGTACGGCAGGCAATCGTAGTAGTAGATTCGCAGTATTTCGTACCCGTCGGCCGCCCATGCAGCGAACTGCGCATAGTCAATCCGGGGTCTCCCCAGACTTCTTAGTACGTTGGTGAGGTATCCTCCGTCGATGAAGACAGCAGCAAGAGCCATGTTCATCTCTCCCTAAAGAGCGAAGTACACCGAGCCATGCTTGGGGACCCGTTGACGTTCGATGCAGTCCTGGGGCATCCTGCTCCACCCACGTGAGAAGGCCACCGCCAAGCGATGAAGCGGTCGTCAGCCCAGTAGCCGCCCTCCCGAACGGTGGTATAGCGGAGCACGTGACCCATAAGAAGGAAGATGTGGCGTATCGGGGGAGTGTTCTGGACGGCGATGAGTTCCTCTTCGGTCAGGCCGCGGACCCGGCTGTAACCATCGAGCACAGACCCTACCACTCAACATCGTCCTCTGCCTCTTCGATGTACCAACCATGGGCTTCATCGAACTCAAGCCTGACAAGGCAGACGGTTCCCTCGTAGAACCGATTGGAAACAAAGCAACACGGCCCTGCCATCGCAAGATAAGAAAACAGGAGGGCGGAGAGCCATGAAGCAGCTCTGGGAGCGCCAGGAGGAAGGCGGCCTCTGGGACCTCGGCCGCCAACCGGCACCTGCTGGCCAGGTACGTCAGGCAGGAGGAAGCCCAGGAGACCGGCCGCCGGCGAGCCGGTGAGGCCCCAGCCTGCGGGCCCCGACCCTCTCTCTGGCCCGTCGGCCTAGAACACCGCCAGGTACTGGTCGAGCTCCCACTGGTGGACCTGGGTCCGGTAGACCTCGGCCTCGATGCGCTTGGCGTTCACGAAGTACTCGAAGATGTGCTCCCCGAGGGCCTGCTGGATGACCTCGTCCTTCTCGAGCTCGTCGAGGGCCTCCTCGAGGGAGCCCGGCAGGCTGGCGATGCCCAGTTCGCGGCGCTCCTTCTCGCTGAGCTCGTAGACGTTCCGGTCCACCGGCGGCGGCGGCTCGAGGTCCTCCTTGATGCCCTGCAGGCCGGCCTTGAGGGTCACGGCCAGGGCCAGGTAGGGGTTTGCCGACGGGTCGGGGCTTCTCAGCTCGGCCCGTGTGGAGAGGCCCCTCCGGGCCGGGACCCGGATGAGCGGGCTCCGGTTCCGGTAGGACCAGGCCACGTTCACCGGGGCCTCGTAGCCGGGGACGAGGCGCTTGTAGGAGTTCACGAGGGGGTTGGTGACGGCCGTGAAGCCGCGGGCATGGCGGAGCAGGCCGGCGATGTAGTTCAGGCAGACCCGGCTCAGCCCGTTGGGGGCGTCAGGGTCGTAGAAGGCGTTCCTCTCGCCGACGAAGAGCGACTGGTGGGTGTGCATCCCCGAGCCGTTGACACCGTGGACCGGCTTGGGCATGAAGGTCGCGTGGAGGTTGTGCCGGCGGGCGATGGTCCTGACCACGACCTTGAAGGTGAGGATGTTGTCGGCCGCCGTGAGGGCGTCCTCGTAGCGGAAATCTATCTCGTGCTGGCCCGGAGCCACCTCGTGGTGGGAGGCCTCGACCTCGAAACCCATCTCCTCCAGGGCCAGGACCATGTCCCGGCGGGCCGCCTCGCCGAGGTCGACCGGGGAGAGGTCGAAGTAGCTGCCCTGGTCGTGGGTGCGGGTCGTCGGCCGCCCGTCCTCGTCGAGGTGGAAGAGGAAGAACTCGGCCTCCGGGCCGGCGTACATCGTGTAGCCCATCTCGGAGGCCTCGGCCAGGACCCTCTTCAGGCAGGTGCGCGGACAGCCGTCGAAGGGCGTCCCGTCGGGGTTCAGGACATCGCAGATGAGCCTGGCCGTGCTGCCGCCCTTGTCATTGGCCTTCCAGGGGAAGACGGCGAAGGTGGCAGGGTCGGCCTTGAGGAGCATGTCCGACTCCTCTATCCTCACGAAGCCGTGGATGGAGGAGCCGTCGAAGAGGAGCTGGCCGTCGAGGGCCTTCTCGACCTGGTCGACGGGTATGGCCACGTTCTTGGTCACCCCGAGGATGTCGGAGAACTGGAGGTGGACGAACCTCACGTTCAGCTCGTCGCATTTCCGGAGGACGTCTTCAGCGGTGTAGTCCGGCAAAGCGCTCTTCCCCTTCCTGTGCCGGCGGTGCCGGCGGCCCCTTACCCTGCCGGCGGTGCCGCCGGCCCGGTCTCATTCCTCGGTCTCGCCCCCGGCGGGCCGGAGGGCGGGCCTGGGCTCACCGCGGCCCCGTTCGGGCCTGGCCGCGGAGCGGCCCGGAGAGCCGCCCGGGGACCTGCCCGCCGACCGGCCGACGCCCGTGAGACGGTAGGCGTCACCGGGGTTCAGGCGGTCGAGGCTGCCCGAGGGCCCCTTCCCGAGGAGGCGGACCCGCGCGTCCTCGTAGAGCTCGAGACGGCGGCGCGGGTCGGCCGGGGGCCCGGCCGTCCCGGTCGGGAGTCCCGGGGCGGGCCGGCCCTCGCGCCGCTCGAGCAGATTGCCGATGCCCTCGAGGTCGAAGCCCTCCTCGAGGAGGCGTTTGATCTCGAGCAGGCGGCGGATGTCGGCCGGAGAGTACAGGCGGCGGTTGCCCCGGGTGCGGGCGGGCTTGAGGAGGCCGGCCTTCTCGTAGTACCGGATGCGCCGCCGGGTGAGGCCGGTCATCTTCTCGGCCACGGCCATCGGGAACAGCGCGGCGTCGTCCGGTACGCGTGGCATCCCATCACCCCAGGAGGCGGCCGGAGCCCGTTTGGTCGCATTATATGGCCCCGAAGGCTACGGGGTCAACGGGTGGTGTCACAAGGATGTCATCTGTGTGTCACTTTCGGGCGGAATGATTGAGATGCCGTGTCACGCCCCCACCCTGCCCACCGTAGGATGGTCCTGCGTCGGCGAGACGACGTGACACCACGAGAGAGGCCTGCGGCCCCGGCCGCGCGCCCGGGCCCGCAGGCCTCCGGGAAGAGGATGGGGATATGGGCGGCAGCAAGAAGCGGGCCCGGAGTGCAGGCACAGGAACCACCGAGAAGCGCGCGAGGCGGAAGACCAAGGCCAAGGCCGGGTCGGGGAGCCTGCGGCCCGCGGCGACCAGACCCGGACGCGTGCGCAAGGTCTTCCCCGGCGGCAACACGGCCGAGGGGTTCTACTCCTTCTACGACCAGATCGCCCGGCCCGACGCCAACAAGATATTCGTCATCAAGGGCGGCCCGGGAGTCGGCAAGTCGACCTTCATGCGGAAGATAGCCGAGTCGATGCGGGACCGCGGCTATGACGTGGAGCTCCACTGCTGTTCCTCGGACAACGACTCCCTGGACGGCGTCTACATCCCGGCCCTCGACGTGGCCCTCATCGACGGGACGGCCCCCCACGTGGTCGACCCCAAGAACCCCGGCGCCGTGGACGAGATTGTCCATCTCGGCGACTACTGGGACGAGGGGGCCATGCGGGCCAACCGCAGGCAGATCCTCGAGCTGAACCGGGAGGTGGGTCGCCTTTTCCGCCGCGCCTACGCCTGGCTGGCCGCGGCCCGCATCTTCCTCCACGAGGTCGAGAGCTACTACCAGGACACCGGGGCCCTGGACCGCGGAAAGCTCAACCACGTGGCCGGGGAGCTCATAGAGGAGATTTTCGGCCGGGCCGAGTGCCGCCGCCGCACACCCAGGGACAGGCACCTCTTCGCCACGGCCATAACGCCGGAGGGGCCGGTGAACTACCTGGAGACCATCGTCGGGCATCTGGACCGCCGGTACATCATCGCCGGCGACGACGGCACGGAGAAGAACACCCTCATCGGCCGGGTCCTCGACGCGGCCCTCATGCGGGGTTACGACGTGGAGGTCTTCCACTGCGCCCTCGAGCCCGACAAGGTGGACCACGTGGTCATCCCCGAACTCGGCGTGGCCGTCATCAACGCGGTCGAGCCCCACTTCTACCGCCACCAGCAGCCCGGCGACCGGGTCATAGACACCATGCAGTACGTCGACACGGGCATCCAGGAGGCCTACCTCGGCGAGAGGACCAGGGCCCGGGAGATGTACCGCGAGGCCTTCGACCAGGCCGTCTGGTTCATCAGCAAGGCCAAGCAGGTCCACGACGAGATGGAGGAGTACTACGTCCCCAACATGGACTTCGACAAGATAGAGGAGCGCCGACGGGAGGTGGAGGCGAGGATACTGGAGTTGGCGGGGGAGACGCTGGCCCAGTAGGTGTACCAGCCCCCGATTAATACCTTCGGCCGGACAGTCATGTCCTAGAATGCCTGTAAAAAGATGAGAGTCTGGGCTACCTGTTGGCCGAGGAGTTGCGACAGAAAGACGATGTTCGCGACAGCATGGGCGACGTGTTCCGCTCGGGGGGTGCCGGACGATCGGGGAACTCTTGGAAGCCGAAACGACGGAGCAGCTCGGCCGCGAGCCGTACGAGGAGGAGGCGCAGCGATGGTCCTCGGGGGTATCACAACGGCTGCAAGAAGCGGAAGCTCTGCACGACAAAAGGGGTCATCGAGGTCCAGGTCCCCCAGGTCCGCGACTCTGAGGAGGTCGTCCCTGCTGGGCCCACAAGAGGAGGAACGTCCTGGACAAGGTGCCCGAGGAGGTCCGGCCTCTTCTGAAGCCCTATCTGGAGGTCGTCCGTGACGCGCCCGACACGAGACCGGCCGCCGCCTACGAGGAGGTCGTAGGCATGGTGAACATAAGCGGAGACAGGTGCAGCGCTACCCCGAGGAGCGGCAGTCCAGGAACCAGCAGCACAATCAGCAGGAGAGGACGGCCATTGTGGCATGACCCGAGCCTCCTCTTTTACAGACAAAACGGGACTTGACCTCGCCGGACCCGCTCTTATCTGCCGGACCCACAGAACCGTCCTCTGATACAGGAAGGGACTCCTCGTTTGCTCCCGAATTAGCTCTTGAGCCTCCGGGTACCTGTTCCAGAGAGGTCGATGGCCCAGGCTTTCACCGGAGGTGACTGTCGTGTACACTACTGACCACTTACCGCAGGCCAACAGGTTCCCTCTTGTAATGACAGTGGTCGATGCTGTGGCCGCTGGCGCCAGAACCCATGAGGAAGTTGCGGCTGCTGTAGGTGGATACAGGAAGAGACAAGGAGCTTACTATCGAAAGGCCGCAGAGCTTCTCGGGCTGGTTTCGTTAGAAAGCCCAGACCACATCGTTCTTACTCCGGCCGGCCGCCGTTTTGTGGCCATGACCCCCGCGGAGAAGCATCTGCATATAACTAGACAGCTTGTACGACTGGGCCTCATCGGTAAAATAGTTGATGAACTAAAGGCAAAGCCACAAGGGCTTACGAGAGAAGAGATTCACGGACTGGTCGCAACGCTTGTCCCCGGAACAACACCCAAGATGATTCAAAGACGAACCTCCACCATACTCTCGTGGCTCAAGTACTTCGGCCTCATCAGCGAGAGACAGGGTCAGGTTCGCCTAACTTCTCTCCCACTCGACTTCGCTATGTGGGAAGTGGAATCCGGTGTCCAACAGGCAGTCTGCAACCATCAGAAATCTCGCCCCCAGCCGCGACTTCTGAAAGGTTTGAACGCCATGCACAAGCCCGATCCCGTTCCCACGGGCAGAGATGGCCCAAGCGTCTATGTTGTTGATGCTGCGAAGGTAGAACGTGCCGAGTGCGCCCACGAGCGTCTGGTCAGGAGTATGGCCCTGCACCTTCTCTCGCAGAACCTGCTCCCTAGACGGAACGCGTATATCGACCTCTACACCCGTAGCGATGCTGAGGAATGGCTGTTTGAGATGAAGAGCTGCACACCTCAGAACATCCACTCGCAAGTGCGCTCAGGTCTAGCCCAGCTGTATGAGTATAGATACTTGCAGAGAATGAGGCCCACTGCACATCTCATCCTAGTGCTTGAGACTCAGCCACCCCCAGATAGTGCTTGGCTAGTCGACTACCTGGTGCGCGATCGCGAAATAGCGGTTATCTGGGCAACACCCGACAATGGCTTTGCGTATCCCGATACATGTGCATATATGGTCCGGGGGTTAAGGCTTTAAGCTAAGCTGCGGTTCTCAGACCGAACACCATCACTGCCTAGCTCGGTGATTCCCCAAGCCTCGAGAAACCGCCCGCGCGGTAGGCCGGCAGCCACCGCCTGTCATGTCAAGGCCGCCTGAGGATCTCGGGCGAGATCCTCCGGGCCTTTGCCTCCCCGGGAATGGCATAGCATAGACCTCCGCGAGAATGCTCTGCCGTATGCGCCGCCTCTCTGAGAGGGGTCCCTGTGGACCTGGCGATCGCGCCCAGAGAGACCCGTCAAACCCCTTGTCCGAGTAGAAGACCTTAATAAAACTCAGAATGCCGTTCTAGTCCGGGTTAGACCAAGAAAGCCCGAGGTCCCGACCCGCCAGCCAGAGGTGGTACGCTTCCAGAAGCACGGCCTTCGAGGCCGCGTTACGCGTCCACGTCCCGAGGCCCAGGCCCTGCCCGAGCCAGGCTCCTACCGGTAGCGCGACGGGCGATACTGATGAGCCCCGCGAGCAACTCCTTGACCTTGCGAGCAAGACCGTTAAGTCAGGCCCAGACAAGTTGCCGGCCAAGGCCGAACCTGGCCGAAGCAGGACAGTGGACGCGGTGCCCGCAGGTGTCGTACAAAACCTTTGACGAACCCGGCAATTTCCTGTACCCTTGACACTAACGAGACCCGTCGTCACCTGAACCCCCGGGGTCCTTCGGCAAAAGCTCGGCCCGGGGTTCGCCTTTCTGCCGGAACCCAAGAACCGGTGCTCCTCACGCCGGTTCTTTAACCCATTCGGGCAGCGAATCCGAGAAGAAGGCATCAGCTGCCGGCCAAAGAATGTGAGCCAGTACAGCGGAACGTATTCCGTTGGCGGTGAGTAAGCGTGTCACGAAAGACAACTACAGGGCGCGTGTTAGAAACCATGGTCCTTCCCGCTCTGGCTCATGGGGGGTACGACTGGCACGAGCAAGAGGTGGTGGGCACCCGCTTGGGCGGAGGCCTCCACAAGGTCGACCTGTTGGCCTGGTCTCCGGAGAAAGCCTTCCTGATCTCTCTGAAGTGGCAGCAAACCTCCGGCACGGCGGAGCAGAAGGTCCCCTTCGAGGCGATATGCCTCGCCGAAGCCGTACTTCGAAGTGAGGGTCACCTGGACAAGGCGTATATAGTACTCGGTGGGCCCGGTTGGAAACTCAGAGACTTCTATGTCAGCGGTGGCCTTCGTGAACACCTCACCCACGCCGACCTGGTTGAGATTGTAACTCTAGAGGAGTTCATCGCCCGGGCCAACCAAGGTCGCCTCTGAGAAGAAGGGAAAAGCAGCCCGACGAAGAAGTAGGGAACACTCGTTCGATCTATAAGGAAGGGCGGGTGGCCAAGGATGGCGGAACCCCGTACCCACCAACCGCTGTCACCCCCCTTGAAGTGGGCCGGAGGCAAGCGTTGGCTGCTACAATACTTGCGCCCTGTCTGGAAAGACCATGCACACCGTCGCTTGGTTGAGCCACTCGGGGGCGGGCTCGCTATAACCTTAGGGCTACGCCCGCAACGGGCTTGGATTAACGATATCAATCCACATTTAATCAACTTCTACAGGTGGGTTAAGCAGGGCCTGGATCTGCCCTTTTCCGAGAAGGACCACAATCCAGAAGCCTACTATAGGTACAGGGCCAGGTTCAACCAACTAATTGCTAACGGTGGGGCCACCTCCAAAGAGGCCGCTCAACTCTTCTACTACCTCAACCGCACATGCTATAACGGGCTGTGCCGGTTCAACGCCAGTGGCGAGTTCAATGTACCCTTCGGTAAGTACAAGAGAATCCAGTATGCGCGTGGGTTCCCTCACCACGAGGAGGCCTTCAAGGAGTGGGAGTTCACCTGTGGAGACTTCGAGAAGATGACCGGACTTGAGCCCGAGGACTTCATCTATGCGGACCCGCCGTACGATGTCGAGTTTACGAAGTACGCTAAGGACGGCTTCTCATGGGAGGACCAGGAGAGACTGGCGCAGTGGCTCGCCAAACATCAGGGTCCTGTGGTCATCTCGAACCAAGCGACGGCGCGAGTGAAGGACCTGTATGCCCTCCACGGGTACCTGATGTACGAGGTCCCGGGACCTCGTCGGATCAGCTGCAACGGAGACCGAAGGCCGGCTCTTGAGGTGCTGGCCTTCAGGAACGTGGAGTTGCCAAACTCGCTCCGCGAGATGCTTGAAGTGGCTGGCGCCCGGACACAAGCTAACAACGAGGCGTAGGCCGGCACTCCTCGGCAGTACGGCGCAACGCACTCCCTGATTTACCAGTCTGACACCCTGTTCAGCCCGGTTGCATCATACCCCGACTTCTCCCCCCTCACCCGCTCCTCTTCAGCTTCCCGGTGCGCATGGCGTAGTTCTCCCCGAGGGAGAAGACCAGGAGGCCGAGCGGGATGAGGACCAGCCCGGTCAGCAGGAGCCGCCCCACGAAGGGGAACAGGTCCACCAGAGGAGCGCCCTCGAGAAGAGCCATCCTGACGGCCTTCAACGTGTAGGTCGCCGGAGAGAGGACCGAGAACGGATGAAGCCACGACGGCAGGACCTCTATCTCGTAGTACACCCCCGAGACGAGCAGGATGAACCCTTCCATGATGTGGGTGGCCTGCGAGCCGCGCTCGGTCGAAAGAAGCGGCAGGACCGCCGCGATGAGCCCCAGCCCGATGAAGGAGACGCTCGAGACGGCCAGGACGACCAGGCCTCCGACGAGGTTCGCCCCGCTGAGGTCGAGGTCGAAGAACAGGGCCACCGCGCCGAGCACCACGACCGACCTCACCAGCCCGTAGATCACGGCGTACATGCACATCCCGCCGAGATGGGTCAGCCGGCGGATGGGGGCCATGAAGGTGTACTCGATGGTCCCCTCCCAGCGCTCCCAGGCCACGGACTCGGAGACGTCGTGGAAGATGACCGAGAGGAACCCCCACAGGAGACCCCCGACGACGAGGTACAGGACCTTCGGGCCGGCCTCCCCCGGGGTCGTCACCCCTATCAGGGCAATGGTCAGGGTGTTGACGATGGTGTAGAAGAGGAAGACGACCTCCCAGCCGAAGTAGCGCTTGGTGAGGTACCAGTTCCGTTCCACGAACCCCAGGGCGGCCCCGAGCTCGGCCCTGAGGGACGGGCGTCCCGCCCTCTCCGCCTTCGTCTCGACGTCCTTTCTCATACGTCCTCCTCCCCCGGCCATTCCTTACCGGTGACCTCGAGGAAGACGTCCTCGAGGCTGACCGTCCCGTCCCCGCCGGGCCTGCCGTAGGTCTCCTTCAGCTCCGAGGGCGTCCCCTCGGCCACGAACCTGCCCTCGTCGATGAAGGCCACCCGGTCGCAGAGGCGGTCGGCCTCGCTCATGTCGTGGCTGGTCAGGAGCACCGTCGTGTCGTGGGTCTCCCGGACCTCGAGGATGAAGTCCTGGACCTCCCGCTTGGAGCGCGGGTCGAGCCCTGTCGTCGGCTCGTCGAGGAGCAGGAGCACCGGCGAGGTGAACAGGGCCCGGGCCACGGCCACCTTCTGCTGCATCCCCCTGGACAGGTTCTCCAGGGACCCGAAGGCCTTCCGTCGGTTGAACCCCAGCCTCTCGAGGATGTCGAGGGCCTTCTCCGTCCCCTCGCGGGGCGGGTAGCCGTACAGCCGGGCCGCGTAGCGGAGGTTCTCCAGGGCCGAGAGCTTCTTGAAGAACGAGGCCTCGACCGAGACCCGGTTGATGAGCCGGCGAACGGCCAGACGTTCCTTGACCACGTCGTGGCCGAACACGGTCACCGAGCCGGCGTCAGGCAGGAGCAGGGTGGCTATCAGCCGGACGAGGGTCGACTTCCCCGAGCCGTTCGGGCCCAGGACACCGAAGATCTCGCCCCGCCGGATCTCGAAGCTGACCCTGTCGACGGCCCGGACCGGCGTCGGCCTGGTCCTCAGGTACCGCCACCGCCCCACCAGGCCCCGGTACTCGGGCAGGTAGGCCAGGGTCTCGTCACGTTCGTAGAAGGTCTTGCTGACCTCCCTGCAGACGACCGCGCTCCCTGCTGTCGTGGACATGCCGCTCTGCTCTCCCGTTCCCGCGTTCTTCGGTCTTCGCCTGGTCTTCCCGAGCCGGGCCCCTCGTAGGGCCTCTCCGGAAAGAGACGGGTCACGGACCGCCCGCGACCTGCGGACCCCGCCCGTGACCCGTGGTCTGACCGTCTCCGAGGGACGCTCAGGCCCCGGCGACCAGGTCGGCCGCCACGTCGAACAGGCCGGACTCACTCAGCTCTCTCGCGTGGAACCGGCGCACCGTCGGCGGCCTCCCTTGGCTCGGGTATCGACACACTCCGGGATTATACCCCCGCCCCTTCCGCACTGTCAACGAAGCGCACTACAAAGGTAGCTGTCAAGCAAACGTGGGCAGAGCCCCATCGGCCTTGGTTTTTCAGAACCTCGCCACAGGCTCGCGAGCCCGCGGCTGCTATCGGGCCCTCCGGCAGGCGGCCCGAGCCGTCGGCGGGCCGGGTGCCGGCTGCCAGCCCCTTCACGTGGAAGTCCGCACTAGAGCGGCCACTGGGGGGCCACAAAACGCCTCAGGGCCTTGGCCAGAGGCTGGCCGGAGTCCAGGACCGGCATGTGCACCGGTGCGGCACCCTCTCCTTGAGCGGCGACCTTTGTCCGAGCCTCAGGTTCATGCGCCTTCTCGCCAGCCCCGTCCTCGTCCCAGACCGCCGGGAGCAGCATGCCGCTGGCCTCAAGGCCCAGAAAGGCCAGCATGTTCGCCGCATCGCGCCTGGTCCAGGCCATCCCTCTCTTCTTCATCCTCAAGGCTATCTTCTTGTCGACGTTGCCCTCTATGGCCCCCAGGCCCCGGAGCTTCACACCCTCGACCCTCACCCGGCTCCGGTAGTCGGCCAGGCCGTCCTCGTTGGCCGCCAGGTAGACCACGAGCTCCTTGGCGAGCGCCTCCTCCTCCGGACCCGGGGCCTTCAACACGGCCATGCCCGCCTCGTAAAGCAGCGCCTCCGGGTCGTCCCTGGCCGCCAGGGCCCTCCGGAGCCTCTCCTCACACCAGCCGAGGCACCTTCTGATCCACCGCGTCAGGTGGAACCGGCAGAGCTGGTAGACGGCTGACGGGAAGTACTCCAGGGCCGTCTTGACCCATCCCGCCCCGTCGCCGCCGACCACCTTGACCGCCTCAGGGTCACCCCAACCGCGGGCCACCAGCACACACACGCTCTCCCAGAACGCCTCCGCCCCCTGGATGGACGCATAGACCAGCTTGTCCTTCAGCCTGAAAGCCGAGCTGGACGGATGCACCCGCTCCCAGCCCGCATCACGATGGCCAGCTTGGCCTCGACCACGCGCCTGGCCTCACGCTGCAGCCTGATGACAACCCCGTCCGCCTCGCAGAACAGAGCCGCCACCCGGCGCCCCACGCCCTCGAGCACCCTGCCGAGACCGAACACCCCCAGAAGACAGGACGCCTCCCCGAACGAACGCCGGGTCGCCAACACACCACGTCGGACTTCACGCCCCCGGTCGCACGCTCCGGTGGCCGAAGCTTCAGCCGCTCGTCCAGAAGATACCGGTAGCTCCCTGTCTCAAGGTCGAGATACATCCGACGCCTGGTCTCCACCGGGCCGAAACGCGTCACGACCGTCCGGCTCCTCACACCCTCCAACCTCAGATGGCCCGGACGCCCCCGCATCAGCTTCTTGTCCGGGTTCTCAGGGTACGCCCTCACAAGCACGCCAACGCCTCCACCCTCAATCATCTTCACACATATTCATGCGGTCATCCATCTCCCCGGGCCGCGCATATGGAATCTGGACCACGGCCCGGGGTCCGCCGCCCGGCGGGCCCCCGGGCCCACGACTCGGAGGTCGAGCCGATGCCCCCGTCTGACCCGCGCCCGCGGCCGCGCCGGCCGCCCCGGGCCACGGGAGCCCTTCCCCCGTGGGCAGGGGCTTCCGTGGAGGACCTCCTTACAGAGCTCGAGACCGACCCGCACCGGGGGCTCACCCCCGAGGAGGCCGAGCGCCGCCTGGAGGTCCTGGGCCCGAACGAGATAGCCCGGCGGCGCCGCCCCTCGGCGCTCAGGATGCTGGCCTCCCAGTTCACCGACCTCATCGTCCTCGTCCTCCTCGGTGCCGCGGCGGTGTCGCTCTTCCTGGGCGAGACGGGGGACGCCGTCGTCATCATCGCCATCGTCGTCCTGAACGCCGTCCTCGGGTTCGTCCAGGAGTTCCGGGCCGAGCGGGCCCTGGAGAGGCTCCGCGAGCTCGCGGCCCCGACCGCCCGGCTCGTCCGGGGCGACCCGGCGCGCCCGGAGACCGTGCCGGCCCGCGAAGTCGTCCCGGGGGACATCGTCGTCCTCGAGGAAGGCGACCGCGTCCCGGCCGACATCCGGCTGCTCGAGGCCCACAACCTCCAGACCCAGGAGGCCGCCCTCACGGGTGAATCGGCCCCGGTGGCCAAGTCCGCCGCCCCGCCCCCCGGCCGGCCCGCCAGCGTGGCCGACCTCTCCAACGCCGTGTTCATGGGGACCGAGGTGACCCGCGGCCGCGGCCGGGGTCTCGTCGTGGCCACGGGGATGGACACGGAGTTCGGCCGCATCGCCGGACTCATCGAGGAGGCCGGGGGCGACCCCACCCCCCTGCAGAAGCGCCTCGCCCAACTGGGACGCTACCTCGTCGCAGGGTGTCTCGTCGTGTCCGGCCTCGTCGCCTGGGCGGGCGTCGTGCGGGGGGAGGACCCCTACAACATGTTCCTGGCGGGGGTCAGCCTCGCCGTGGCCGCCATCCCGGAAGGCCTCCCGGCCGTGGTCACCGTCGTCCTGGCCCTCGGGGTCCAGCGGATGATACGGCGGAACGTCATCGTCAGGAGGCTTCCGGCCGTCGAGACCCTCGGGTGCGCGACGGTCGTCTGCAGTGACAAGACGGGGACCCTGACCGAGAACGAGATGACGGTGAGGCGCCTGTGGACCCCGCAGGAGGACTACCTCGTCACCGGCCAGGGCTTCTCCCTCGAGGGCTCGGTCAAGGCCCTCCGCCGCGCCCGACGGCCGCCGGACGGAGCCGCCGGCACCGGCGACCCGGCCCTCCGGCTCCTCCTGACCGGACTGGTCCTCTGCACCAACGCCTCCCTCGAGGCGGCCCCGGGCCGCCCCGGGCGCCCCGCCAGAGTGCGCGGCGACCCCACCGAGGCGGCCCTCCTCGTGGCCGGGGCCAAGGCCGGCCTCTTCAAGGCCGCCCTGGAGAGGCGCTTCCCGCGGGTCGGAGAGGTGCCCTTCTCCTCCGAGAGGCGCCGCATGACGACCTTCCACCGGTGGACCGAACCGGCGGGCCCGGCGGCGCCGCCGGCAGGGCGGGCGGCACGGGCGGGACGACAGGCGGCGCC
>ENA-OSAF01000164-OSAF01000164.1-marine-sediment-metagenome-genome-assembly--contig:-NODE-164-length-25085-cov-24.224610_pt1 | contig 25085 bp, 23 predicted proteins | sample MGYA00237872_ERZ529318 | MGnify/ENA primary metagenome ERZ529318 (study PRJEB26369, sample SAMN03142813) | marine sediment metagenome | biome: marine; feature: borehole; material: sediment... | reverse complement strand
GGGTGAACCTCGAGCCGGTGCACCTAACCCTGGAACCCATTGCCGCCATTGACGCGGCCATCCCGCCCAGTATTCGCCTGCTCAACCTGGCTCTGGTAGATATTGGAGCCGGCACGTCGGATATAGCCGTCACCAAGGAGGGCAGCATCACCGGATACGGCATGGTTCCCATGGCGGGTGACGAAATAACCGAACCCATCGTGGAAAACCTGCTGGTGGAATTCCATGAAGCAGAAAAAATAAAGCGCCAGCTCTGCACTGCCGGTGAAATAACTTACACCGACATCCTGGGCGCCACCGGCACAGTCACACGGGACGAAGTACTGCGTTTTATAAATCCCGTACTGGACGAGCTGGCCGACGCCATAAGCGCGAACATCTTGGAGTTAAACGGGGGAGTTCCGCCGAAGTCAGTTTTCTGTATCGGCGGCGGGTCGCAGGTCCCAACCTTGACGCAAAAGCTGGCCAAGCGCCTGCAGCTGGATGACAGGCGTGTTGTCATCCGGGATAGGGGCAGCCTCCGCAACCTGAACTGCGTCGATAACAATCTTAGCGGGCCCGACGGGGTGACGGTAGTGGGCATTGCTACGGTGGCTCTGACCAGGCTTGGCTATGAGTTTATGAAAGTAACTATAAACGGTAGCGAATACAAATTTTTCAACACCCAAAATATGAATGTCTCCCAGGCCCTGGGCCTGGCCAAGTTCAACCCCCGTCAATTAATTTGCCAAAACGGTGCCAACTTAAAGTTCTGGCTTAACGGAAAGGAAAAGATCGTCTACGGGCAGCTGGGCCAACCGGCTCGCATACTGGTCAACAACCGGGAAGCCAACCTGCAAACTCCGGTGCGGGACGGTGACGAAATATTGGTAATCAAAGCCGTGGATGGGCGGGATGCTTCGGCTACGGTGGCAGATTTTCTGCCGCAAAAGACGGAATGGCAATTTAAACTGAACGGCAAAACCGTGGTCTGGAAAGTGCGCTGCATCGTTAACGGCGAAAAAGCCGAGGCAACCACCCCCCTGCGTTCCGGCGACAAGTTGGACATCACCGCCCAGCCCACCGTAGGCGAAATCGCCAGGTTGCACGGCATAGACACCACCGCCTGCACAATATTGGTCAACGGGCGAAAGGCACAACCCGGTGACGTGGTTGCCGAAGGAGACGTGCTGGAAACACGTGCCGAAAAAGGCCCGGAGGCTCCGGTCATCCACTTAACCGTAAACGGCAAGCGGGTCAGCTTACCCGGTAGCAAAGCTCTCCTGGTTGACGTTTTTAATTACATTGCCGTCGACACCACCAAGCCCAAAGGCACCTTGGTGATGAAACTCAACGGTGCGCCGGCCCAATTCACCGACCCTATACGGGATGGCGACCAAGTTGAGATTTACTGGCAAGAAATTAAAGTATAGAAAAAGCACCCTATGGGTGCTTTTCAAGTTCCTGTTAAGTTTTTCCATTGTTCACGCAACAGCCCGAGAAACGATTGCGCCACCTGCGGATCAAACTGCGTCCCGGCATTGCTCTCGATTTCCTGAACGACCTTGTCAAAGGAAAAGGCTTTGCGGTAGCTGCGATCAGACGTCATGGCGTCAAAAGCATCGGCTACCGCCAGTATCCTGCTCAGCAATGGTATATCCTCCCCCTTTAGCCCGTCCGGGTACCCGCTTCCGTCATAACGCTCGTGATGGTGCCTGATTACCTGAAGTATTTCCTTCATGTTTTGCATGGACCTTAATATATTTACCCCAATTTCCGGGTGTTTTTTAATCACTTCAAATTCCGCGTCGATAAGCCGCCCCGGCTTAATAAGAATTGATTCCGGCACGCCGATTTTTCCCGCGTCGTGCAAAAGCCCGGCTAGGTATGCCATGCCAGCCGTTTGTTCGTCCAGTCCCATGTTAATACAAATTTGCTGCGCGTACTCGGCCACCTTTTCCGAGTGCCAGCGCGTATACTGGTCCCGTGCTTCGATGGCCGCAGCAAATGCCCTGATTGTTTCCATGTGCCGGTTTACCAGCTGGGCGTTGGTTTCCACCAGCTTGCGGGTGGCTTCCTCTACCTTTTTCTTTTGGCGGCGGTATGGTGCCAGGTCGTAAAACACCCCACAGGCACTAAAATCCTGCCATATATAGTTTCAAACTTTCCACCAAATGCCTCGCCGCACGCTGTCTTGCCCTTTCGACCATTTTATGGTAAGCTCTAGAAGAGATTTTCCTCGAATTTTGCCGCAGGAGGGCTTCCACTTGGCAAAGCAAGCCAGAAAAAGGCCGAAAAGTGACATTAAATGGGACATAGCCGGCCTGGCCATCATCGCCCTTGCGCTTCTCGGAACGGCCAGCATCTTTACCAGCGCCGTGGGCAAAGTAGGACTATTTTTTAAGCAGGGCTTAATCATACTGGCCGGTTCCGGTTATATCATGTTCTTGCTGCTGGCCTTTTTGTTGGGCTTAAAATTAATGCGCCGCGACAAGTGGCAGCTAAACCGGCGTTTTCAGGGTCTGGCCCTTTTATTCGCTAGCTTGCAGATCTTTCTGCACAGGCACATTCCCTTGTCCGAATCCTTTTCTGCCGGCCTGCAAGGCCGCGGCGGGGGCTTAACGGGCGCCGCCCTGGGTTACGCCTGCAAATTTTGTTTCGGCGCCGTGGGTACTTATATCATCCTTGGTTTCCTAGTGGCGGTGGGAGTCGTGCTGTGCACCGGCGTATCTTTTAAAGAACTTTTAGCCACCTGCTGGGCCAGGTTAAAAAGAGTTTTTAAAAAGGCTTGGGAGTTGACCGTTAACTTCTTGTTCGTGGAAGTGGAAGAAGAAGAAGGTAACGCCGGCCGCCGGTCAAGCCGCAAGCATAATGATAATGATACCGAGGAGGAAGAACAGGAACCTCTGCCTTTGCCGGAATTCTCCGGAGAGCCGGTGGTTGAGATTACGCGCCCGGCAGCGACCGCGAATCCCGCGGCCGAAGCGAATGAAACGGATGTTAGGGCCCAGGATAACCAGCCCGAAACAGTGCCCCGGCCTCCGGCTGATAACACTCCCGGCGCCAAGGTTTACCACCTGCCCCCTCTATCGCTGCTGGCGCCCCCGGCCGACCGGGGAAAAAACAACGGTGTTAAGGACATTAATAAAAAAATCAAAGTTCTTGAACAAACCCTGGACAGCTTTGGTATTAAGGCCCGGGTAACAAACGTTGCAGTAGGGCCTTCCATAACCAGGTATGAGTTACAGCCGCCGCCCGGTATAAAGGTCAGCAAAATCGTAGGGCTGGCGGACGACATTGCCCTGGGCATGGCCACCACCGGCGTGCGCATAGAAGCCCCCATACCGGGTAAGGCGGCGGTGGGTATAGAAGTTCCCAACGGCGAGATAGCCACCGTTACGCTGCGGGAGCTTCTGGAGTGCAAGGAATTCACCGGCTCGCCGTCCAGGCTTACCATTGCGCTGGGCAAAGATATAGCCGGTTCTCCCGTGGTGGCCGATCTGACCAAAATGCCCCACCTGCTCATAGCGGGCGCCACCGGCTCCGGCAAGAGCGTGTGCATCAACACCATCATCTGCAGTATATTGTTTAAAGCCACGCCCGACGAAGTCAAGTTTCTAATGGTTGACCCTAAAATGGTGGAGCTGGCCAACTACAACGACATTCCGCACCTGGTTAGCCCCGTAGTCACCGATGCCAAAAAATCCGCCGGCGCCTTGCGCTGGGCAGTACGAGAAATGGAGTCCCGCTACGACATGTTTGCCGCGGCCGGAGTCAGAGACATCACCCGTTACAACGCCCTGTTCAACGAAGAACAAGCCGAGCCGGGGCAAAGCCCGTTACCCTTCATCGTAGTCATTATAGACGAGCTATCCGACTTGATGATGGTAGCCCCGGCCGACGTCGAGGACTCCATCTGCCGCCTGGCCCAGATGGCACGGGCGGCCGGAATACACCTGGTGGTGGCCACTCAGCGCCCGTCGGTGGACGTGATCACCGGGCTTATTAAAGCCAACATACCCTCCCGCATATCTTTTGCGGTTTCCAGTCACATGGACTCGCGCACCATTTTAGACATGGGAGGTGCAGAAAAACTGCTGGGTAAGGGGGATATGCTCTTTTACCCCGTTGGCGCCGCCAAACCGGTTCGGGTACAGGGCGCATACCTGTCCGATCGGGACGTGGAAAACATAGTGGATTTCTTAAAAGACCAGGCCCGGCCGATTTACAACGAAGAAGTGCTCAAGGAACAGCCCGGGGGGGATGCCGCGGAAACCGAGGAATACGATGAGCTGCTGCCCCAGGCGGCCAAAATATTCATCGAAAGCGGTACAGCATCCATTTCCATGCTGCAGCGCAGGCTACATATTGGATATTCCCGGGCCGCCAGGCTGGTGGACATCATGGAACGGAGGGGCATAGTGGGCGGCTTCGAAGGCAGCAAGCCCCGCGCCGTGTTAATGACCATGGAACAGTACCGCCAGGCTTTTGAAAACAACGAAAATCAGGAAACCAAAACTGCAGCATCCTAAAAAGGCTGCAGTTTTTTGCCGGCCGGACCAGTACCCCGTTTTACGCCACCGCGCCGCAACGAAAGACGGTGATCTAGTATTGCTCTGCTACGCAAACTCGATTATACTGACGAAAGGAAAACCAAACAGCACCGCCGCCTATATTACCCACCAGATACTGGGCATGATCGATGGTTTCGAGGAAATCAACCGGTGGGCTTCTTATCACCACGAGAAAATCAACGGGCAAGGTTACCCCTTCCGCATTAAGGGAGCCGACTTGCCCCTGGGCTCGAGGATTATGGCCATAGCCGACATATTCAACGCCCTGGTTGAAAACCGTCCCTACCGGGAAAGCCTAGGCCGGCGCCGGGTGGAAAAAATCCTGGGTGACATGGCCAGGGAGGGAAGCATTGACGGAGACATAGTGCAGCTGCTGCTGGATAATTACTGGGAAGCCGCAATGCTGCGGGAAAAAACCATGACTGCGAGTTTCGCCGGTGGTCGCCCGTGCTGAAGCGCAAGGATTACCATTACCTCTATGACATCACTCACCGGGTCACTCCCCTGGCGGAAGACTGTGGAACTTTATGCGGCCGGGCTTGTTGCCAGCCCGGCAGGGACAGCGACCTGGGCATTTACCTTTTCCCGGGAGAAGAAACCATGTTTACCCGCCGGGAAAGCTGGCTTACCTGGGAAGAACAAAACCCGGCGGAGCAGTTGTTTCCGGCTTCCTGGCCCGACCCGGTTTATTTCGTCCGCTGCACGGGGACCTGTCCCAGAGATAAGCGGCCCCTGGCCTGCCGCCTCTTTCCCCTGGTGCCGCACTTACAAAAGGACGGCAGCATGCTGCTCATATATGAAACCATGCACCTGCCGTACACCTGCCCGCTGATTACCCGGCAAATCAAGTTGCAACAGCAATTCGTCAGCACGGTAAAAAAAGTATGGAAGCTGCTGCTGCAAGACCCGTGCATTCGCGACTTGATAGTGGATGATTCACGCTACCGCGAGGAAAATAACCTGCCCATACAGGCGGTCGAGGGCTGACCGCTGTCCGGTTGGCCCTTCTAAATAACTCCCTCCCGCTGCAGTAACGCCAGTTCTTCTTCGCGCAAACCCAAGCTCCCGTATATCTCCCGGTTGTGCTGGCCAAGCTTCGGGGGAGGGGCTGGCCGGCTTACTTCTTCTCCATAAAAGACCAGCGGGTTGCGTACCTGGCGCACCGTGCCTCCCTCTGGATGAGGCACATCCAGAAAAATGCCGCGCTCGCGGGCGTAGCGCCCGTCAATCACTTGCTCGACGCTCTCCACCGGGGTAAGGCAGCAGTCTACGGTTTCGGCAAACGCCGCCCATTCCGCAACGGTGCGGGACAGGAAAATATCCCTCACTTCGCGGTACACCGGGTCGTCCTCCCTGGCCGGGGACAGGTGTCCCGCTACCAAGTCATCGCGTCCCAGGGCCTGGCAGAAGTTATGCCAAAACTTGGCTTCCAATGCGCCCAGTGCTACGTAGCCGTTATCCTTGGTGCGGTAAACGTTGTAACAGGTCAGCGCCCCGGACAGCATCATGTCCCCCCTTACCGCCGGTGCCCCAGTGGTCATAAAATTAGCCAAGTGAATGGACATCAAGGAAAACAACCCGTCGGTCATGGAAACATCCAGGTAGGCTCCCCGGCCTTCCCGTTGTTTCCGCCAAAGGGCCGACAAAATGCCGATTACGGTAAACATGCCGCCGGTGAGGTCAGCCACCTGCACTCCAGGTACCACCGGCTGGGCTCCCCTTACCCCAGTGATACCCAATACGCCGCTAACCGAGAGGTAATTGATATCGTGCCCCGCCCGTGCCCGGTAGGAGCCGTCCTGCCCGTAACCAGAAAGGGAACAATAAACGATGCCCGGGTTCAATTCCTTTAAAGCTTCGTACCCCAATCCCAAACTCTCCATCACCCCCGGCCGGAAACCCTCCAATATAACGTCGGCCTGCCGGACCAGCGCTTTGAATAACTCCTTGCCCCGTTTTTTTTTCAGGTTTAAGGTAATGCTTTTTTTATTGCGGTTTACAGCCAGAAAAAACACGCTTAGCCCATCCACCTGGGGCATAAAGTGGCGCATGTAGTCGCCGGTGCTCGGTTCCTCCACCTTGATCACTTCGGCGCCTAAATCGGCCAGCAGCATGGAAGCGTACGGTCCGGGCAGCAGCCGGGAAAGATCGAGCACGCGAACATCTTTGAGCATTTCATCACCCACTTAGATTGGATTATCTTATCTTTCCATTATTTCCACATCCCAGGTCCCGTTCCCTTCGTTATGGAATTCAACCTCTCGATGATGGCGGTGCTCGATGATTTTACATTTTTTGTTAAATTTTTAAATTTTTCTGAAATACTGCAGCACGTGTACTCACGTGTACTATTAATAAGCCGGAGGGGAATGGCCCCTCCGGCAAAAAAGTTACCCCAGCAGAGATTGCAAACGCATAGCTAGCGACATGTCGCCTTGCACTTTCAACTTGCCGGACATGAAGGCACCCATGGCATCCAGTTTACCGTTTACCAGGTCTTTGAAGTCCCCGGCATCCATGGAAATGGTAATATCGGGATTATCCGCAGCACCTTCATTGACCTTACCGGCACCGTCGGTGAAAACGATATTATATTCCCCGCCGTCGTCGCCGGACAAGTTGAACTGGTAGGTTGCCGTGACGCCCGCCATTTTAGACGGATCGGCATTAATCTTTTCCTGCAATCCCGCAAAAACTTCTTTTAAACTCACTAACAGATTCCTCCTTTTTAAAATTATGTATTAGGCCGGCACTTACGCGGTGCCGGGGCCTCCTGCTAGTTAAATGAATGAACTCTCATTCAGAAACTGGTCAAAAATTAATTGTTCCCTTCCTTGCTGTTCCCCGCAGCACCAGGTCCAGAATGTGATCAACCCTTGGCTGCAGTCGGACCGGAGAGAACATGTCTTTCTTGCACAGCATGTACAACAACTCTTATCTGGTAAGATATGCCAGATAAAGAAGAGGTCACTAACTTGCTATCTTAAGTTTAGCTTACGGGCAAAATTATTGTCAATAACCAAGTGTGAAAATTCTGAAATAATATCCACCGCCATAAATAAAAAGCCCTTATACCCTTAATTGTGGTAAAGGGCCTTTGTAATTTTACCAACCGGAGCACGGCCGTAAGCGAGATTCTGTTTCGACAGCCATCTATCTAGGCAGGCCAAGCCTGCCTCCCCCGTAGAGGGGGCGCCCCTACCCGCGGTTCAAAGACCGCCTATTTGGGTTGCACGCTGGCGGAGTTTACCCTTGCACTCACCGGTTGCCCGGTGACCTGGTTTCTGTGGCACTTTATGGCTACTCAAAACCCGGTGGGTTTTTTTCGCCGTCGTCAGGTCGCCCTGCCCCGGCTTACGCCGGGCGCCGTACTACACCGCCGGCGTTGTAACGCGCCGCCCGGTGTGCGTGTCTCGACTTTCCTCTACCGTCCCGCGCTAAACGGGCCGGCAGCGGCTGTCCGCCGTACTCCGGTCACTTTGCATTATTATACACTGTTTTTAGTTGCCTTGGCAACCGTGCTGCCCGCACGGAGCGACGGACAGGAAAAATCAATTGCCGGGATAAATATTGACTAATACGCCAACTAAGTGGTACATTTTAAAAAAATCGTGCCGATAGCCGGAAAGGGGGAGCTTATTATGGATAACTGGACGCCGCTTTACATCGGCATGGGCATTCTCGCCGTCATTGGCATTGCTTCCGGCATTTTTGCCAATCCCATCAAAAAGGCCATAAAACATGTCGAATACTTGGCGGACGGGAAAGTGACCGATCACCATAAATATATTCCTTATGATTAAAGCATCCGCCCCGGTATTCGTTGACCGGGGTTGTCTTTTTTCCCCTGGGTGTCGTGGTATCAATGGCAAATAGACAGCTTTAATGATATACTAATAATATACCCGACAAAGGAAGTGGGACAATGAGTTCATGCAGACGTAACTTTCTATCCCCGGGGGTACTATTGTCGATTTTGGTGTTTTTTATGGCCCTGGTGATGGCTTCCGGCTGTTCAACCGCTAAAAAATCAAGCGGTGACGAAAACGTAATGCAACAGGAAGCAAAGGCCAGCGAGAGAGAACAAAAAAAACAGGAAGAAGACATCAGCCTGGCCCTTTATTTTGTAAAATTTACCGCTGATGATGCGTACATGGTCAGGGAAATACAAACCATTCCCCACACCAAGCAGGTTGCCAAGGCAGCACTGCAGGAACTGATTAACGACGAAAAAAGCATATTTCCCCCCGGCACCGAGGTGTTGGGGATAAACATAGAAAAGGGACTGGCAACGGTTAACTTTAACGAAGCAGTCTTAAACAACACCAACGTCGGATCCAGCGGGGAGGCGCTGGGCATACAAAGCATAGTCAATACCTTGACCGAGTTTCCCAGCATCGAAAGGGTAGCCTTCCAGGTGGAAGGAAAAGTAGATGGTAGGGCGCGCGACTGGTGGGGGCACATCGGCCTGTACGAGCAGCCGTTCACCAGAAACCTGTCCAAGGTTTACGAACCCGCCATATGGGTCACCCACCCCTCACCGAACCAAATAGCCAGCGTTCCCTTGCTGGTCAAGGGAAGTGCCCGGGTCTTCGAGGGAACTGTGAACATACGATTGTTGGATGGCCAGGGCAATGTGCTGGCGGAAAGCCATACCACGGCTTCGGCGGCCGCACCGGAGCGGGGAGATTTTGAAACGAGCCTGAAGTACGAACCGCCCCCCGCTGGCGAAGGCACGCTGGAAGTGTACTGGACCAGCCCCATAGACGGCAGTGTGCAGGACAAAGTATCCATTCCCCTGCAATGGCCCTAAAGGGAGGTATATTTGCATGGCTCAAAAAACGGCACCCAAGTATCCAGCGGAGTACAAAAACATGGATCAACTGGTAAAAAGAGTAAAAAAAGACCTGGCCTGGATTATTTTTAGCATGGCCGTTGCTATTGCCGCAGCCGCGGTAACTTACTTGATAATAACCAAACCCGTCTGATACCAGGCGGGCTTTATTTTATCAATTATCAATCAGCATCCCGGGTGGTTCAACGATAACCGAAATACCAGACCAGCGCCATGCCGATAAACCCTACCAGCTTTAGGACCCCGGCCCTGTTGTCCCCCACCACACCCCTATACTTCAGCCACTCCACCAGACCGCTGGGCACAACATATATGATGAATACGGCTTTGGCAAGCGGCACCAACCGCGGATGCCCCAGGGTCAATAGCCACAATATGGCCGCCCACATGGCCATGGCCATGGCAATGCGCACCGGCTGCTGCATTTTATTTTCTTTTCCGCTCATTAAAAACGCCTCCCGTACCGGTATAACTTCCCCCTGCCTGGTAAAAATCCTCCCGCCAGGAGAAAAAACCCGCCGTGTGCGGCGGGTTTGCTGAGAGAGATTTAGGAGGCTGGTTACTGCACAGTGCAGTATTATTATTATGGCCCGATTTTTGCGTTTTATCCGCCGTGCATATTCTTTTTCTCTTGTTTTTCCGCTCTTTTTTTCAACACGGAAGACGCCATAACGTGAAACGAAGCGGCAAACGAGTTGTAATGCGCTGTCCAGAGGCCACCGCTGTTGCTCATGTTAAACGGCCCGGCCCTGCGCACGGCCCCGCTCGGCAAGGTGTAGGCCACCACCACCAGGTAATTGCCGCGCGGCAGGCAACGGCACTCCACCACGCGCCACGCCACGGGGTGTAGCAGCTCCACCTCGCGCTGCAGCTCTTCCAGTGAGATAACGCCCCCTTCTTCATCCAACCCGTGCAGGCATGTGGCGGCGCTTTTTAGGTCGTTCATCTGCAGGCTATCTATCAGCACGTTTAATACCTCGTTAATACCCGCAATCTTTTCCCCGTGGCCGGCGGGCGAAAACACTGGGTTATCTTTTTGTCCCGGCAACGGCTCCGCCAGTGTAAAGGGAACGGCTTCCCGGCGCGCGTTACGGTTTTGTGCGGCCTGCTGCTGCGCCTGCTGCCGGTCGCCCGGCTCTTCCGCCAGGGAACAACCCGCCGCCATGACCAACAAAAACAAGCATAGTACAGCCTTTCGCATACCAACCTAACTCCCCCAGTTCCCTTCCGCGCCTTCCCGACATATATATAACCAAGACTAATTGAAGCACGCAGGAGGTTTTAAATGGATTGGGAGATAAAATACCTGGAAAAATTAGAGCGGGAACTCCATGAAATACGTCACCAACTGGACGCTGTCGAGCATAAAATAACAGCCAATCTGGACCGCTCTATGGCCAAGCTGCTTACCGTCAACAGAGAACGGCACCAGGAATATCTCGCCGTCAACCAGCGCCTGGACAGCATGGGCGCCAAAGTAGACCGGGCCATTCAGTGGACGGTGAAATTTTCCCTGGGCACTCTCCTGGCCATATGCGGGCTGATAGTTGCCCTGATCACCAGGGCCATTTGAAAAGCAAACTTGTTGCAGAGCAAGAATACCACAAAACGGCAATTTCATCAATAACTTTTATTCTGGCTTGCCCGGCCTGACCGGGCTGCCAATTTGTCCAGTTCTTCTGATGGTGGCTTTTACCTGCACCTGTACCGGCAATAGGGGGAAAATCTCGTCCCAGTACCCGGCGATACGCCTCCACTCCGCCGGGTGCTGCCTGTGAATAATTTCCCCAAAACCGAATATATCTGTATTTAACCGACGGGCCTTTTCCAGCGCGGCATGCACCTCCCCGGCCACCTGCCTTTCCACCAACGGTTCCAGCCTGTCCAGGTCCCGGGGGCTGGCCAGGGAAACGACGGGGTTGTGCACTTCGTTGACCGCGCTCTTCATGACAATGTTGATGTCCACTACGGGCTCCCCATCCACAAACCCGGTTTTAATTTCCGTATCGGAGCCGCGGATCTCAAATGCTATGCTTTCCCCATGGGGCAAAGTGGCGGAAATGATGCCCCGCTGGATATCCCCCGTAATCCATAGGTATCCCCTGGTTTCCCTATCATTTAACCAGCCTGCCAGGCGGTAACCGTCAAAAACTGCGCTGCCGGAAATGCGCGCCTGCTTTTGGTCAGAAACCTCAGCGGTAGCCAACCGCAGGGCCACTGGATCCCTGCTTCGCGAACTTAAGTCCTTAATAAATTTTAAAAAATTTCCTTCCACCACCCTGGAACAAAAGTTGTTAGCTGTTTCCGTTGAGGAACCAAGGAAATAGCCCGGCACCCTTTCCAGCCCTGCCCCCGGCGCCTTTATTACTTCCCCGGCTTCCCCTACCGCCACACCCAGCAGGGTTTTCAAGCGCAGTTCCCTGTCCCTTTGCACCCACTCAGTGACCGGTAAAATGCTGTAGCGGGCCAGGTCTTCGCCCACAACAATAATTTGCAGGAAGGGGAAGAACAACCTGCGGCCGGACTCCTTTGACAGGAGGTCCACCGCTTCGCTCAAAGTACGCGCTTCCGTTTCCACAATGAACACGGGATTCTTCTTGTTTGGGTCAGTACCCATCGCCCTATTTTGCCCACCGCCCAGCAGGCTGGGAACAAGCAGCTGGGCGGTAACCCGCAACTTGTCGCCGCTCTTATCAATTCCCAGGGCGGAAACAAAGGCCCGGTTTTCTAGTTCCAGGTTGCTCCAGCAGCCCGAGAGGAACAATAGCGCAAGCCCAATCAGCACCACGGGGATTATTTTAATTCCGGTCACCGGCGGTCACCCCCTGGCGCTTGAAAAAGGCAACAGCCAGGAGAAGCACGGGAATGCCGGCCTGCACAGCCAGGAAGAAGGGCGGTATGATGCGGCTGATCTGGTAAGACAGTTCAATGGCATCCTCCCACAGGACAACGGCAAGGATGCTCAGGATAGCGCCGTTGACCACGGAAACCAGGCCGTAGCCGGACAGGCCCAGCAATTGGGCGGCACATATGGTGGCACAGTAATGAAAGATGGTAACTTTTAAAAAACCTCCCAGTATCCATATTAACAGTATGAGAGGATCCACGTTGGCCAGGTAAGGTCCCACGCGCAGGTGCCTAGCCAGGTGCAGGGTGGGGTAAAGCTGGTTCTCGGTCAAGGTGCCCAGCACCGTAACCACGGTCACCACCACCAGCAGTTGTATCAATCCCACGAGCAAAACAGCCTTGGCGATGGCGACTCGCGCTTCCGCCGGCCTGGTTAAGTTAGAAATTAATACTAGCATGATAACAGTTTCGTCGAAGAATACCGCAGCGGGCACCGCCCCCTGCAGTACCGGTCCAACGCCGTTATCCAGCACGGGTAGTAGGTTTTCAGGCTCGGCTATGGGCACTGAAGTAATCAAAAGTACCCCTAGCATAATCAAGACCAGCGGCAAGACCATATCGTTGACCCTGGTCAGCACTTCCAGCCCGTACCAGACAATGTACACCGCCACAAAAACAATGCCGAGCACAAAAACAACCTGCGGCGTTTCCTTGTAATAGTTGGTTACAAGCATCTCGGAAAATTCCCGCACCACAAAGGCGTTGATATAAATGAAAAACCCGGCGTAAACCAGCCCTACGGCGCCACCCAGCACCGGCCCCAACAGCCGGCGGCTGTACTGTACAACTGTCTGCCCGGGAAAGCGCCGGCCCAGCCTGCCGATAATGTCCCCCACACCCAGGCCGAAAAGGGTAATTGCCAGCACGGAAAGCCACGCGTCCCTTTTTGCCGCCACATATATCATGTGGGGCAGGAACAGGATGGAAGTGGGAACGATAACAGTTGTAATGAGGAAAACCGCCTGGCGGCTAGATATTTTACTTCCCTCGAACATGATTAATCTTCTCCTGGAAAAACCGGTTCGGCCGTGTTGTTGCCGGCCCAACGCCCGGGCCCCTGCTGCTCATGTTATTTTCGCGAAGAATTGTTCCCTTTTTCCGGCGGCTCAGGCTTTAAACCTTCCTTCATGCGGCGCCTGTTTTCCTTGGCGATGAACGATGGGCGGGTGGTCAAGTGCCACAGCGGCGCCCGAATGTATACGTCCTTCAACTGCGAGAAGTTAAGCGGCGCTATGGGGGCCATGTAGGGCACACCAAAGGACCGCAGGGAACACATGTGGGCATACAAAACGAGTATGCCCATGATGAGCCCGGAAATGCCCAAAACGCCTGACAGAAACACAAGAAAAAAGCGGATAATGATGAATATGTCGGTGAGCCCCGGTGTAATGAACCCGGCAATGCCCACGAAGGCGGTGACTATTACGGTGGATGATGTTACCAGGCCGGCGTCCACCGTGGCCTGCCCGATGAGCAACGCCCCAACTATGGTGATGGCCGAGCCAACCGCGCGGGGCATGCGCACGCCGGCTTCCCTGAGCCCCTCGAAAATTATCCCGAACACCACCACTTCCAGCACCAAAGGAAGAGGTACGCCCTCCCGGTCGCCGGCCATGGTGATTATCAGCCTGCGGGGAATCAACTCCGGGTGGTAATTGACCACCGCCACGTAAAACCCCGGCAAAACTACAGTAGAAATAAAGAAGAAAAGTCTAATAATCCTGAGCACGCTTGAATTGTAAGGCCTGGAATAGTAATCCTCCGGTGTCTGGATGGTTTCGTAAAAAAGGCGGGGCACGGTGAGGGCCACCGGCGAGCCGTCCACAAGTACGGCAACCTTGCCTTCCAGCAGGCGCGCCGCCACGACGTCGGGTTTTTCCGTGTTGCCGACGGTGGGAAACAGTGAATAGGGGGCGTCCTCGATCAGCTGCTCGATGTAGCCGGAATCAAGCACACCGTCTATGGAGATCCTGCTCACCCTTTTCTTTACTTCTTCCACCAGCCCCCTGTCCGCGATGCCATATATATAGGTTACTGCAACCCTGGTTTGGGAGTACTTGCCGATCCAAAGCTGGTCAAAGCGCAAGTTGGGCCCGGCAATTTTACGGCGCAGCAAGGCCATGTTGGTACTCAGGGACTCGGTAAATCCCTCTTTGGGGCCCCGCACCACCGTTTCCAGGGTCGGTTCCTCCACACTCCTGACTTCGTACGCCCTGTTTGCGCAAATCAACGCTTTGTTTTCCTTGTCCAGCAGCAGCGCGCTGTTACCCCGGAGCACCTCGCCGATTATTTCGGACACCGATGCAAACTGCCTGACCCCAGGTATGGTAAGCACGTTTTTTTCAATGACGTCCACCAGGCTGGTATAAGCTCGGCGGCTTTTAATTACCTGGGGCAACTCCTTTAAAACCGGCTCGATGATCATGGACCCCATCAACTCGCTGTCCACCATCTCGTCCAGGAAAAGCAAGGCGCAGCGGCGGGCTTCCCCGGGCAGATTTATTTCCATGTGCCGAACGATTAAATCCGGGTTCCTGCCCGCGATATCAAAAATAATTTTCAAATTATTATCGAGATCCCGGGTAAGGTAAGGCGGACCCTGCGCTTTGTCCCGGCCGACGGCCGGTTCCGGCACGCGGGGCCGGTTTGATTCTGCCTCCTTGACCCGGCGTAAAATCATGTTTAATATCTTGCGCATTGTAGACCACCCCGGCAAAAAGTATTTTTCCCTAAGATGAAGCATACAATTCCATAAAAAAGAAAAAGCGCAACTGGGACCTGGGCCGGCGTGCGCAAAAACTATGACTTTTTTCGTTTTTCAACAGATAAAAGTGGCGGTACCAAAGGCAACCCTCTTTCCTAACCCGTTTTTTACCTCCGCAACGCCGGTAACCAGCGTGCTACCGTTATGTATGATGCTGGCCTCGGCCTCAATCTCTTTGCCGGGCTGCACGGAAGTAAAGTAATTAACCTTCATTTCTACCGTCACCGTCTTGACCCGGAGAAAAACCTCTGCTGTCCACGTCTATCCCCCCTTCGCAACTTCTCCTGGGTTTACTTTTACGGAAACAATTTTTGCTCCTCCGCCCATGCAAATAGTTACAGGCGCGCGGTGGGATAGAACCCCTGGGCGCGGACAACAATATGTACATGAGCAGCAGGACAACAATTTCAACTGCAAAAGTGGCGGCGGTATACATCGGCACGGTAGTGGGAGCGGGGTTTGCATCTGGCCAGGAGGTGCTGCAATTTTTTAGTTTCTTCGGTATGGCCGGCAATTTGGGCCTGGTGCTGGCGGCGGTCATGTTCGCCTTTCTGGGCTTGGTCATCCTTGAGCTGGGGCACAAGCTGGGTGCCGATTCCCACCGGGAAGTAATACGGCACGCCGGCGGGCGCTGGCTGGGTATGGCAATTGACGGCGTCATCACGTTCTTTTTATTTGGAGCCATGACCGCTATGATTGCCGGAGCCGGTGCAATTTTCCGGGAGCAGTTCGGCCTGCCCTTTTTGCTGGGCAGCCTGGTCATGACAGCGGCCACCATGTTCACCGTATTGCTGGGCATTTCCGGGGTAATCAACGCCATAAGCTACGTCGTGCCGCTGCTGCTGGTATCGGTGTTGGGCATTGCCGTGGCTGTTTTAACCACTACCCCCATCAATACCGACTTCATCGCCCAATGGGCCCAGACATCCCGAGCACCGGTACCTTTTTGGCCGTTATCCGCTGTGGTGTACGTTTCTTATAACCTGGTGCTTGGCGTTTCCGTGCTGGCCCCGCTGGGCAGGCACGTCGGCAGCTTGCAAACGCTGCAAAAAGGAGCTTTGCTCGGGGGCATCGGGTTGGGTGTAAGCGCCCTGGCCATAAACCTTACCTTGCTGGCCAAAGTACCAGCGGCTGCAGGCTACGAGATCCCCATGGTTTTCGTGGCCGCGCAGTTTTCTCCGCTAATCCAGTTATTCTATAGCATTGTACTGATGGCAGAAATTTACACTACTTCCGTCAGCAGCTTGTATGGTTTTGCCGAAAGAATCACTGACCAGGGAAAACCCCTTTTCCGGTGGCTGGTAGTGGGCACAAGCACGGCGGCGTTCACCGCGGGCCAGTTGGGTTTCTCCACCCTGGTACGCGTACTATATCCAGCAGTGGGCTACGCGGGGCTGCTGATGATAGCCGGCTTGACATACGGCTATGCCAGAGAACGCTTACTGGCCAGCCCGGCTTTCAAAAAGATTAAATAAAATTCCCGCGGGTTATACCCATACATTAAGGTTTCTTTTTAGTTCGGCCCTTTCTACCTACACGAACGTCCCCTAATACCGTACTATGACCTCTACTAACCCCTGCAGGTTCAGCGCCGCTTATTGGCGGAAATCTTTGCGTTCGCCTAACAGTAAGCGGGCGCTAGCCGCCGTTCGGGGCTTTCAGCATATAGACTATGCCCATGATGGACGTAAAACAAAATAAACCCGCACCGAGAGGTAACGGGTTTTATTACTCATAAGCGGTTCAATATAAATATTATGGTAATATTATAGTTGTGTTTATTATAGTCCTCCCAGTGGGGGACAGTATGGCTTCGAGGACAAGACGTTCTCTATTTACTTCAGGCCGTCTCCAGCGGGCAATTCCGGAATGATAACGTTCGAAGAGTTAAATGCGATGGAAAAAGCCGGGGATGATGTTTCCCCCGGCTTTATGTGGAGGCGACACCCGGATTCGAACCGGGGAATAAAGGATTTGCAGTCCTCTGCCTTACCACTTGGCTATGTCGCCCCAACGATTAGTTTGCAGTAATTATGATAACAAATTGCCTCCACTCCGTCAAGAGTAATAAATGCTGCATTTTCCCTAGTTTCGCCTGCTTAAAACCTGCCTTGTCAATTAGTCCCAAATCAAGTTTAAACTAAACTAAACGCCCAGGAGTAATGCCAAGGGATGTCCGTCTCAAATTGAGATAAAACTATTTTCACTTTGAAATGGCGGGAGTGTCGCAGAATGGGCGATTATGCGAAGTACTGCTAATTGCATGGTTTTGTAATGGACATGAATTTTTAAACCTTATGCTTGAAGGCAGCTTACTTGCTTAGCCATGCTCCCCCCTGCCCCAAGTTGGCTATATAAAATGTATCGGTTTGAGGCTTGGCTTTACAGTGGGCGAGAAATTAATTGAACAAACTACGCAGGATAAACTCTTAACTTGCACTTTTTCTTTGAAATATGTAACAAAGCTCGAGAATAAATTCAAACAACTTAGGTAAACTATTACCAGAAATTCATATGCCGAAAATATTCATTGAGGTGTATCTTTATGGATAGATTTACAAGAGGATTTATAGCAGCTATTCCTGGTTGGCTTTTGATGAATATTTGGAACTACATAGCTTACCAACTAAATTTTTCTGAACTTCGCTATGTTGATTGGGCAAGTGTTATGATTTTTGGGAATTTGCCTTTAAATCACTTAGAAGGGATTGTAGCCTTATTCATTCATCTCATCTTTATGGGTTTTCTTGGTGTTATATTTACTTTTTTAGTACCAGAAATAACCTCCAAACATCTTTGGCTAAAAGGAATTATTTTTTCAATTGTTGTAGGCTTTGCTATTCATGCCATTCCTATATTATTTAAAACACCACATCTTATCCGTACATCACTCACTACAACAATTACAGACTATTTAGGTGGTATAATCTGGGCGTTGACATTTGCTTATTCACTTAAATGGATTAACAATAGGTACGTTGAAAACTAAATAATGCTCTTGCCTAGCAATATTCAAAACAATTATTGCTGCATATTTTATTACAGAATTCGAAACATAATCTAATCTAACTAATACACCAACTCTTTGGGTATATATAGAAGAATCAAACGATGGCATATTTAAAAGCGTATTAGAGGCTTATTTTTAAAATATGACAATATCATACTCTTCCAAAATTAAGTTAAATGTTTCAGATATAGTTGCTAAGGTAATATTTCCTGAGAAGATTATAGTTGAACTATTGGGAGCACATATAAATTGAACTTTTAAAAGATTATAAATAATATTTTTATAGCCGCCAAAATTTTTGCGGCGGAAAAGAAATCATTCTTGAAATTCAACCTTAACATTTTCCAGCCCATTTTTTATAAATTCATTTGAATATTTCTCCTCAACCTCAAAAGTTCTTTTTAACACTTTTTCATAGTTGGATTTATCAACTTTTCCGCTACATTCCTTATCAACATCCCTTTTTGCCAACCTTCTACCTAATTCATCCCAGAATACATAATCATCATAACTTTCAATATAGTCCATAATACCACTTTCTTCAAATTCTTTCGTTTCAAAATATTTTTCTAAGTTATGGTCGTACTCTACAAAATTAAACATTCCAAATTTATCACAGAATGAGAAAATATAATTTACTAACTCATCATAATCTTTGCTGCGTTCGTCATCGGTTTTAGCCGTTGCATTTATAACCCAGTTACCTGCATAGACCAGATCTAATAATATTCTAAACTGTTTCTTTGTAAAGTTGATTTTCATACTAGGCCTCCAGTGACTAATTACATTAAGCTAACTCGCTTGTATTCAAAAGTAAAAGCATTAGGAAAAACAATTGTCCATTGTAGAATTCTTAGAAGAAGCAGTATCTCCTCGTTTTAATTGTTCCAACACCAATAGTAAATATTTAACCTCATTAAACAAGCTTAATCTTCTTACCGTCAGCCAATATTTGACCTACTCTTGTTTCACTTATATTTAGCTCTTTACCTATTTGCTTATATGTATAGCCCATATTCCGCATTATTTTTACCTCTAATATCCGTAGTTTTCGTAATTTTCTGAATGGTTTTTCTGTAATCTTTTAATAGATGCCAGCTTTTCCTTTTCAGTTAGTATTATCTGCATCTCGGCATCTGTAAATTTTGCATCAAGGTACTCTCTTACTTTATCGAAACTTATTCTTTTTGAAGGGTACATACGCCAGGCCCTGTATAATACTTCCCTGATAAAATCCTCTCTTTTGTTGTATTGCAGTATGCTTACAATGTATCTTTGCAAAAATTTAGATTTAGAGTTGTATACGTTTTTAAAAGAATCACTCATGGTTTAACCTTTCATTACCTAAACCAAATATTTATGGGCAAAAAGATAAAGAATAAAAAAAATTCTTTTAATTGTTGTCTTCTCCTACCTCTTTAATCTCCAAATTAATGGTTCACCCTTCGTAGGCCATCAACATCTTACCTATTTGATACCAAGTATAAGCCTTACCATCAACAATTATTTTTGGTAATTCTCCGTGATAATCATCATCCCATTGAATGCGGCCAACCAGCTTATCATGCGGCAATGAATAAATTGTACACCCCTCCATACATTCTTCTTTAATGTATTTTACAGATAACCCTTTGACAATTTTTTTGTATAGCCTCTGCAAACTTTCCAGTGGGTTTTCGTCCAGGTCAGCATAGAGGTAAAATTGATAACCTTCATCTTCAATTTCTCCGTTTTTAGTTTCATACGCTAACCATTTTATCCCCATCGGAAAAATGTGTTTGCGGATTTGAAAAGTATGTAAGTTCCCATCAGCATCTTTAGCCTGGTATGTTTTTATAAAGTCGTTGAAATTATCAATCCCTAGGATTCCAGCCATTTCTTTGTTATAACAGTCATTGCATAAATGGCGTATTTTGCCCGATAAGTCAGTTAGTATAACCATCCCATAGGTGCTTCCTCCACACTGGTCACATTTTTGTCTTGTCATTACAGCAGCCCTCCACTAATGTAATTCACCTATGTTGTAATTATATGGGAAATATCTAAAGCTATACACATTTAATTTCTTATTTTAGAGAGCCAAAATTTTCGCCCAAGAAAAAGAGAGAACCCGTTATTGCTCCCTTGTTAAATACCAAACAATCCAATAACTATTGGTGTTAATAGCAACTATTTAGAAGCCCCAATAGCCTTGATAAAGGTGCGGCTGAAACCCATGGCAACGGGTGTAAATCTTAAAAGTACCCATTATCGTCAAAGGAATATTTAAATCGTATAACGAAAGAAGTTTGATATTACTGCCCAATCATTTATATTAGAGGTTAGGCGAGGGATTAACTTTGAAAATAATACGGAAACTACTCAGCAGAGGTATTCTCGAGAAAAACCCCAAGATATTTCCAGCAATACGCAAAACCGGGGTTGATTGCGAAATGCATGGAGATTTCATAACACTCTCAAAATTAAAGTCAGATGACGAAAGAAGACAATGGTTTGCTTCCAATGATACGATTATTTTGGGTGTAAATATTAATCCAAATTTAGAAGGGAATGGAGGTAGCGCTAAATGGGAATTTGATATTTCCCAGTTACCCAAAAATCTTGTTAGTGCCCATTTAAAAATAATCACATTTAGAACACACGGAGGTTTACATACACCAGCTAAAATAGCCGAAGAAGCCATAAATAAGGGATGTCCCAAAAAGGGATGTGTTTTTATTAATGATGAACCAGTAGATAACATTCATTTGATGAAACAGATGCCTTACGGAAAAGATTATGGATTTAATAGAATAGATCCTTATCCGATAACAAACTGGATAAAGAAATGCCAAAAAGATGGAAAACATAGTTTCACTGTTACGCTTCAAGTTGACCCTCAAGTGTATTGGGATATAGATGAAGTTAGTATAGAGTCGCTAGTACATGAGCAACCATCTGTGAGACAATGGGTTTGGATGTTCACGGGTGCATTATTAGGAGCGTTGCTTGGAGCAATAATAGATAGATTATTTACCAGGTTTTTCTTTTAGAAGGTAATGTCAACAATTTTGTGCCTTCGCCCTTTATCTTATCTACCATCCTATGTTAACGACATAGTTTTAACTAGCTGTTTTAGGTAGAGGATTATCAATGGCCATTCGAAACCGTCCGTATTCCGATGAAATCGTCCACCGATTCCAAAATAAATCGTCTACTGGTTCCGATTGAAAACGTCCAGTAAATCCGACATAAAACGTCCACTTGTCGGAGCGAAGCGACGCCGGCAATTTTTATATATCACACTGGACGTTTTGGTTCAAGCTGGCATTTACTTTGCGCATCGACTCCCCCTTTAACGCTATCTTATAGGCGTTGTGCACCAGGCGGTCCAGAATGGCATCCGCCACCGTGGGATCCGGCAGCAGTTCATGCCAGTGATGCCAAAACCTACTTGCAATGCAATAAGTTAATAAGTTAAGTGCCTGGCACCGTCTATTCCCGGCCGCCCCAAATCTCATCACCACAGGTTTTTTCAGCATTTTTCCGTTTAATGATTTGACACCCGTGCCGATATAAAGGTAGTATTCCCGCCCCTCATCATACGGAGTCAGAGGCGCGACCAGAGCCGTCCTGCCGCCCGCGCCCGCCGTTACCCGCACGGCGACGCTGCTGCCGTCCGCGGCCATGACCTTTATGTTATCATCGTTTATGGTACCGGGATCAACAAGCATATTAAACTTCACCGTCCATGCCTTGTTAACGCCGGCGGCGGTTTTAAATTCCCAGATCCGCGGCGCTTCACCGCCGGCTCCGCCCCGCAGGGGAATATTGGGGTTCAAATAATAGCAGAACGCGAGCTTTTTGGGATCATACCTGTACACTCCCGCCGCCCAGCCTTCGCCGCCGTTCGATCTTCTGATCCGGTACCAGCGGCAGCGGGTGCCGGTATAAGGCCCTTCCAGCACCTCAACCTCTTCTCCTCCCGGCAGGGTTCCCATCACCGTTACTTCCTCTCCGGCAATGCCGCAAACCACGGCGGGCTTTTCGCGCACATTGAGCCTGGATGCATTGCACACTGTTGCCTTCGTGCCGGGCATGAGCGGCAAAAGGCCGCCGCAATGCCTGCCGGGCAGCGGGAAACATTCACCCGCCCGGGGCATATCACCGGTAAAGGAGCCGGCAGGAACGGCCTCAATATCTGCGCCGAGATTCCTCACATACCGTATAACTCTGTCCTGGTAGGTATTTCCTTCCCCGGCATATCCCGGGTTGTTGGCCTGCACCCAGCCGTTGTAGGCCCAGATGGCAAAGTACCAGGTTTCAAGTATGTTGTCGTCCATGTTTATTACATCTTTATCACCCGGCTCAACAAACACCGGTGTAACGTAACCGCCGTACATTTTCTTGGCTACCAGCGTTTTTATTCCGCATTCTATATTGAATTCCGGGTCCTTCAGCCGCTCTATCTCCTCCGGTGTAAAGATATTCGGGTCCGGCAGCACCTGCATCAGGCCGATTTCGCCGCAGGGCCCGGTTTTCACCGTTCCGTTGTCATTGTAATGCCTGCCGCCGGTTTCCGCCATGGCAATGGCCTTCACCAACACCGGCGGCACGTCCATCTCCAGCGCCTTTCTGGTGATTAATTCGTCAATTTCCGCCGGCATCGCTCCACCCGCGTTGAAGGATTTATATATAAAATTCCTCTCCCATGCTTTCTGCCGGACGGTAAAATCCTCACCGTTCCAGAACCATTCAACGGTTTTAAAACCGGCGGGGCTGCAGTTGGGTGTTCCCGGGGCGTAAAAGGCCTCCCTCTGCACCAGCGCATCCCCCGAAACGGTCAGCGTCCCGTGATTTAATCCCTCGATGCGGAGCAGTTCTTCAAAACGCCCGCAGTCATAACCCAGAAGCACATAACCCAGGTAGCCGCCGCTGCCGGCCGCCCGCCAGGCGAGCAGCAGCTCTCTGCTTTCCGGCGCCCGCAGCGACGTAACGGCCAGCATTTCCGGCACGGCGCTGCCCGCCGCCAGCGTGTAGCTGTCACCGGAGTCTCCCCTGGCCGCAAACCGGAGCCGCCCCTCCGGCTGACGGGAAAGCTCCACCTCGACGTCGCCCCTCCCGTCGCCGTTCAAATCAAAATGGTATGCGGCGGCGCCGGATTGCCCGGCGATTTTGGAAAAGTCAGCACAGGTTATCAGGCCGCACTCTTCGCCGGCCGCAGCCGGCAATGACGGCAGTACGAACACGAACATTAATGCCAGGAGTATATTCCGCAGCAACTTCATAAAATTTATTCACCTTCACCTGCCCCTTCTTAAAAAGCCAGATAGACGGGTAAATAATAAAAAATTTCGATATATTTCATACACGGCACCGGTAAATTCCCGTCAGACTCCAATAAAGCCGCCTCCTTACGGGACAAAACCGTCCTCTGGCGGCATGAAATCATCCTCAGGCGGTACGAAGCCGTCCTCCGGCGCAGCCAGTATTATAAACCAACAGTAAACTGCATTTTAACAGGCTGTTTAAGCGATACACCTTTTACAGAGCGCAGCCCCACTTCAATATACAGGGTGTAATCGCCGGCAGCGTACCCGCCGCCCGGCGGGTATACCAGCACGGCTTTATTATTGTTAATCCCTTCCAGGGCAGTATCAACAACAGCTCCCCGGGCGTCCTTTACATAGATATTTTTACCTCTAATGGTAGCGGGGTCAACTTCTAAATTAAAGGTTACGGTCCAAATCTTGTCCGGCAGCGCGTCCCTTGACTCTAAAACCCTATAGTTACCCGCATCATTAGCCTCTTCAATTGAAAAATTTTCTCTAAATTCATTTTCAACGCCGTAATTGTCCTTTACTAATATTTTCAATATATATTCACCGCCGGTTAAATACTCCACGGCCGGCAGTTCACAGAACCAGTTTTCCTCATCAATATTTGCAATCATCCAATCAGCCTCATTCTCTAAAACTTCTCCGGTTTCAACATTTAAATAACTGCCATCAGAATTAATAATACCTAACACCACCCGGTACACACCTTCCGGGTCAAATACCGTGCCGGTTAAAAATGAAGTTTTTGTAAGGAGAACCCCCTCATCGCTGATCTCATTTATACTCAACACAGAATTGTGAGTGACATTAAAAATTTGTGTTAAAGCATATACACCGGGGTCTTGTTCAAGTTGAACCCTTATTCTATACTCTCCATCGGGCACAAAAGGCGGAATATAGAATTCGATATGTGCACTGTCATCTATTACCTTGCAATCTTCTTCATCTTCGGCAGCAACATAATAAGCATCGGAGATATTATTCCCGTATTTATCAACCAGCTGCAAATCAAGACCTGAATAATCTTCCACCCCTTCCGCAATAACATCAATAAATGAGTTAATTACTGTTGCGCTAAGTATTTTACCTGCCGGTATATTATTTTCATCATACGGTGTATCGGCTGCCGGGTACTTACTCCTGTCCCAATAATGATCAATAGCCATCTGGTCATCTGTTAAATTATAATAATCATATAAAACCCTTCCCTTTACATCCGGAACGGGGTCATCCCAGGTGCAGTCCAGGTGGTACCAGTTCCCGTATAAATTAACCAGATTCCAGGCATGCAGTCCACCGCCTGCAACCTCCCCGGTTATTATTCTGGCTTCGATACCGGCTTCACTGAGCATCTTGTAAGCAAGCAGGGCATATCCCTGGCAAACTGCCTTACCTTTGGTCAGGGCCGCGTAGGCACTGTGTTCATCAAGACTTTCATCGTATGCCACGCTGGCAACTATGTAATCGTGGATTGCTTTTTCTTTTTCATAGTCATTCATACCATCTGTTAATACATCACCCAGAATTCGGTCGACTTCTGAAGACACAATATCTTCCTGTTCTTTGGTGGTCAGGTACTGGCAATTAAAGGTTATATCAACATCCCCGGTGTAACCACGGTAACTCCACTGGTAGTATTCCATGTTGTAGTACAGGTAATCATCCCGTGCAAAAATAT
>ENA-OSAF01000163-OSAF01000163.1-marine-sediment-metagenome-genome-assembly--contig:-NODE-163-length-25106-cov-24.101872_pt1 | contig 25106 bp, 22 predicted proteins | sample MGYA00237872_ERZ529318 | MGnify/ENA primary metagenome ERZ529318 (study PRJEB26369, sample SAMN03142813) | marine sediment metagenome | biome: marine; feature: borehole; material: sediment... | reverse complement strand
CCGCATCGTCAAGATTGATTTCCAGTCTTTTGGCTTCTTCCAGCAAGGCGTTGATGTATTCCAGGTCCGGCCTTTCCGCGGCCAGGGATCGCCGCAGGCTGTTGTTCAGGTAAAAATCCGCGGCGCACAGCAGCGCGTGCGGCAGGGGTGTTTGCATCTCCTTTAAAAACCGCATCAGCGAAACGTGCCGTTCGTAAATCCGCTGGTAATCCGCCGCCAGCTCCGCCAGGGTGGAGTCCAGGATAGCGTTCATGATCTTGCGCTGTTGATCCCGGAAAAGCTGCTTGAGGGAGTAAATGTTTTCCTCCTTAAAGTACTGGTCCAGCAGCCGTATGACGCCGGGCAGGTCCGCACTGTTAAAAGTTCCGGTTACGTTTTCCAACATCTCCCGGTAGAGTTCCTCGTCACGAAACAGGCGCACGCCGCCGCTTACGTTGTGGTAGGCAAAATAAACCACCCCGTAGCTTACCGTCGCCGTTTCCAGTGTAATCCGGGAAGTGATGCGCGCCTTGCCCACCGCCAGCTTGGTCTTGCCCGCCACCAGCGTCCGGCTGTCTTCCCGCTCCACCGTGTAGCAGTAAATACCGGCGTGCTGGTCGTATTTTTCGAACAGCGAGCTTATGGCATAATGGGTTCCCACCTTCAGCAGGTCCACCATGGCCGGGGAGACAAGTTTCTCGTAAATACGCGCCCCGTCCCGGTACTCGGGGATATTGCTTTTGGCCTGGGCCAGCATTTCCAGGAAACGCGGCTCCACCGTTTCTCCGAAATCATGGGCCAGTTGGATGGCCCGCCGGGCGTACTGCAGTATCTGCACCGTTTCTATACCCGATATCTCGTCGAAAAACCACCCGCAGCTGGTGAACATCAGCATGGCGTGCCGCTGCATCTCCAGCAGTTTCAGGGCAGCAATTTTTTCCGGCTCGTTAAGGCGGCGCCCGGCGTGTTGCAATAAGAACCGGTCGATATTTTCCGGTGAACGGTCGAGGATGACAACGATGTAATCGTCGCGTGCCGCCCAGGGATCGCGGAAGAGCTTGCCGGCGTGTTTCTCGCACAGGGGTGCCAGCGTGTTCCGCAGCCAGTTCAGCGCGTGGCGCAGCGGCGCTCGCCAGGCCTGGCTCCACCCGGGGTTCATGCCGGAGCTGCAGCCGCAGTTGCCCTGCCAGCGCTCCACCCCGTGGGCACAGCTCCAGGCGGTAAACTCGTGAATCTCCACCTCGTGGGTAGGCGGGTGCATTTCCAAAAACTCGCCGTAATTGGTGATGCGCGCCAGCTTGTTGGATTCGATGTAGTGCAGGACATAAGCCAGGGCCATTTCGCCGTACCGGTGGTGATGCCCGTAAGTCTCTCCGTCGGTAGCGATGTGCACCAGCTGGGGCCAGGTACGGCCGTCGGAAAAACCGCCCAGCAGGCGGCCGGCAAAATGCTCCCCGTCGACCAGCAGGTTTTCAAAGGCCACGGCACGGGATATAGGCCCGTCGTAAAAGAAAATATTTATTACCCGGCCCGAGCCCGGCAAGCGCAGCTGGTAGGGCCTGGAGGGGTCGATCCCCCCGGTGGGTAATTCCTCCCACTGGCTGCTGCCTATTTTGCGCACCCGCCGGGCCTGGTGCGGGGCCAGGATGGTAAAGGCGATGTCCTGCTCGGCCATAATTTCCAGTGTCTCCAGATCCACCGCCGTCTCGGGCAGCCACATCCCCTCGGGCCGGCGCCCGAAGCGCTTTTCGAAATCCCTTATTCCCCAAATCACCTGGGTGTATTTATCACGCCGGTTGGCCAGCGGCATGATCATATGGTTATAAGCCTGGGCCAGGGCGGAGCCGTGCCCCGAAAACCTTTGCCGGCTTTCCCTGTCGGCTTCAATAATCGCCCTGTACACTTCGGGCTCATGCAGTTCCATCCAGGCCAGCAGCGTGGGGCCGAAATTAAAGCTGATCCAGGCATAGTTATTAAGAATCTTCTTGATCCAGCCCTTGCCGTTGAGAATACGCGCGGCGGCGTTGGGCGCGTAGCATTCGGCGGTTATGCGCTCGTTCCAGTTATGGTAGGGGTAGGCTGAATCCTGGAGTTCGATGGCCTCCAACCAGGGGTTCTCCCGCGGCGGCTGGTAAAAATGGCCGTGAATGCACAGGTACCGTTCCATGCTTTAATCCTCCTTGACTCGCTGCCACAAAACGCACTGCCCAGGTTCCAGGGTCACGGTCAGTATTCCCGGCGAATCCACCGCTTTGGGGACGGCGGTGCCGCCGCCCAGCCACTGCTCCTCCCCGGTATCCAGTTTCTTGCACCAGTGCCCTGCCGGCAGGGGAAGGTGCGCCTCCACCGCCGCATCACCGAAGGAAAAAAACATGCACACCTCGTCTCCTCTACTCCAGCGGCGCACCAGCAGCACCCTCTCCCGTTCCAGAACCGCGGTATCCAGGTTTTCCCGGTTCATGTCGGCCAGGGCCGGCAGATCCCGGCGCAGGCGGAGCAACTGCCGGTACAACCGGTACAGCACCCGGTGCCGCTCCTGCTGCCGCAGGTCGCGGTTCAACCGGGAACGCGTAAAGGTATTTTCGGCCTGCGGGTCGGGTACCTGGCCCTCCCAGGCGAAGTCGGCAAATTCTTCCCGTCTCCCGCGGCGTACCGCCTCGGCCAGCTCCGGATCGGAATAGCTGGTAAAGTACAAAAAAGGTGCCAGTTCACCGTATTCCTCGCCCATAAACAATAGGGGTATGAAGGGGGACAGGAGCACCGCGCAGGCGGCCAGTTTTAGCTTGGCAAAGGAAACCAAAGATGCCAGCCTTTCCCCGCGGGCGCGGTTGCCCACCTGGTCGTGGTTTTGGGCAAAAACCACAAACCGCCGCGCCGGGCTGAGGCGTGGCGGGCTGCCATGCCGGCGCTGCCGGTAAGCGGAATACTGCCCGGTGTAAACGTAACCACCGCGGAAGGCCCGGGCCAGGTGTTCCAGCTTGCCGAAGTCGCGGTAGTAGCCGCGCCGCTCCCCCGTTAACAGGCTGTGCAGGGCGTGATGAAAATCGTCGCACCACTGGGCGTCTATTCCGTATCCTCCCACTTCGGGCGGGTTAATCACCCGGGGGTCGTTCAGGTCGCTTTCAGCAATTACGTGCACGACCCGGCCCAGGCGCTCCCCCTGCCGGCGCACTGCATCGGCCAGCTCCTGCAGGAAAGGCCGCGCCGACATGTCGGTGATGCCGTGCACGGCGTCCAGCCTGAGGCCGTCCACGTGAAATTCCGTCAACCAGTACAGGGCGTTTTCCACGAAAAAGCGCCGTACCTCGTCGCTGCCAGGCCCGTCGAAGTTCAGCGCCGGACCCCACGAGCCGGTGTAGCGCTCGCTGAAGTAGGGGGCAAATTCGGCCAGATAGTTTCCTTCGAGTCCCAGGTGGTTATACACCACATCGAGGATGACGGCCAACCCGATGCCGTGACAGGCGTCAACCAGCTGGCGCAAGCCATCGGGCCCGCCGTAGGTGTTCTGCACGGCAAAGGGATAAACCCCGTCGTATCCCCAGTTGCGGTGGCCCGGAAACTGAGCTACGGGCATTATTTCTACGGCCGTGACACCCAATTTCTTTAACTCCCACAGGTGCGGAATAGCAGCGGTAAAGGTTCCCTCGGGCGTAAAAGTCCCCACGTGCAATTCGTAGATCACCAGGTCCGGCAGGAGAACGCCGGACCAGCCTGCATCCGACCAAACAAAAGTACTCCCATCCACCACCTGGGAGGGGCCGTGCACTCCTTCCGGCTGGTAGCGCGAGGCGGGGTCAGGCCTTTCCTTTTTGCCATCCAGCAGGTAGAAATACCGGCTGCCCGGTTCCACCCCGTGCAGCACCCCGCGGTAGTAGCCCCGTTCCCGCCGGTCCAGCTCCACCACGCATTCCCGCGGCCGGACGACGTGCACGGCCACCCGCTCGGCCAGGGGAGCCCAAACCTCGAAGCGGCACCGCCCCTCCCCCAGGTAGACGGCACCTAAGCTCACCCCTGCATCCATCAACATTAATTCCCTCGCTTTCTCAACTTGTCGATGTCCCGCAGTACCTTTAGTATGCCGGGCATGCCGCTAAACGATTCCAAGTCCCGGCGCGCCTTGCGCCGCCAGTTGGGATAATCGCCGGCATCACCGGGCACGTTCTGAGGATTGGTTTCCAGCCATAAATCTTCCAGGTTGACCAGCACGATGCGCGGCCGGCCCGCAGCCAGGTGCCGCAGGCAGGACCGCAGAACCGGCGCCGCACCGGTGCCGGGAAGCGGCAGCTGCCCCCGGCGGTGCAAAAACATTACCAAATTCCGGCGGGCCTCCCGACCCTGCCGGCGCCAAAATGCCGCAAAGGGAGACATGTCGTGGGTGTTAAGGGCGGCCAGCGCTCTGGCGCGGACGGGCTTCAGCCCCCCGCGGGGAACCTCCCGGAACTCAAAAGGCAGTATGTACATGCGGTAAATCTTGTGCCGGGCCATGGCCGCCCGGACGTAAGGAGGCACCACGCCCAGGTCCTCGCCCACCAGCACGGCCCGGTGCCGGTGCGACTCCAGGCATAAAACGGCGTAAAATTCCTCGGCGCGATAGCTTACATAAACACCCTGGCGGGCGGCATATCCCTCGGGAATCCAGTAAAGGCGGTGCAGGCTCATGACGTGGTCCAGGCGCAAGGCGCCGGCGTGCCGCAGGTGGTGCCGCAGGCAGTCGATAAAGTAACGGTAGCCCTGCCGCCGCACTCCTTCCGGGTGCAGGGGCGGGAAACCCCAGAATTGTCCCTGGTCGTTTAGCTGGTCGGGCGGGGCACCGCAGCCGGCCTGCAGGGCAAAGGCTTCCCGCCAGCGCCACGTGTCATAGCCGTCCCGGTGCACCCCCAGCGGAAAATCCAGGTACAGCCCCGGCCCGCGCCGGCGGGCTTCCGCCGCCAGCTGCCGGAACTGGTCGTGGACCAGCCACTGCACGTACAAGTGATAATGCTCGGCATCGGGGTCATAATCTTCTTCCCGCAGTTCGCCCCGGCGCATGCGTTCCGGCCACCGGGTCCAACCAGCGCGGCGCTGTTCTACCGCAGCCCGAAAACGGGCATAATCCCGCGCCGCCGGGTGCGCCTCCGCCCAGCGCTGCAGGGCGGCCTGCCTGGCGGGGTCGCCGGCGCAACAACGGGCCAGCAGCTGCAGCACCCTGCGCTTCAGCAGCATCCCGCGGCGGTAATCCACCAGGGGCGCTTCCCTTAAACGGGCGGTCTCTTCCTTGAACCCGGGTGAATTAACCAGTTCCCGGGCTGCCGGGCACTGCCCCAGTTCCGGCGCCCGGGCCGGGTCCAGGTAAAACTCGTTCCAAAACAGGCGGCTGACCGGAGCATAGGGACTGGGGTCGAAAGGTTCATCCAGGTAGGCGGCCAGCAGCGGCAGCGTGCCCACCAGTTCCCCTCCCAACCGGCGCACCCAGCGCATAAGGGCGGCTAAATCTGTAACGTCGGCAGCGGCCCAGCTGCGCCGGGTGCGCAAGGCATAAAGGGGCAGGAATATGCCCCACGCGCGCGCCCGGCCGGCGGGGGGCAGGTAGGCCCGGCGCGGCGCGGCTATCACCAAGCTCGTCCAGCACCGGCCCCCAATGCTCAGCATGCAGCGGTGATAACCCCCCGGCAAGTCGCTGGGCAAGGGCAGGCGCTTAACCAAATAGCGCACCCCCTCCACCGTTGCCGCGCCCTGCACGGGCAGGTCGCCCAGCCGAGCGGTCCACTGCCGCGGAGTGCCCCTTTCCGGCTCCAACAGGCACTCTGCCGTATCACCCGCCCGGTCCGCCGCCAGGCGCAGTTCCAGGTGGGCTGGCCTGCCTTCCCAGGCCACCATCACCGGTTCGCAGCACCGCTGCCACAAATCCTGCCTGCACTTGCGCCATGCTTCGGGTACGTCCGCCCCGGTCTCCACCGGCACGCCCAGCGCCCGGAGCACGGCCAGCACCGGCTCAGGCGCCGCCGCTGCATCTTCAGGGGAAATTTGCACCCCCAGCAGCCGGGCCAACCGGTATAGCAATTGGTCCTCCCCGCTCGGCATCATTTACCCCCCAAAAGCACACTCCCGCCGGTTGCTCCCGGCGCGGGCAGCGCCGGGAACCGGCTGCCGATAGTGGTATTGTGCGCAAAAATGCGCTGTTTAAAACGGCAGCGGCAATTATTTGCGCCGGCGGGAAAACAAATTTTGCGCTGCATACGAACTGATGCGAAGGAGATAATAAGAAGATAGTAATGAAGAAAAAGGAGGGGTTCACGTGTTCAAATACGACAAACGGCTGCTGGAAATGGTCAAGGTGGAAGGCCCCAACCCGCAGTATGCCGCCATGCTGCAGGAGCAGCTGGGCGGGCCCAACGGCGAATTAACAGCCGCCCTGCAGTACATCTCCCAAAGCTTTCGCATTAAGGATCCGGAAATCAAGGATCTTTTTCTGGACATCGCTTCAGAGGAATTAAGCCACATGGAAATGGTCGCCACCGCCGTCAACCTGTTGAACGGCCACGACATCGACATGCAGGGTACGCAGCCCGCGGGCAATATCGAGGCCAACGTGTTGACCGGCCTGGCACCCTACCTGACCAACGGGTCCGGCGTTCCCTTTACTGCCGCCTACGTTAACGTCACCGGTGACCTGCCCGCCGATATTTTGTCCAACATCGCCGCCGAGCAGCGAGCCAAGGTGGTATACGAGTACCTGCACCGCCAGATCAGCGATAAGTACGTGCGGCAAATGATCGACTTCCTGCTGAACCGCGAGGAAGCCCACAATACCCTGTTCCGGGAAGCCCTGCAAAAAATCCAGGACAGCGGCTCCAACCGCGACTGGGGCGTGGACAAGGATGCCCGGCTGTACTTTGACCTGTCCCCGGGCGGCAAGTTTTTCGACGTAGGTCAACCCCAGGCCCCCGGCTTCCAAAACCCGGACCTCAGCCAGTAAGCAAGGCCCGCTGCTTAACGCAGCGGGCCTTGCTTATCCTTGTGAAAAAATCGACACCGGGATAATACGCTTCAAGCGTCAATACTACCAACAGAGGACGTAATTATTGCTTGCCGGTGACAAAACATCTAATATTTAGTTATTAACAATAAACCAATGACTGGAGGTGTTTACCGTGGCAGACAAGCCGAAAACGGTAAAGGACTACATGATTCCGCTGGCGGATTATCCCACTTTACCTGGAAACGCTACCCTAGAACAGGCGGTCAACATGATGTACCGCATGTCCAGGGAAAAGGGCTACCGGTGGATTGTGGTGCTGGACCAAAACAATAAAATTGCTGGCTTTTTGACCCTGCGCGGCGTTTTTGAAGCCATCAACAACCTGGCCCCCAAGGCGGGCGGTTGGCTGGGTGTTTTCACCTTTAACCGCCCCGGCATGTTTTACTGGGAAGGAGTACAGATGATCAAAGACACGCCGTTGAAAAAGTGCATCAAGCCCGTGGTGCAGGTGTCCGTAGCGGAAGACGACTACCCCTCCAAGGCGGCGGAAATAATTTTGAACCGCCGCATCACCATTGTGCCCGTAGTTAACGAACAGGGAGAGGTGGTGGGTATCGTCAGGCCCGTCGACCTCCTGCCGTTTATCAAGCAGCTGTTTGACAACGCGCCGCCCAGTTAGCTCTTTTACTTGCGGCGCCCTCCCGCGTACTGACCTTGATTTGACAAAGCCGGCATGACTACGCGGCACACTCGTGGCACAAACTGGTTCTACCTCACCGTGGCGCTGCGCGAGACATCTGAACCGGCCACAACCAGTTCATTATTACGTAAGAACACCGTCATCCTGCCCTGGGTGGTGGCCGGAAGCGTTTTTTTCGCCCCCCCAACGACGAAAGTCGTCCCCTCGTAAGCTTTGTGCAAAACGGTAATGCGCCCTTTTTCCGTGGTTTTCAACAGCGTCGGAGCGCCGGCCTTGGAACCGGCTTCCCCCACCGTAATTTCATTGGCTGCCGTTACCCTTCCGCCGCGCACGAAGCCGCTGATTAAAACGTTATTGCCGGCGTTCAGTTCGGAAATGTAACACCCCTGCCCTAAAATGTTGATGTTTCCGGTGCAAGACAGCCGCGACTGCAGTACGTATTCAGCGCTTATATCCGCCGGGCTGGTGTTATCAAAGTAATAGCTTTCCGTTTGGGATATGGCCTCCACGATATCCTTAATTTTCTCCGCCGTAAGGTCCCGGGGCGGCAGGTTTTGTTCGATCATTTGCAGCATGCGGCTGGTGAATTCGGGTAATTCCACCGGTATAACCCGGAAATAATGCAGCGTCTGCCCTAGCAACTTGGGAATATCTGGAAAAAACTTTTCAATGATCACCAAGGCCAGATACCCCGCCCTGACCTTGATATCGCTTTCCCTGATCCTGGCCTGCACCTGCTCAAGGGCCTGGATAAGCTTGTTCAACTGCTGCTTCAGGTCGTAAAGGGTCATTTGGCACTCCCGGAAGTACTTACCCTTCACCCCCGCCTGGACCGAGGAGCCGATGATGCTTTTTACCCATACATGTTCCATGGCCACCACGTCCGCTCGGGAGCAGTAACCGGCGATCATCAGAGCACCGCCGGCGCGTATCTTCATGCCATCTTCCACGTTACCGTACACTTTGATGGAGCCCTTGAAAAACTGGTGGCCCGTATTGATATCGATATTGTTGTATATAATTAGGCAGTCCTCCACGGTAAACAGCCAGGCGTCGCGGCCGCGCCTGACCCTGGGGCGGCCCGGCCGGGTGGCCACCACCGTATCGCCATTGCCCGCCAGGCTTGTCCCTTTACCCGCTTTTATATTGATTGTCTTTTTCTCCCTGGGCATCACCGGATCCCCGAAAACCGATGTTCCGGGTAGCCCGGGGGTGCCGGGCCTTCTGACAGCCAGAACGGCGTCCTTTTCTACTGAAGGTATCCATATTTTTTGCTTAAAGTCGATTTTACCGGCTTCCTGTTCATTGGGCCGAATGGGGTTTTCCTGGAACAGCACGGCTACGTAATCATCTACCGGTGGAACGGGCTTTTCACCCTCCGCCACTTTATACTTTCCGTCGGCCGGGTTTTCCAGGATCTGCTGAATTTGCCGGTAATCCAGGCCGAACTTGATACCGCTATCATTTAAAAAATTAAAAATATCCGAGCTGGAATAGGGCAAACAGGTGGTTTCCACCACTTCCGTGCGCAGCACCAAGTTTTTCTGTTCCGGTTGATCCACCAGGACATGCTTGATGTTCCTTTCCAGCTGTATTTTGAGATAGGCAGCCAGTAAGTCTTCAGCGTATTCTATGCTCATTTGTGCCGGTATCTTGACGGTGCGGCACTCTACTTCGATGTGGTCAAGCTCGGAGACCGCCGTTTTTTTCGTTACCTTTTTGCCGTTAATATACAAGGTTACGCCAGTGCAGGGAGTAATGGTGGGTAACACGTCGCGTTCCGGCAGGCCTTTGACTTGAATTACACCGCCGCTGACCCAAGCCGTGCCGAATGTAACCTGAACTCGACCGACATCCGGGGCGACGCCGGGCTCGTTATTAAAATCCGAATTTTCAAAATTATCACTGGGAAGATCGAATAACGGAACCTCCTTCTCTTCTTGTCGCCGTTGCACATTGTCACTACCTTGCTTCTCCCTGTTCAAAAGCTCTTCCTTAATGATCTGTTCCAAAAAAGCTTCAATGGATCCCTTGGCCGGCTGGGTCATAGGCCCCACCTCCCCGCTTTAATATTATCGAAACACAATACCTAGAGGCAATAGCTTTTTACATATTTCGACATTTATTACTATTTTCCTTGTTATAATAAAAATTGTCAACCAAGCCGGGCTAGTTCCCGCATCATGAGCGGCAGCTTGCCAAACATTACCACGCTCTGCTCCTTGGCAGCTCTATGCACCGGGCGATAAAGCGGCAGCAGCTAGGCTTGGCCCCGCCTGCCACACGCAGCTGCCGGCAAAAAAAGATAACGGCTTGTACCGTCCCCCAGATTGCAGGAGATTGCTAGCGGAGGACGCTTCCGTTCCATGCGCTCAGTCCAAATTCCGCGCCGGAAAACTTTAAAGCCGCTGAGCCGCCGCTGCTCTTACGGCGGGTTTTTACCCGCCAGCAAATCGTAAAGCCGCATGACCAACACCACCCCTTCGGCGCGGGTCAGGGGCCGGTCAGGCGCAAAATCCGTGTCCGAAACCCCTTTTACAAGGCCCAGCCGGCAAGCCCGCTCCACTGCTTCCCGCGCCCAGTGCCCTTGCATATCGGTGAAAACGCAAGTCTTTCCCTGGCCCTGCAGTTCGCCGAGCGCGATATTAACGTCATTGCGGAACTGCGCCCACCCTTCAGCAGCGGAAGCAAAACCGTACCGGACGGCATAGGAGTCCTCCACCCAGTAAGCCGGGCACACCTTGCCGGTTACGTCATAGTGTCGCCAGAGCCTATCCGTGTACCAGCCGCGGCGGTGCAAAATGTGAGACACCAGGGCCACGGTGTTGGCGTAGGTTTGCCGGAAATCGCCGTCCCGGTTGACGCACATTTCAATGCCCAGCGTGCAGTCGTTAGGGTAAGGAGAGAGCAGCTCCAGAGCTTTTGGCGTGTATTTTTCGGCTCCCACGTGATAGGCCATTTCATTTTCCGGCAGACATTGTACCACCTGTTGGTCATCGACGATATAATGAGCGCTTACAGACCGGCCCACACTATTGAAGTAATTGCGATTGGCCACTGCGTCGGCCCCGGCACCGGTGTTACCCGTCCAGTGGAGCACCAGAGCCTTGGGGGTTATTATAACGCCGGGCCGGCCCGGAGCCGATTCATCCAGCAGCATGCGGCGCAAAACATACTCTCTCAATTCAGTTGACCTTCCTTTCTACCCGCGGGATTTTATGTGCAAGCCATAAATTAGCGGCCCTGCAGTTACTTGAAAGCATACATCCTGGCTTGCCTATAAATACTATTACTATATTAATTATAGCAAACAAATGTTCTTCCTGCTATTTACTATAATGTCGATTCTTGTTGAATTTTAGATAACAGCATGTTACAATTAAGCGTTGTAACCATTTATGTCAAGTTTTTCTCATGGAGGCCGTCAAGGCCTTATTTTTTTGGCGCACATAACAATGCCCCTGCTGTTGAAGCAGGGGCTTGCCCTAACGAGCGAAACCCGGCGTTTAACCCACATCGATGGATAAATACGCGCAATATATCAACCATAAACCAAGCAATAATTTCTCCACGGCCCATTGCTTTACCGAGCTCAACATGGTTGCTTCCCCCCCTCGGCGTTTCTGAAATAATGTTAACATTTCCCGCCGGTTATAATAAAGTCGTGACGGGCGAATCGTCGATTTTGGACGGTTAATAACGCTCCGGCGTTTTTGTCAACTCCCGTTTACCGTTCATCCCCGCCCACCGCCCGCCGGGCGCGGTAAACAGCCTGTAACGCCGTAATCCCGCTTCACCAATGTCACCGCAGCGGAGCCTGCGGCACCCCGTGCGTATTCCATAAATAAACGGTGAAATTTACCGGCCCGGGAAAAAAATAAACGCCCCGCGAGGCGTTATGGAACACTGCGCGAGGCGTTATTTTGTTTCCGGGTCCCCGGCGCCCTTTTCCCCTTCCAACCTGTCCAAAAATTTTTCCTCCTTGGGATCATCGATATGCAGCGCCTTTTTTATTTTTTTCAGTTCGTTGAGAATCTGGGCAGTGCGGGTAGCTGCTAAAATAGAGCAAACCAAAATAGTAGTTACCACGATTAAATTGATTAAATCCACGCCAAGCCCTCCTGTATGATGTTTTGTTGCATTTTATCACAGAGCGGGCAGTTGTGCTACGCCGTCCCGGTAATTTAAATTTCCTCCCGCATTTCGCTTACCGCCCGGGCCAGTTCGCCGATGCTGGCCGACAGGCCGTCCAGTCGGTTTTCGATCCTCACCAGTAGGTAAACAGCGACGGCGATGGGAAAACCTACGTTGGCGACCATGCCCAGGAGTTCTTCCATGTGCTAACCCCCCTTGCCAAATCTAATGCAATAAAACGGATGGGGGAGATTTTTGCCTCTCCCCCATGCCGCCGCTTAAGGTGCCGGGTCGTACAGGTCGTTGACGGTGCGGTCGATGATCTTGACGTCGTATTTGCTAACCAGGTCGCCGCCGGAAGTGGTAAGTATATTGCTGGCTATAATCTGGTCCATAACCGCTTCTATTTCGGCAGCCGTCAGGTCGCTCCTGGGGTCGTCCAGGCTTATGGTATAGTTGGACCCCGCCTGGTTTTTAAACACCATGCGTAACGTTCTGGTGGTTTCAGGCATGTAGTTGACCTCCCTTCCTTCCGTACTACATTTTCATCTAGATGTTACCTTACACAACCGCTTCTTCCAGCGCCGCGCTGTCGATGCGCAGTACCGCGGCCAGGGGGTGCTGCTGCAGCTGGGCCAGGGCCTGGGCTACGTTGTACAGGTCCTGGTCGGTTGCTCCAGTCTTGACATTGTTCAGGCTCTTGTTGCGGTAAACGGGGTCGCCGTCGGCATCCACCCCCGTTTGGAACTGCATGCGGAGCACCGTCCCGGCAGGTATGCTGTTTACCGCCATACCTCTCCCCTCCTTTTCCCCGCGTTTATCCCTCCCTGGCGCGGGCCGGACCGGCAGCGGGCCGCGCCAGCAGGGCCCCGGGTTTTTTACCGGTCGATTTTAATTTTACTGGGGAACATATGTTTGGTCAAGGCAAAAAATGTAAAAATACGGAAATCACGACCCTTTTTTCCGACTGCCCGCAGCGGCAGCCTGTCCATGCCTGATTTCGGCCTGCAGGAAAATTTCGTCCAGGGACAATTCCAGGGCGCGGGCCAGGGTTATCCAGGTCCGGAGCGTGCCGGTACTGCGCCCCCGCTCTATGTCGTTGATAAAGGACCTGGACAGCCCTGTTATCATGGCCAGTTTGCGCTGGCTCCAATTCCTGCGCCGCCTGGCATGGGCTACTGCGCTTCCGAAATGCGGCAAACCGTTCACCCCCTCATATCGTTATACTGGCAAGTAAAAATTTACCTCCAACCATGCCCGGATGCAAACTACGCAAACATTTGTTCGGTGCCAAAAAAGTGGTTTTTCCGGTTGTTTTTCTTTGTTTTGCCGCCGGGCAAATAATTTGACCCCACAAAAAAACAGCCCCCGGGTGGGCGTAAACGTGGTGGCCAAATGGGCAGCGTATGCGGCATTTGCGTGGACGCCTGCCCCCGGGGTGATTGACCCGCCGGCCCATTTGCCATTTGCCCCAAAAACCTGTACACTATACCAGAGGTGATTTCTTATGATTAAAGTTCAACTGCCGGACGGCCGTAAAATCCCGCTGGACGACCGGCAGGCGGAGAAAGTACGCTCCCAGGGGCTGAGGTTCACCCCGTTTACCCGCTACCCGCTGGTTTATGAAAACGAGGATGCGCCCGACGAGTCCCCCGATACGGTGAAAACTGGCGAGCTTGGCGATGTCGACCAGGATCACTTCAAGCCTGCGGAAGAATCACCGGAGGAAGTATAGCACCAACTCCTTTGCGCCCTGCCCCGGCAGGGCGTTTTGGCGCCCAAGATCTGCTTGACGCGACCGCCGGCCGGTCCGGCTAGCCCGGTACGCCGATGTACGCATGGACGGCCTCCCTGATGGCATGGTTTAAACGATGGCAAAAATCGTAAATTTCCCGGTCAATTTCCACCCTTTGCACCGTACAGCCCAACTCCGGCGCGGCCACAAAAACTGCTGAACGCAAGTTATCCCGGCCGGGCCAGATTTCATCCGCCGTCCAGCCGCCTGGGTTGTAAACGGGACATCCCCGCACCTCTTCCCCGGCCAGGGGGCGATGCGTGTGCCCGAACACCAGGCTGAAACGAGCGGGATAGCTCCCCGGGACCGCCTCCCTTTCCCGGTCGATGTAGGCCAAATACCTGGCCATGCGCCCGGCCAAGGCCGGGTCAAGCTCGGAACCGCGATCGCCGCCCTTTTTAAACTGTCCCAGCAGCCGCTTAAACAGCCACTTGAGGGTAAGAATGTCCAGCACCATACCCAGGCGCTCGGCCAGCCAGCGCAATTCCTCGTAGATGTTTTCCAACTGCTCGGACAAACTGCCGGACTGGCCGCTCCCGTACCAGATAAAGTCCAGGTAAGGCGCGTTGAACATTTCCAGCTCGGCCAGGCTGCGCGCTTCAGCCAGCGAGGTGCCTATCCAAGAAATCTTCTGGTCAAAAAAATGGCCGTGGTGAAAAAGCAGGTGGTCTTCCCCGCAAACGGTGACGTAATTGGGGTAGGCCAGCCAGCATCTTTTCCGCACGTGCGGGGGAAAAAGGCCTAGGAGAAACTGGGCACCTCCACCGTAACCGGACCAGGCGCCCGTGTCCCTGCCGGGCCCGGTGATGCGGGGAAATTCGCGCGGCAGCTGCCCGCTGCGCAGGGGCATCTCAATATATTCTTCCTCGCAAGCCTGCACCCACAGGTGATGATCGTGGTTTCCGGGCACCCAGACCACGGCGCCCGGCAGTATACCAGCGAGAAGCTGCTGAAAGAATTCCCGGGCCTGCAGGGCACATCCGGCGTAGGGGGCTAGGGAGAGATCCATTATATCCCCCACCAGCACCAAATCGGATATGCCGCCGTACTGGCGCGCGACTCTTTTCAGCAAGGCGTTTAACTTGTGCGGCATTGTGTTTAACGGGGGATGTTTAAATTCTTCCCGGTCCCGCAGTACGGGCGGAACCACCTCCCGCAGCAGCGGGTTCAGCGTCGAGCTGTCCTCACCCAGGTGTAGGTCGCTTAGGGCCACCACCGCCGGCATTGCATAATCCACCTCCACAATATGAGTTCATAAACAAATTATGCAATCCGCCGGGTACCGGTCCCGGGAGAGGCAGGAATTTGTTTGCCGCGGTGGAATAATGTCACAAAAAGGCGTTCTTTACAGGAGTGAAAGCAATGACCAAAGGGGTAAACAGAAAAACCAGCGCCCTCCGGGCGCTGGCCATTGGCACACTGGTTTTGCTGTGGCTCGGCTTGGCGGGTGCGGGCTTTTGGTATGCCAGGCAGTACGTACAGCAAACGGTGCGGGAAATACAGGAAACCAATGCCTTGCACGTTCAGGCTTTGGAAGAAGAAATCCACGCGCTGCGCGGGGAAATGCAGCGCATCGAGGAGGCGCTGGCCGCCGCCGACCGGACCCTGGCCGGCACCAGCTCGGCCAGCGAAGAAGTGAACGAACGCATATCCCAGCTGGACCAGCAGCTGAAAAAATTGGAAAAAAGCCTAAATATCTTACAGGAGTCCAGCAATGTGGATTATTAATGCATTTTTCGCCGCCTTGCTGCTGCCCTTGGCGGGGCTGGCGGCCGGCGCGTATCTGGCGCTGCACGACGGCGCCGCAGAAATGGCCCTGCCCCTGGAAAAGTTGGAACCGGCCTTGGCGGCGGTGAAAAAGGACGCCCTGGCGCTGGAAAGAAATATCGGGTTCATCAGGGAGACCGCCGAAGAGCAACGGCGCCGCTACCGGGAGCAGGACCGCATTCTCGCAGAACTGGCCGGCAAAAGCTACTCGCAGAAAAAACTGTCGGATGAAATATACGAGCAATTGATACTGGATAGGCTGGGCCCGCCCATCGGCGAGCACCGTTCCGAACGGGTGGAAATTAAAGTGTTCGAGCTCCGGGAGCTGGGATACCGGGGTTACATAGCCAAAGTAAAGCTGCTGGACCCCACGGCCTTCAAAGTAGTGCTAGGCCGGGACACTCTGGGAGAGCGAGAAACCACCAGCGCCGCCGTACAGCGCACCGGGGCGGTGCTGGGCATTAACGGCGGGGGATTTTACCGCACGGTCAGGGATGGGAAAGAACGCATGCTGCCCACGGGCAACACCGTAATCGACGGCCGTTTGGTGGGCCGGTTTTCCCCGTCCCACAACGGCCTGGCCTTTGCCGGCGTCGACAGCACGGGCGAACTGGTGGGCGGCGCTTTTTACGAAAAAGACAGCTTAATGCGGCTCAAGCCCCTGGCGGGGGTGAGTTTTATACCCGCGCTAATTAAAAATCGCCGCCCGCTGCCCATACCGGAAAAATGGCAGCATCAAAAACACCCCCGGACCATCCTGGGCGAATACGGCAACGACGACCTGATCATGATGGTGGTGGACGGGCGGCGGGCCGGCTGGAGCAGCGGGGTCACTCTGGAGGACCTGCAAATAAAGCTCATCCACCTGGGCGTTATCGAAGCCTATAACCTGGACGGCGGCGGGTCCAGCACCTTTGTCTTCAAGGACAAGGTGCTTAACCGGCCCTCGGACGGCCGGGAACGCCCGGTGGTGACCAACATCGTCATTATGCCCTGACCCTCGGCTAGTGCTGCAACTCCAAACCGGATACCGTTATGTTGACGCCGCCGATGCGCAGGTCTGTCATCGACTCGATAGTATCCCGCACCTTTTGCTGCACCCGGCGGGCCACATCCTGAACCGGCAGGCCGTACCTGACTACGATGGACAGGTCAATGACGACTTTTTTTTCTTGCACGGTGATCTTATTGATGTGCGACAGGCTCTTATGTCCCAGGATCCCGCCGCCGGCTCGCCCCTCGGTGGCGGCTACGCCTTCCACGCCGGACAGGGCCATGTCCACCATACTGCGGATAACGTCTTCGTTGTACCTGATGCTGCCTAGCCGGTTTTGTTCGGAAAAGTAACTTTTCACGATATTACCTCCCTGGTAACGGAGTCAAAGGTTGGTCAATTCATTTTACCATAATCCATATTATTTTTCTAAGGGGGGCGATTATGCCGCTGTGAATGAAATGGAAATAGGGCCTTTCGTGCGTCGTTCGCCCTTGGAAACGGAAGCGCCTGCAGGTGATTTGCCAACAACCTCGCCCGGGCTTTTACCCGGGCTTTTTTTGCCCGGGCAAGTTTTTTGCGCGCCGGGCGGCTCGTTAATCCTGTATACACGACAAATTAAGCTGGCCCTGCCGCCTATTTTTGTTTATAATGTATAAGGGTGACAAAAGTAAAAGCATGGAGTTGATGAACAGCAATGCGGTGCAAAGACTGCCTTTATTTTAAGCAATGGAAGCCCATTGAAACCGCTATGTGTGAAAAAAACCGCAAGCCCGTGGAATCCAACAGCCGGCCGTGCGACGATTTTGTCAGCAAGCGGCAGATGACCAACGAATGGGGGGAATCATCCACGGATAGCTGCAAGTGCTGCCGGTAATAAAAGCCACTACTCTTGTCCTCGCTGCCAGCGGGGTTTTTTGTTTCTTTTCTTCCGGGCAGCGGCCGCACCGGGCGCGGCGCCGGGCGGCGGTACCGGCGGCGGCCGCGCCCCTTGTTATCTAATCCCCGAGCGCCGCTGTCTTTCGCGGCGCGTTTTATTCCTCTTCTTGCAGGGCAAATTGCAGCCCTTCGCCTGCCGCCCGCATCACCACGGTCTGCCGGGGCGCAACTTCCCCCTTGACGATCATGCGGCTCAAAGCGGTTTCTACTTCCTGCTGGATGACTCGCCGCAGCGGCCGGGCTCCGTAGGCGGGCTCGTAGCCCCGTGCGGCCAGGTAATCCAGCGCGCCGTCGTCCCAACGCAGCCTGATTCCCGCCCCCTCGTGCACCCGCCTGGCCAGCCTGGCTAGCAGCAGGTCGGCGATTTGCCGCACCTGCCCGCGGGTCAGGGCGTGGAATACCACGATTTCGTCCACCCGGTTGAGGAATTCGGGGCGGAAATACCGGCGCAGGATGTCCAGCACGGCAGACTTCATCTGCTCAAAGTCCCCGCCCCGTTCCTGGTGCGCCAGTATCTCCTGGCCTCCCAGGTTGGAGGTCATGATAACCACCGTGTTTTGGAAGTTGACGGTGCGCCCGTGGCCGTCGGTCAGCCGCCCGTCGTCCAGCAGCTGCAGCAGTATATTGAACACGTCGGGGTGCGCCTTCTCAATTTCGTCCAGCAGTATCACCGAGTAAGGCTTGCGCCGCACGGCCTCGGTGAGCTGGCCGCCCTCTTCGTAGCCCACGTAACCCGGGGGCGCGCCGATCAACCGCGCCACGGCGTGCTTTTCCATGTACTCGGACATGTCCAGGCGCGTCATGTTGCGCTCGTCGTCAAACAGGGCCTGGGCCAGCGCCCGGGCCAGCTCGGTTTTGCCCACGCCGGTGGGGCCCAGGAAGATAAAGCTGCCGATGGGGCGGTTGGGATCCTTGATGCCCGCCCGGGCGCGCAGCACCGCGTCGGCCACCGCCCGCACCGCCTCGTCCTGGCCTACCACCCGGCGGTGCAGTTCCTCTTCTAGCTGCACCAGTTTCTGCTTTTCGCCCTCCAGCAGCTTGCTGACCGGGATGCCGGTCCAGCGGCTGACCACGCGGGCGATGTCCTCCTCGTCCACCTCTTCCTTGAGCAGCATGCCGTGCTTTTGCTTGCCGGCCAGGTATTCTTCCTCGGCTTTAAGCCGGCGCTCCAGCTCGTACAGTCGCCCGTACTTCAACTCGGCCAGGCGGTTGAGGTCGTACTCCCGCTCGGCCCGCTCGATTTCCTGGCGGGTTTCCTCGATTTCCTTTTTCAGCTGGCGCACCCGGGCGATGGCCTGCTTTTCCGCCTGCCACTGTGCTTTCATGGCGTCGGCCTCGCTGCGCAGGTCGGCCAGCTGTTTCTTGATTTTTTCCAGCCGTTCCCAGGACAGCGGGTCCTTTTCCTTGCTCAGGGCGGCTTCCTCAATTTCCAGCTGCATGATGCGCCTGGTGATGTCATCCAGCTCAGCGGGCATGCTGTCTATTTCCGTGCGCAGCCGGGCCGCCGCCTCGTCCATCAGGTCAATGGCCTTGTCGGGCAAGAAACGGTCGGAGATGTAGCGGTCGGACAGGGTGGCTGCCGCCACCAGGGCGCTGTCCTTGATGCGCACGCCGTGGTGCACCTCGTAGCGCTCCTTGAGCCCGCGCAGTATGGAAACGGTGTCCTCCACCGACGGGGGGTTGACCAGCACGGGCTGGAACCTCCTCTCCAGCGCCGCGTCCTTCTCCACGTGCTTGCGGTACTCGTCCAGGGTGGTGGCGCCGATGGTGCGCAGCTCGCCCCGGGCCAGCATGGGTTTCAATATATTGCCCGCATCCACGGCGCCTTCCGCCTTGCCCGCGCCCACCACGGTGTGCAGCTCATCGATGAACAGGATGACGCGGCCCTGGGACTGCTGCACTTCCTTGAGCACGGCTTTCAGCCTTTCCTCGAACTCGCCCCGGTACTTGGCCCCGGCCAGCAGCGAGCCCATGTCCAGGCTGATGATGCGCTTGTCCTTAAGGCCCTCGGGCACGTCTCCAGCCACAATGCGCCGGGCCAGGCCCTCCGCGATGGCGGTCTTGCCCACGCCGGGCTCGCCGATAAGCACGGGGTTATTTTTGGTGCGCCGGGAGAGGATTTCCATCACCCGGCGAATCTCGTTGTCCCGGCCGATTACCGGATCCAGCTTGCCCTCCCGGGCCAGCTTGGTCAGGTCACGCCCATACCTTTCCAGCGCCTCGTAGGTTTCCTCCGGGTTTTCTCCGGTCACCCGCTGGTGGCCGCGCACCGCCCGCAGCGAGTTAAGCAGCTTGTCGCGGGACAGTCCGGCCTGCCGCAGCGCCTCCCTGGTTTCCGATTCCCCGTCCTCCAGCAGCGCCAGGAGCAGGTGCTCCACGCTGACGTAATCGTCCTTCATGCGGCGGGCTTCCTGTTCCGCCCGCGCCAGTACCCGGGCCAGGCCGGAGCCCAGGTACAGGGAACCCTCATAGCCAGTCACCACGGGAATTTTGCCCAGAAGGGACTCCACCCTGCCGGCCAGGTCCACCGGGTTGACCCCGGCGTGTTCAAGGAAACGGGGTACCATGCCGCCCTCCTGGGCCAGCAGCGCCGCCAGCAGGTGCTTGCCGGTCACTTCCTGATGGTGCCTCTCCGCCGCCAGTTGCTGGGAAGCCGCCAGGGCTTCTCTTGATTTTTGCGTGTAACGGTTGAGATTCATACCGGTTTCACCTCCTCTGCAGGCGTTCTATCTCATCCTGCAACTGATTGATTCTCTCCAGTAAGTCCAGTATCACGGCCGTCCCGGGAAGGTTTACGCCCGGGTGGCGGCGCAGCCGCAGCAGTTTCTGTAAGCGCGCCGCCTGGCCGGCCGGTATACGCCTCTTTCGTCCAATGCATTAAAAAAGGGGATTAAACGTGTTCTGACTTTAACTTTGACTTTTCTTGACCTTATTTTAATACAAGGATAATCAGCTGTCAAGCACAACTTTTCAAAATTCTTCCTGGCCGGGCATAATCCCCCGGCAAGTCTGCTTTGGAGAACCTCATCCATTTCGATAGCTCCTGCAACACCAGGTGTAGGCAGGAGCCGGTGGCAGAGCGGTCAAGGTGAAAATGCAGTTGCAGGATAAAAATGCCAGAGATTAAAATTAAGGTGAAGTAACAAACTTTTTAGAAAAGGCATTGATATGAGGCAACCGTGAAGGGGCATTGGGCTGCCGGGCTCCTGTTCCCAAAAACAATTCAAATGCAAGAAAGGTGGTGGAACCTTTGTTCAAACTGGAAGTGCCCGACCTGAAAATCGGCATTGTCAGTGACACCCACGGCGACTTGCGCACTTGCCGCCGGGTGTGGGAAAAATGCTTCGGGGATGCGCAACTGGTTATCCACGCCGGGGACGTTTTGTATCACGGCCCCAGGAACCCCATCGCGGAGGGATACGATCCCGCCGGCCTGGCTGAGTTTTTGAACGCCTGCCCCGTTCCCCTGCTGGTAGCTCGGGGCAATTGCGACGCCGACGTGGACCGGCTGGTGCTGCAGTACCCGCTGCCACCCTTCCTGTTCATGCAGTTCGGCGGGCTGCGCATCATGGTGGAACACGGAGACGGCTCGGGCCTGGACAGGCAGTACATGGTTGATACCGGCCGCAAATACGGCGTACACCTTTTTATCACCGGCCACACGCACCAGCGTATGCTGGAAAAAGTCGAGGAAGTGGTTATATTAAACCCAGGCAGCCCGTCGCTGCCCAAGGGTGACGGTAAGCCCTCCGTGGCCTTGCTGGAAAGGGGGCGCCTGCGGGTGCTCGACGTCCTGACCGGAGAAACGCTGGCGGAAATGGATTTGGGGCCAGCAGCAATGTAACAAATTCCGTTCCGGCCTGATTTAGGCCGCCATGCAAAAGAATTTCCAAAAGAAAAATTGAGCCTGGCAAACCACCCGGGGTTGTCCCCGGGTGGTTGCTCAAATGCTTAAAGGGAACAGGAATATGGAAAGGAGCCTTCCGTTGAGGCTCCTCGTTCTAATTTCATAGTTTTACTTAAAGTAGCGAGTTACAGCCACTCCCCAACCTGGAGGGGTTAAGGAGGGGTAGTTCACTTTCACTTTGCTTTCTCACTACAAAAAGTTAATCTTTACTCTGTTTTCTTAACTTGTACTCATAAAAATGGACCGGCTGACACCCAAGCAAGTGGAAGATTGGCTATTCAAGCGCATCCCATATTTGGAACGGGTCACCGTCGGGAATTTGTCCAAAATGAATACCATCTTGCTGGCACTTCGAGAGTTTGCCAAGTCAGCGGGGCTGAAACCATCTTTTACCGTATATATGTCACGGGGAAAAGGCCCGAGACAGCGATTGCAATTTTCTAAATATGGCAATCCTCAAATAGAAGAGATGTATGCCACGCACTATGTACGGAAAGTCTGAACCGGGCTATTTCTATACCAATAAGGTAAACAGGCGGCTTTTTTAGTGGTCTTCCATTCGTCCCTTGAAAAAACAATACTCTATAAGTCATAATGTTTATATAACACGATTAATGCAGTATGATCAAACACCTTTGCCAGGGAGAAAAATGCTAACATGGATCTTTTCAATTTCCAAAAGTATATAGACAATAAAATACTTGACCGCGGCTGGGAATATTATCAGCATAACAGCATAAAGTCCATCACCAAGGAAAATGAAAATACCTACACGGCCATTGTGGCCGGAACTGATGACTATTCTGTTGAGGTTCAACTCGGCGGCAATAACGATATAGTGTATTCCCACTGCGACTGCCCGTATGACCTGGGACCTTACTGTAAACATGAGGTCGCCGTTTTCTACGCACTCAGGGAAATGCTGGAACGGGATCAGGATTATGTAACAGCCGATTCAACATTTGCATTGCCTGCCCGTCCCGTTAAGAGTAAGAAAAAAGTCCCTGCAGCCAAAGAATCCCCCTATGACAGGTTTACATCGATCATTTCCGCACAATCCAAGGACAAGCTTGTTCAATTCCTGGTTTCCCTGTCCCTTGAAGATGATGCAATAGGCCGCCGGGTGGAACTTGAATTCGGTGCCGATGACGGCGAACAGGAGTACAAAAAATGCATTGCGCTTATTCGTAGCTATATCAGGCAGTACAGAGACAGGCATGGTTTTGTTTCGTACCAGGAAACCTCCGGTGCTGCAGAAGGCGCCTGGATGGTGCTAGAAAGGGCAGAACAGGCAAAAGATAACGGTGATTATAAAAGAGCTCTACACCTTTATTTGTGCATCCTTCATGAAATGGTGCCACTACTGCAGTCTGCCGATGATTCCGGTGGATTTATCGGCGCCGTCATCGATGAATCCATCTCGGCCCTGCAAAGCCTGGCCCAAGCCAACATGCCCGATGATGCCCAGCAACACCTTTTCCAAAAAATCCTTAGGGAGTCGTCCAATAAAATTTACAACGGTTGGCCCGACTGGAGGCTGGGCCTATTGGAAGCCTGTGCCCAACTTACCGTTACCACGGAGCGAAGGAAGATATTTGAAAAACACCTTGATTCATTCATGAATGAATTTGATGGCTCATGGAGTTCTCGATACCTGACGGAAAGGATGGCCATGATACGCTACCAGCTGACCCTTAAGTTTGCAGGAGAAAAAATGGCGGCAGAGTTTATGGAGCAAAACATCAGCTTCCCCCTATTCAGGGAAATGGCCATTAAAAAGGCATTGTCCCAAAAGGAATATGACCGTGCTGAAAGACTTGCCCTTGACGGCGAGCAGCATGACAAGGGAATGCCAGGCCTTGTCAACAAATGGAAAGAATTAAGGTATGAAGCATACAGGCTCTCCGGCCAAATTGATAAACAACGCAGCCTGGCCATAGAGCTCATCATGGCCGGCAGCTTTGATTATTATAAGAAACTGAAAGCGACTTATGCCAAAGATGAATGGGTATCAGTATACCCCAGTATAATCAAGGCTCTTGAAAAACAAAAGGGCTATTCCGGTAATTATACAAACATACTCATAGAGGAAGGTGAACTGCATAAACTTCTTGACTATGTCAAAACCAAGCCGGTTTATATTACGGAATATTACCAGCACCTGCTTCCCACTTTCAGCAACGAGGTCTATCATATTTTTGTTCAGTACATCCTCGATGAAGCAAAAAGGGCAAACAACAGGAGCGGGTACCGAAAGGTCTGTTCCTATATCAGGCTGCTTGCCAACATAGGCGGAAAAGAGCATGCACGCCAAGTAACGGATAACCTTCTGGCCACCTACCCGAGAAGACCGGCTTTCCGAGAAGAACTCAGGAAAATAAGGTTTTAGCACTTGTTTTTATTCACCAAAACGGGTCTACCGCCAGTATGGCGCCGTAGCCCGCTTGTATTTCTGAAACTCCCTACCATATATAACTTTGAGCCTTTGAATAATCTCAAAAACCACAGGACATATCTTACAGTTGTCAATGAGATTGAAAAGCCTGGACACAATTTCCTTTTTGCCGGTATACGGGTATTCCTTGCAAGTTTCAGGGCGCACATCATATATTGAACAACCTTCAGGAGTGAGGAAAGGACACGGCGTGTTTTTCATGCTCCATTTACCAGCATGTTTCCTAAGATATGTTTTCTTGAATTGAGATATGGAAAACCCCAGGAATTTAGAAATTCTTGCAATATCTTTTTCGTTCAGCACAGGCACAATTTTTTTGCAGCAGTTGGAGCATAATATACAATCCACTTGCGCAAAAAGCTCTTCATGCATGTTATTTACCAGCCTGTCCACCTCATCGGAATCCCGACTTTTTAAAAAAGACCTCAATATAAGATTATCCATTTCCACCCTTTGGCTTTCTTTTTCAAGCTGTTCCGGTGAAACCATATCATTCAATACTCCTTTAAATTATAATCCTATATGCAAAGGAAACTCCTGTGCGGGAAAGACCGCAAGACATTGCTCTACAATGTGGTGAATATTTAAAATGAGGCCTCTAAAATGCTACCCGGCCATTTATCTTAAATTTTACATCACTGCTTGGTTTGTAAAAAGTTAAAAAGATTCAGGTAAGCAACGGGTTTCTTAACAATTCCTTGCAAACAGCGAACAACACTCCACGTGCGTGGTATGGGGAAACATGTCCACGGGCTGCACTTCCTGCAGCTCGTAGCCAAGCCCGGCCAGGCGGCCGGCATCCCTGGCCAGGGCAGCCGGGTCGCAGGACACGTAGACCACCCGCCGGGCGCCGCTCCGAGCGACGGCCTCCAGCACCTCCGGGCGGCAGCCGCTGCGCGGCGGGTCCAGCACCACCACGTCCGGTCGATATCCTCCATCTACGTGCTCCGGCAGCAGGCGCTCCGCCGCGCCGCGGAAAAAGAACGCATTATGCAAGCCGTTGAGGGCGGCATTGGCCTCGGCGTCCCGCACCGCCCGCGCATATATTTCGTAGCCCCGTACCGCGCCAGCGTGCCGCGCCAGGCAGAGGGCAATGGTACCAACCCCGCAGTAAGCGTCGGCAACTTCTTCGCCGCCCCGCAGCGCGCTGTAGGCCAGGACCTGCCGGTAAAGCACGGCGGTTTGCTCCGGGTTAACCTGGTAAAAGGACCCCGCGGAAACCCGGAACCGCAAGCCGTCCAGCTCGTCACGGATATAGTCCCGGCCAGCCAGCGTGTGGTAGCGGCCGCGGCGGTCCTGTTCCACCACCGAAACCACGCCGGGTAGGCGTGCGATTTCCGCGGCCGGCGCCCCGCAACCGCCCGCCCGGCGGCCGCTGCCAGTCAATACCACCATTACTTCCCCTGTGCCGCCCCGGCGCACCGCCACCTCTGCCGGCAACGGCGAGCCCAACCCGGTGTTTTCCAATATATCCCGCA
>ENA-OSAF01000161-OSAF01000161.1-marine-sediment-metagenome-genome-assembly--contig:-NODE-161-length-25364-cov-231.477419_pt1 | contig 25364 bp, 29 predicted proteins | sample MGYA00237872_ERZ529318 | MGnify/ENA primary metagenome ERZ529318 (study PRJEB26369, sample SAMN03142813) | marine sediment metagenome | biome: marine; feature: borehole; material: sediment... | reverse complement strand
TTTTAAGATTAGATGCCGAAGGAAAGATCAAGTGGCAGAAAACATATGGTGGAGCTGAATTCGAGGTAGCATGGTCGTTGGTTGAGGCAACTAATGGAGACATAATCGTTGCAGGAGTTACTTACAGCTTCGGTGAAGGTCAAAAATTCTGGGTTTTAAGATTAGATGCCGAAGGAAAGATCAAGTGGCAGAAAACATATGGTGGAGCTGAGAATGACTGGTTGTGGGAGATGGTCGAAGCCTCAAATGGAGACATAATCGTTGCAGGAGTAACCGAGAGTTTTGGAGCTGGCGATTACGATGCTTGGATTTTAAGATTAGATGCCGAAGGAAAGATCAAGTGGCAGAAAACATATGGTGGAGCTGAGAATGACTGGTTGTGGGAGATGGTCGAAGCCTCAAATGGAGACATAATCGTTGCAGGAGTAACCGAGAGTTTTGGAGCTGGTGACAAAAATGCATGGATTCTCAAATTGCCCTCAGACGGCTCGCTTGAGTATTTCTCACAGGATTCACATGCCATTTTGAATGATACAAACGCTCAGTCAAACAACTCCAATGCTTCAATATTGGCTCCATCTGTTCAAGTTAACAATTCACAGGCATTGGTTGAAGATTTAAATTTACCACTTGTGTTGATAACACCGACCGAAAAAATGCCGAGAAGAGGCAAGGGGGTACCCGGTTTCGAAGCTGTCTTTACACTTACAATAATGCTCTCAGCAGCGTATCTACTCAGAAAAACTTATTAATAAAAAATGTAAATCAGTTGAGACCAAAAATTGCGTTCAGAAACTTTCCGAGAGGTGTCAGCAGCCAGTTCAGAAACTCGTTCAGCCAAGCTGGAATATATATCCATATTGTGTGTCCGAAGATATCGAAACTTATTGTTATCGGTCCCAAACTCATGATTTATTCTTAATTTCTAAGTATTTAAATTTTTCGTCTATATACATTGACATTATAATTCTCATTACGAAGTAATCATTTTCATCATTAACATTTTGCGAAAATTTTAATAAATTTGATGTTTCAACCTATTTTCGTGAGAGTTGTAAGAATCATGCTATTTGCCTTCATCATCAGCTTTGTTGCTGCCGTTAATGTGGTCGAGGCGAAGACGTATGTGGAGAACTTTTATCAGGTTGGTGGAGTTGATGTAACTACAGCTTCACCTTTTCCTAAGGCGTGGACTCGTACGTGGGATAGTGGTGAAACGAATAACGACTTTGATCCCCCAAGTGGAACACCATCAACATACCAAGCCACTCCGTATTCTCAAGCAGACATTGATGCAGTTGAAGCTTTGGATGGATCATATTCTTCAGTTTCAGTAACTTCAACTGATAGTGGTCTTTTTGGACCTAGTGATGAAGACTATGCGACTCACCTTTTTATGTTTAGTGTTGTTAATAACCAAAATGCAACGATTGAACTTCATGCTTATGTGAGTGCAGTACAAGGATATAACGGAAATAGCTATATCTACTTATGGGATGGAAGCACTTTTGTGTATCAGACTCAAATTGGGGTTGGATGGAACAACATCTCAATATCTCCAAGTTATGTATCATCCAATGGAGAACTTTATGTCCTTTTTATAACTCAAGCATATGCGACTTCGAGTTGGGGTAGTGTATCTTTTACTGCATATATCAGAATAGACTACATTGAAGTCGTAGCTGTAGTCCCAGATACGGCCGTTCAAACAGCATGCGCCCAGTTCATCTCCGGAGCGCCGCGTGACTGGGATGGAATATTTGACGATGACACGCTAACTTTCGTTGGGCGTGTGACAGATACATCCGGATCACCAATTCCGAACTATCCCATAGTTTCCGGAGGCGTATGGACGGGCGGTTACGGTATAATGGCCACCGGTTATACAAACTCAACTGGATACGCTACCCTTACCGGAAGACCGATTGATGGAGGTATAACAGATAAATGGCGCGTCAATTTTGCTGTTGCGATTCTCGGAGATGTTATGGTTAACGGAAACGCCTATCAGATAGGGTCAAGCTGCTACATTGATTATGGTGCTTACAATGTAGCCGTAACTCCTGGAAGCTACGACATCATGCTTGTTGGGCGTTACTGGGACAATGGTGGGGGAGATTGGGTTCGAATACGCTGGATCGCAGAAGCGGGAGACGTATCACACGTCAATCTTGGAGGATACAACATTCCGGTAGCCCAGCGCTTTGATGACTGGGACTTTTTGCTGTGGAAGATAGGTGTTCCCGATCCAAACAACGATAACGATGGAGAGATTGAAGGTGTTAACGGCAACACGAACGACATGAACTCAGCAGCGTATCCGGCCTGCGTCGGACCTGACACGAGCCCCTACTGTCCCGGAATGGACAGCTGCAGAAACGGCAGAAGTATAAATGTTCTCCTGATCGGCTATATAGGTTCATATCCACCGGGATGCTGCATCAGGGAGCGTTCTGGAAGTGTAGATGCCCACGACTGTGGAACCTATATGAGCGGTTACAGATTTGGCCCGCTTCTGGAATTCAACCTTCCAGACCACGCACTGGGTGAACCGGGAAAGTCAGCTATGTTCATATGTCAAGAATATAATACCCTGAGCGGGATGTTGAGGACAACGAGTTACAGCGGTCACGAAGGTTGTGGAGGTGGTAACTGCAGAATTAGTTGTACTGCCTGTCTGTGGTCGATCATCAACATAGGACAGTCCCCCGGAGCTACGGAATATCTTGCAATGAGCGGTTATACATACTTAGGAACTACGATAATTAGACCATGGCCCAACGGCGGTCTTGGAACTCTTAGCTTCATCGGTTTGGCTGCAGATAACCAGCACGTTGTCGGTTTGGTTGTCGGCCATCGCTGGGGTGTTCATCCATTTTTGGCACTCGTTACATCTATGCCGAGTGGGACTTATCCTGCAGATACTGATACAGCTGGCTGGCAGAACTTCTATCCAACGTGGATATACTACCTCCTTCGCAATGTGGCGTATAACATAAAGGTGATGGGAGAGGAACTGTGGCACTGGTCGGATCGCTATCCTCCGAGTGGTGAAGACAACATTATACTTGCGAATAGAGCGTTTAACACACTGTTACTCGACTTCTTACCTTACCTTGATGAGACATTGTGGATACTCCAAGCAAGCGGAAACAACACCATACATCCCTTTATCGTAACGACATTTACCCAACTATATGATAACGCAAGGATTGTCAAGTACATAGTAACAAATAGTACTCTAAGATCAGAATTTGCCAACACTATAGGAACGGCTTTAACTTACCTGCCAAACATAACTGGGACGGTAGATGGATCAACGGGCTTGAACTACTTCCTTAAATACAGAGTGCAGATGCCTTACAACGAGAAAGAGTCTGTAAACTATCAGCTAATGAAATTATTAAACCAGCTAACTTCCTTCGTCATAACAATCCTCCACCATATCCCGATTATGGAATACGCCCCCAATTCTCCCGGCTGGAATTTCGGAAACTGGATATCCGATTATTAACACTTTCATGCTAAGTCATGCGGTAGAGCAGGTAACCCACCAAAATTGCAATGACAAGTAGAAAAACAGCCATTGCTGGAAATGAATTTTTTCCTTCCTCTTCTGTTTTCGCAATTTTAACATTACTCAACCCTTTGTAAGTTTTCTCCCAAACCAGCTTTCCATCAAAACTAAGTTTCCCGAGCCAGACGCAAGCACCATCTTTGCACTCTTTACTGCTTATCACCACATATCCATCAGTAACATTTAGAATTCTCACAGTTCCAAATACAAAGGATAGAAAAGTGAAGTTTCCCTTTATTATTTCAATCCAGTCACCCATCGCACTAACCCAGATGAAGCCACTCTCATTACCTCCAGAACCTGCTATAACCTTATTGTTTTCGTTTGCAGCCACCGACCAACCGACGGTAATTTTACCAAACTCAAAAAATTTCTCCCACTCCAGATTTCCATTTCTGTCGAGTTTTAAAACGATAGCTTTCACGGGAGTAGTTGTGTTCGCGAAGTTCTCTACTTCAACATTCCATACTTCACCGACGATGATGTATCCATCTCCGACCTCGGCAACATCCCACGCAATGTCGTCGAACCCGAAATCAAAGGTTCTGTTCCATTCTACCTTTCCATTTCCATCAAACTTCACTATCCAGATGTCATAGTTGCCGTAGGGTCTCAGCCCTCCTTTGTAATCTCCAACGCATCCTACGCCGATATATCCTCCATCGGAAGTCCTCTTAATTCGCTTTATACTGTCATACTCCTTGTAATCAATTTCCTTTTTCCAGACCTCTTTACCGCTCTCATCAAGCCGCACAAGCCACACGTCCTCATTTATACAACCATCATCGCACGGTGCTATTGTAATCGAGGCAACAACTCCACCCTCATCTCCTACTATTGAGGTTGCGCTGTCTCCCTCACCACTGTAACCATACTTTTTCTGCCAGAGGATGTTACCAGCCCAATCTAACTTCACAATCCAAGCATCATTACCATGGCAACCCGTTACACCTCCTATTACATACCCGTCCTCCACTTTCACAACATTCCACGCCTGCGACCTGCACTCTCCAATGTATGTTTTATTCCAGATTTCATTACCCTGCGAATCAACCTTTATGAGCCACGCGTAGCTCCACTTATAGTTCAGTCCGGTAGCTCCAGCTATAACATATCCTCCATCCGACGAGTTTGTTACATCAAAAGCCATACTCCATCCTGATACAGGTAAGGCGAGAGTCATGATAATAAAAGGTAATATTATCCTCACGGTCTTCCATTAAGTGTTGAGCAATTTAAATGTTTTTTATGGTCTTCTCCATCTCACCACTCAGATAATTTCTAAATAACCCTCTTTTCCCCTGAATCTGAGCTTAAAAGTCACTGTCAACAGGACAGAAAGAGAACACCTCTTTTTAACTGGCTCGCAATCATAGCAGTGCAACTTAAATATGAAAAGAGGATAGCTTATCAAACCTCTAAGCCTCTCAAACCTGAAATTTTTGAGATAATCAGTATTATGCCGTATCTAATCCCGATCCCCAAACGCTATTAAAAGATCCTCCAATTTTTTTATATTATATTGGTTAATATATTACATCACGTATATTGCTTAAAAACTTTAGAATTTTAAAACCATCAAAACCCAAAGTGGGGAAAAGTATACACTCAATCCCAGATTTATCCAATGCCATCAGAAGAAATCGAAATCCTCCGGAAAGGGTTGAGAAGTTCTTAAAAAACTCGGAACAGTTAATCTCCTAAGAGATTTGCGATCTGGCAGCATTTAACGTTCAACAGTTGAGGAAGGTTGCAGGCAAGGAAAAAGAAATTGCCAGATTTATGGAAGACAACATTGACAGGATTTCTAACCTCGAAAATGCTTACATAACGTCAGTATACATCCCATCGGAGTTTGAAAGAAAAGAGGTTGAGAACATGCTCGAAATAGCTGGAAAAATAAGGGGGCTGGTTGATAGTTTATAATAGGCAAAAACTGTTATATTTTCCAAATTAAACTATGGAAGCTGTTGAGAAAAGAGCGAAGAGAAATATTTTAGCCGGCACTCCCGAAGATTACGAAAATGAATTTGAACATGGATCGTAAAAATTTCACATTGAAAATTACCGGAAAATACTGAAAAAATCTGAATTTCAGTATAAAATCACCTCGACATCAGATACCTTTGCAATCTCCCCGAAATCAGCATCTCTTGTTACAATCTTCTCTGCCCCATTTGCGATGGCTATTCCCGCTATTAGGATATCAAGGGCGTTTACCTCTCTGCCAATCGCCATGAGCCTCGCAACTATATTGCTCGATTCCTCAGCAGCTTCCTCATCGAAAGGAAGCACTCTTAATTCGGAAAGGAATCTTCTGAAAACTTTCTCCTCCTTTCTGCTTTTCTTTCTTTTCAGACCTACCAGTATTTCGTGGTATGTTATGCTCGTAATAGCAAACTCTTCATCTTCGCCAATAATATCTCTGACAGCCTCTGATCCTCGCAAATAGTCTATAACAAAGCTCGTGTCAAGGATGATCATATCCTGAACCTCGCCGTTTTTCTTGCTGCCAAAGTCTTTTCAATCTCGTCAAGAACTTCGCTGTCTTCCAAAACTCCGAAATATTTCTTGATGCTGGTTTTATCCCTTTTCAATAGCTTTTCTATTACGTCGCTAAAACTCTCCCCCTCTCCCTTCATTTCGGCAAGTTTTTTGTAGACATCATCTCGGATTGAAATTGTTTTCATGCATTAATGTGTGTATACACGAATAAATAGTTTTTGCAATCAGCGGCGACTCCATGTCGAGAAAAATTCTTGCCTCCAAACTCTACCTCTTTCCATAAAACGTTTCCAACTTCGTTAAGGAGCTTTTAACGTAAAGCTTAACGGCAAGGAAGCCGCTGTAGTATTGCTCGATGCCCCAGCTGAGATTGCAGAAATGTTAAAGTTGAGAATCCAGACCGAGAAACCCGAAAAGGCTAAAGTTGAATCGGTCATCTTTGAGGAGTATAAATACGATGCTCCTCCCATTGGAAGGAGCATATAAGTTGCCTACGTCATCATCTGGTTTTATTTCGGGCAATTCAACTCCTATGAGCTTTATCATGATAATTCTTAATCAAACAGTATAAAAGTATTTTTCAAGTTTTTCTATCAATCTCTCGCTCTTTTGCATGTGAGGTCAGATTCTGAAACTAAACATGCCGATCTACCTATCTTTGAGAGATATTTTTTTAAATTTTAAAAATTCATAGTGAAACATGCAGGTTGAATACAGCAGGGACGAGTTGGGTTTCGCGACAATCCTTGGAAAAATACTTGAAGAGAAGTTAAGAGATGGAAAAAAGGAGGAAATTGCGAGGAGAATTAACGGCAGCGTCACCGTAGAGTGCAGAGACCTGAAGATGAGCGCTACTATAACGTTCAAAGGGGATAGAGTTGTGGTAGAGAACGGTTCGGGAGGCAAATACCTGATCTCCGCTGATCTACAAACACTGAACGGACTAACATTCGGGAAAATAGGACTTCTTGGTACTGTAAAACTCGTTATCAAGGGAAGGCTGAAGATAAAGGGGATGACGTTTGCGATGAAGTTTAGGAAATTGCTTGGATGATTTTTCGGGGGTTTCTCCCCATGTAAAATTTCAATTTTCTGATTTAGAGGACAATCTCTTTCGTTAGTTGGGAAACCCTTATTGCTTCGGGGTATTTGGTAAGATCGGAGTCCTCAGTTACAAGTTTCAGGTTACTAACACGGGCAACATGGAGATAAGAGGCATCGTAAAACGTTAGATTTTCCTTTATAGCGAGTTCTGCAATTTCTCTCCAAAAAGGTCGAATTTCAATCAGTGTTACACCTTCCAAAAACTCCTTAAATAAATTGAAAACCACTTCCCGATTCTTTATCTTTCCAAACCTTACTTCTTTCCACAAGGCGTTTCCAACTTCATAGGGGGTAAGTGTGATTGCTGCGAACTTATCTATGTGCTCAAAGGCGACATGTTTTAAACTTAAGATGAGCGGGAATACTGCCGAAGCGTCGAGAAGGTATTTTGCAGTTATACTATCTCTCGACTCTTGCATCTTTAATCACTCTCACCCATTCCCCAGCTGTGAACTCTATAGAATTCAAAGCTTCTTCAACAAGCTTTTCCAGCTTTTTGATTTTGGCTTTTCTAACCTCTTCTTCAAGAGTTCTTTCGATGATCGCCCTTATATCAATGCCTAATTTTTTTGCCTCCTCCTTAATGTCTCTTCGAACTCTAACAGAGATCACGGAGGTGGGCTCCTTTTTTACCATAAATTTGTATACGCGTATTCTGTTTATAAGATTTTTGTAAACGTCTTGTTACGTAGTTTCATTTAATCATGGTAGAATTAAATCTCAAAGGCGACTTTTCTAACTTCATACCACTTGAAAAGTCCGATGAAGCTTTAGATAAAAGAGCTACAATGTCTCTCTGCAGGGTTAAATCTAACTTCTCAGGAATTTCAGCAACTTGAATCGAGACAAACTTTCAGAAACTTATTTTAATCTTCAATATAAGAGAAGATTTGAATGAAATTAAAGGCAGTCATCAGAGGAAAAGTTCACGGAGTTGGTTACAGAGTTGCACTGATAAACATGGCTTTAGAGTATGGAATAGATAGATTTGCAGCTTTTAATGTTGTGCTTGATGGCAAAGAGGCTTTAATTGTTCTTATTGATGCTCCAGAAGAGATAGCCGAAATTTTGAAGGCGAGGATTAAATCCGAGAAACCGGAAAAGGCGGTTGTTGAATCAATAAGCTTTGAGGAATACAAATACGAGGTTCCACCAATTGAGAGATGCATACAAACGTTTCAGATGGAGCACTGGGGGAGGGCTATTCCGATACTGCTCGAAATGCTCAATAAGCAGGACAAAATGCTTGAAAAGCAAGATTTGATGCTGGAGAAGCAGGACAAGATGCTTGAAAAACAGGATGCAATGCTTGAAAAGCAAGATTCGACAATCAAGGCAATAAGGGAGGAATCAGAAAAAACAAGAGCCGAATTGGGAGGTAAAATAGACCTGCTTCGCTCCGATTTAAAAGAGTACATGGAGTCAAATCTGCGGAGGATAAGGGAGGAAATTGCAGAAATCAGGGAAGCGCTGAGGAAGGCGGGGATTATGTAATTCGCGATTAACCTATCAGGGATCATATTCAATGTGAAAAGTACTTTATTGACAGCAGTCAAATATTGTTTAATGTCAATTGAAGAAATTGAAGTTCTGAAGGACAGGGCTGAAAAATTTTTGAAAAATGCCGTTCAGCTAATTGATCAGGGAGTGTATGATCTTGCTGCATTCAACATTCAGCAGCACGTTGAGTTGTATCTGAAATACAAACTTTTTCTTTTAATTGGAAACTATCCAAAAACCCATTCGATAAAGAAACTTCTGAAGGGGATCGGGATCGCTACAGGTAAAGAGAATGAGATTATCAGCTTCATGGAAGAGAATATTGACAGGATTTCCAATCTTGAAAATGCATATATAATATCGAGATGTATCCCTTCGGAATTTGAAAAGAAAGAGGTTGAAAACATGCTCGAAGTGGCTGAGAAAATAAGGAAACTGGTGGATGGGCTATGAGTTTCGACGTCTTCGTTAAAATTGCCAAAGAAGAAAGAAAATATTTTGAGAACTACGTGGAATACGCTAAAAAGATAGAGAGAATAGCAGAAATGCTGCTTGGTGAAGCGGAAGTATTCGTATTCGGTTCTGTTGTGGAGGGCAGACACACTCCAGCAAGCGACATTGACATCCTGATATGTTCCAAAAACGCCCCGCGGAAAATGGAGGAGAAGGCAAAAATCACTGGCAAGATTTTAAAGGAAATTGACATCTTAGCCCCATTCGAAATCCATATCGTTACTCCAGAAGAGTTCGAGTGGTACAGAAAGTTTCTGGGGAAGACTGTAAAGGTTTGACCTGCGTAGTAGCTGACCAACACGACAAGATTTTATTCACTCAAGAGTACCATCAATTAATAAGGGATGATGTTGAAATTTTTCTTGAAAGGACTAAGAAGTTTGAGATTGCGAGCAAGTATTTTGTAGTGTTTATGATTTGGCAGCACTCACATTGATTTTTGAGTTTTACAGAGACGACGAGATAGGGTGAAGGTGATAGGGGATGCGTGTGTACTTTTAAGCTGTTATCCGAGAGAGTATTATAGGGAAGAAATATCTAAAATGATGGAGGTTTTAAATCGCTTCAAGGAGGTTTTCAAAAATGGATATTATAGATGATATTGTTGGATGATCTTTTGAAAGAGAAAAAGAAAGAGAGAAAAATTTTCAACAATTACAAAGAATTCGTCAGGCAGATAAAAAATTGTCAAAAAGATACTTCGGAAATGCTAAAGTTTATGTTTTCGGCTCTGTAGTTTGGGGGATTACCATGTTTATTCTATCCGACGTTGACGTTGCCGTAATTATAAACTGTGAAAATAATGAAAACATCTATCGGTTCAAGACTGAAATAGCAGAAACTCTGGAGATGTATTATGAAGTAGATATACTCAACAAAAGGCTCTGGAATTTTTACAAGAGATTTATAAACGCTTTTGAGGAAATTTAATAACTAGCGGATTTGAGTCAAAAACTTCATTACATCCTGCTTGGTTACAATTCCCACAAGTTCGCCTTCCTCAATAACCAGAACCGCAGGAGAGTCAAAAAGTAGTTTTGAAATCGTGTTAAGACTTTCATCTGGATTTACCGCCGGAAAAGGCTCATTCATAACTTCTCCCACTCTAATGCTTTCAGCGGAAGAGCCTTTCTCTACTACAGCCTTTACAACGTCGTTTTCGGTTATACTTCCAATAACCTTTTTTCTGTAGGTAACCGGAAGCTGTGAAATCTCCCTCTCGATCATAATCTCTGCCGCCCTTTTCAGACTGTCTTCGGGGGAGACCGTGATTACGGGCGAGTTCATAATCGCCTTTGCTTTAACTCTTCCCCCCTCAATCTCCTCCAGAACCTTCTGAATTCTCTTTATCAGAGACAGCTTGGGATCAAACCTTCCAGACTCTATCCTCGCTATCAGTGGCTGGCTAACTCCAACAAGCTCTGCCAGCTTTTTCTGGCTAACCCCCAGCTTTTTCCTCTTCCTCTTTAGCTCCTCAATTTCCGGGAACATTTTGTGTAAGATTGACTTTTAACCTAAAAAACTTTTTTACGGTCGTAGAGAAACAGGTAGAACAGAATGTCCCTCGAGAACTTCCCGAATTGATTATTAGCGACTTCTCTCACTATAGCAGAATCCTGAAGCTCACCGTCAAAGTAAAGCTTTGACACAGCCCTCCTGATCCCAAGGTCTTCTGCTGGAAAAACGTTCATTCCAAGTACCATAGACATCACGAGCTCTGCAGTCCACCTTCCGATTCCCTTAAAGGACGTCAGAAACTCATACACCTCCTCCTCTCCCAAATTCCTGAGTTCCTCAAGCCCATCAGTCCCTGCAATCTCCATTATCAGCTCAGCCTTCCGTCTGCTCAGTCCACATTCCCTCAGCTTATCGTATCCTGCAGAGAGGATCGTGTCCTGAGATGGAAAGTCGTAGAATCTAACCTTCCTCCACTCCACAACGTCCCCAAACCTCTCAACGATTCTTGCTGCAATCTTCTCTGCTACAATGAAAGAAATCTGCTGCTGAATTACCGCCTTAACCAGTCCCTCAAATACGGACATGGACATCAGCCCGGCTCTGCCAAACCCCCAGAAAGTCCTAAGCAAGCCCTTGAGCTTCTCATCTCTTTCCATGAACCTGTAAAGCTCCTCAGGATTCTGAAGACCAAAGTAATCCACAAGCTTTCCTCTAATTTCCTTCCATTCCCTGTCATCGAAATCTCCCTCAACAATCAGCACTCTCTCACTTTCAGGGTAAACCAGAACTGCCCTGACTTCATCGTTCAGTCTAAGTGCTCTCCTCCACCTGTCTTCTTCAACAACATCTGGGGTTGGCAGATTGGGAAGGACGAAGAATTTCATCTTCAAATTCCAGTTTATCGGGTGTTCAAGCTTTATTTTTCTCATACTTTCACAACCTTTTTAATACGCCTTTTAATGCAGCCATTATGGATGAAGTGGTGATAGGACTTGAGGTTCATGTTCAGCTTAACAAGCTCAGAACTAAACTTTTCTGTTCATGCCCCCTTAACTATCATCACAGCCCCCCTAACACCCATGTCTGTCCCGTCTGCCTTGGCATGCCGGGGGCAATGCCGGTAATAAACAAAGAGGCAGTGAAGGCTGCGATTAAGGTTGCAATAGCCTTGAATGCTGAAATACAACCCTTCACGGTTTTTGATAGAAAGAACTATTTCTATCCCGACTTGCCCAGAGGATTCCAGATCAGCCAGTATGATCGCCCCTTAGCTCTCGGCGGTTACGTTACGATAGAACTGGACGGGGAGGAGAAGAGGATAAAGCTTAAAAGAGTTCATATGGAGGAGGATCCGGGGAAGCTTAGCTATAGGGGTTCGATAACGACTGCAAAGTATTCCCTGATAGATTATAACAGGAGCGGAGCACCCCTTCTTGAAATTGTCACCGAGCCAGTGATGAACTCCCCCAAAGAAGCGAGACTCTTTTTGAACAAGCTCAGGATGATTCTCGAATACCTCGATGTCTTTGATGGTGATTTGGAGGGTGCGATGAGAGTTGATGCGAACATATCGCTAAAGGGTGGGGGGAGAGTTGAGGTAAAGAACATCTCGTCCTTCAAAGGAGTTGAGAAGGCTCTCAGCTATGAGGTAATGAGGCAGAAGAATCTTCTGCAGAGGGGAAGGATTGTAACAAGGGAAACGAGACACTTTGACGAAGCGAGGAACATAACCGTCACCCTGAGGAGCAAGGAGGAGGAGCAGGACTACCGCTACTTTCCTGAGCCGGACCTTGTTCCAATCTTGACCGAAGAACTGGTTAAGGAGGTTGAGGGAACTCTACCCGAAATGCCAGAGGAAAAGAGGGAGAGATTCAAGGAGCAATACGGCTTAGGCGACAACTACGCCAAGGTTCTAATTCTTGACGTGAAGATGGCAGATTATTTTGAAGATGTTGCAAAATACGTCAGCCCAAAGCTTGCAGCAAGCTGGATAGTTGATGTGCTGAGAGGGGAGCTTAACTACAGAGGATGGAATTTTCTGAAATGTAGAGAGGTTCTCTCTCCCGAAGAATTTGCAAGGCTTATGAAGTACTTTGAGGAGGAGAGGATTACTGAGAAGGGTGTTGTTGAAGTTATAAGGACGAAGCTCGATGAAGGTGGAGATGTGGAGGATATAATAAAGAAGAAGGGCTTATTTGCCATACCCAAGGAGGAGATAGTTCGATTCTGTAAGGAGGCCATTGAAGAGAATCCAAAGGCTGTTCAGGACTATTTAGGCGGTAAGAAACAGGCTCTCAACTTCCTTGTTGGGCAGGTCATGAAAAAAACACGCGGAAGAGCAGATCCCGGTGAAACCGCAAAAATGCTTGAAGAGCTTCTTGCATGAAGGTTGCAGTTATAGTACCTGTCTCCCCCTTTGAAAGTGAGGAAATCTTAAGGAAGAGTATTGAACATCTGAAAAACCTCGATTATGCAGATTTTGATGTTCGAATACTCTATGTGATAGACAGGGTGTCAGATGAGGACAGGAGAGAAAAAGTGGCAGAGGAAATGGGTGTTGAGGTTCTGCTCAGAAACAATAGGAGAGGTAAGAGGGCAGGAGCGATAAACGATGCTCTCGATTTTTTGTCTGATTTTAATCCAGATTACATAGCCATTTTCGACGTAGATTCGAGACCTGAGAGAAACTTTGTCGTGGAGTGTGTAAAAGCCCTTGAAAGCTATCAGAACTGCTATATCGCCTCATCAAAGAGGTATATCTACAATGGAATAAATCTCGTCTCAGAGACGGTTGAAGCCGAATATTACTTTATCAACTTTCTCCTGAAGAGGAGCAGATTCAAGCAGTTCAACGGGATGATTGGAGTTTTAAAGGGCAATTTGCTGATGGAGAACAGGTTGAATGAATGGGCTGCTGCTGAGGATGCGGACTTTGCAACGAGGATGCACGCTGAGAGATTCAGTGGAATCCTCGTTGAAACAACAAAACTACACGAGCAAGCCCCCCTGACGTGGAAAGACCTTTACAGCCAGAGAAAGAGGTGGTATTACGGGGGAATCCAGCTCTGGCGTTACAGAAGGAAAATGAGAAAGGCCAGAAGAAGTGTAAGACTTTCGTGGTATATGGCTCTAACTCTAACATACCTTCCAGTTCTGTATATTCCCTTCATAGTCCTTCTCTCACCTATTCTGCTTCTCTACCATTACAGAAGGCTGTCAAAGGTTAAGGTGGTTGTGGGATTGGTGGTTCATGCACTGCTGCTTCAAATTGCTGCAGTTAACGCTTTAATGTCCTACGTCAGAGGAAGGGACGTGGAATGGGATGCCATCAAAAGGGTGGTAGATTGATGCTGAGAGCGGTAATAGTAGCTGCATTGCTGGTGGTGTTGCTACCTCAGGTTTTGATATCTCAATCTCTGGCTTATACTGTAAATATCTCAATTAAAGGCTATGACGGAGAGGCGTTGCTTAATGTAACCTCTGCAGACCTCACCATGAGCAGGGGGGTTAAGACAGGTAGCAAAATTGAACTTCCCGAAGGGCTTTATGTTTTCAGCCTCTTTGCTCTTAACAAAACCTTCCAAAAAGAGGTTAATTTAACCAAAAACACGACCTTAACCTTCAACCTGCTTTTCACCAACAGCACAGAGAATTTGTCGCTGATCAGGCACATCATAGTCTACTCGTCAACTCAAATAGATGTATACGAGATTCTTCTGATAACAAATTCAGGAGACAGGAATTTTGAAGGCAATATTAGCGTACCTCTCCCAGACCACAGGAATCTCAATGTAAAAGAGTCTACTCTGAGCTTTATAACGGCTGATGATATGGGTGATAGAATTAACTTCTATGACATCATTGTTCCAGCAAACGACAGTGGAAGAATAACGTTCTCCTACAGCTTAAAGTCAAATGTCTTCAAAATCAGCGATTCAGAGAAACAGCGACTGATGCTTCTCTCTGCACTACCGGTTGAAGAATACATGAACTTAAGCTACAAAGGAATACAGGAGTTTGGTGGGCAGAGGTATAGGGTTTTTGAGGGTAACATAACAAAATGCTCTTTAGTCTTTGGAGGAGAGAAAGGAGCTAAAGTAGACCCGGTGGCTCTCATCGGAATTTTAATAATTTCAGCCTCACTGTTCTTCTACCTGAAAAGCAAATCGAGCAGATGGGAGGATGAGTGATGAAAAGAGAACTTTTTGTAATTTTGCTTGTTGCGGCGGTAACAAGATTGTTATTGCTGGATGCAAGACCTGTGGACTTCGACGAGAGCGTTCACGGTTGGATCGCGCTAAAATCCGTGCTTGAGAGTCAGAATTATGTTTACAATCCCGCGTATCATGGTCCTTTTCAGTATTTTATCCTTGCAACTCTTTTCAAGGTTATTGGCGATAGTGACCTTTCTCTAAGACTGCCGGCAGCGATGTTCAGTATTCTTGGTGTGCTTGCAGCCCTCTCGTTAAGGAGGTGGATTGGATATGCTGCCTACATCTTTGCGTTCTTCATCCTGTTCTCGCCATCAATCCTCTACTACTCAAGGTATGCGAGAAATGATCTAATCGTCCTGTCTTCCTTTTTGCTTGTCCTCTACTTCTACCTGAAATACAGAGATGAGGGCAAAATCCTGTATGCCCTCTTAGCTACAATTTTTCTTGCGGTAATTTTCACATCAAAGGAGAACTGGATTGAATATATCCCGATGTTTCTCGTGTTCATCCCTGTATACAGCTACTATTCCCAGCGTAGTTTCAGAAGCTTGGTTACCAAGAAAAATCTGACAGCAATTGCAGTCGGAGCTATAACTTTTACAGCCATTGCGTCCTTTCTTTACTCGTCCTCCTTTGTGTATCTTTTAGGAGGGGGAAAGGATACTGCAGGGCAGGATGCCCTTAAGGATGCCCTTAATGCTCTTCTAAGTATTGAGTGGGTGAAGCACTACTTCAACGTTTCACTGTCCTACTGGCTTTCCAACTCTCTGCCCTTTGGGGGAGAGAAGGCTCACTTCCATCCCATCTGGTATTACCTGAGCATCCTTCTCAAATATGAGTTCCTCGCCTTGGGGATGGCATTTGCCAGTTTGCCATACCTGAGGAGAAAGGCAAAAAGTCTCAGCTTCATCGAGGCACTTTCGGTTTTCTGGCTGATTACGGCGGTCCTTTTTTACCATGCTATGGCCTACAAAACGCCGTGGCTCGTTGCTCACTTGGTTGCCCCGATAGCCTTTTTTGGCTCTGTCTTTGCCGGAAGGGAGCTTTTTGATGAGGAAAAGGAGGCTTTCAGACTTGCCTTCGTCTTTCTTTCTTTCATCACCGTCCTTCTGTCCATCCATCTGAGCTTCGTGGACTACAATGACGCTGCTGGTGAGGATATCGTCTATGTTCAAACACAGCCTGAAGGTGTTGAGCTGGCAAAGAGGATAGAAGAGCTTGTTCACGATGGGAAGAGAGTACTGGTTTACGTCCCAGAGAACTACTACTGGCCTCTCCCTTGGATGTTACGGCATGAGAATGTTGCCTTTACAGGAGAGAAGTGTCTGCTGGGGCTCGACTACGTTTTCACCAGCGCAAAGGAGGAATGCGAAAAACTTGGTTATTATCCGGTCAGAGACTACGAGATGAGGGTTGGTTTTCACATCTGGGAAATGAGGTAAACTTTTTTAATTAGTAGCAAATCTTGGATATGGTCTCAATTAAAGAACACCTCGAAGAGCTTTTAGAATCGTTCGATTACAGCGGGGATGTGGAGGAGAGAATAAGGCTTCTGAGAGCAGCCATTGGCAGAGTTTCGAACATATTTTACGGAACTGAATCTGAAGAAATTTACGCTGATCAGGTGAGGAGAATAAAGCTCAGACTCAGAGAACTTAGGGAGAGGCTTACGAACTGCGAAGACGATAAAGCATGCTGGAGGGAACTGATGGACAATCTTGAAGAGTTGAGAGATCAGATTGAGAGACTTGCGATAAGAGGAGACATAATCGAAAAATGAAGGTTGACGATATAGGCAGCTTTCCCATACCGAGAGGAATCAGCAGAGAGTGGATCACAAGAAACCTGGAAAGCAAGGAGTACGAGGAGATGGTTCAGAGGGCATTTCTGATGAAGGCCAAGCATCTTGACTGTCCAAACTACCCGCAGTTCAGAGACATGATAGAGATGTTCATGGAGCCGATAAAGACGTATCAGGAGGATGCCTATCTGATTGAGAGAAGCAGGGCTGTAATACCAGAACTCGAATACGTTCAGAAAATGGATGTTGATAGCGTTAGAGTCTGCATTACCGGCCCCTTTGAGCTTTACTACAGGGAATTTGGTGGTGTAATCTACGATGACATTCTCCTTAACCTCGCTGAATCTGTGAGAAGGTTCGCTGAGAACGCCTGCAGGTTTGAGAATGTTAAATGTGTAAGCATTGATGAGCCAAGCTTAGGAATTGCTCCTGACTTACAGCCAGAAGATGAGCTGCTGAAAAGAGCCTTCGAGTACAATTTTAAAGCTGATGTGCAGATTCACCTCCACGAACCGCTTTTCTACGAAAAAATCCTTGAGACGGACATTGACATCATCGGAATTGAGTGCGCCAAAAAACCTGAGAACATGGACTTCATAGATGTTGAAGTCGTGGAATCTGCTGACAAAAGGCTTAGGATTGGAGTAGCCAGAAGCGACATAGATGGGATCATAGCCGAGTTCAATGCTGCTAACAACGTAAATGCTTGGGGGAATGAAGAACTGATATCTCTTGCGATTGATGAAATTGAGCCGATAGAGAAGATTGCAGAGAGGCTGAAGAAAGCTAAGGAGAAATTTGGTGACCTAATTGCATATGTTGGCCCGGACTGCGGGTTGTTCTCCTTCCCAACTCAGGAACTTGCTTTGCAGCTTCTAAGGAATTTGAGGAAAGCTGTTGAGAGTGTGATGGAAGAATGATGGACTACTACATCGGATATTTTCTGACCTGCTTTACCACCTTTTTTGTGATAATAGACCCACCCGGCAACCTTCCAATATTCATAGCTCTCACAGAGAGATTCAGTGATGAGCTAAGGGAGAGGATTTCCAAGAGGGCAACACTGATTGCTGCATCAATCCTGATTTTGACGATGGTCACGGGTGGTGGGATTCTTGACTTCTTTGGGGTGTCCATTAACAGCCTGAGGGTAGCTGGAGGAATTCTGCTATTCATAGCTTCGATTGACATTCTGCTCGGTGGTACAAGAAAGGAGACTTACAGAAGAAGGGCTGAAGAAAGTATTGATGTGGATTCGATTGCAGTCTTTCCTCTTGCCCTCCCTCTCTACACAGGGCCGGGTGCGATAACTGCAGGAATCGTTGTATACTCACAGGCGACGGATTTGTTCATGAAGGCAATTGCGATCGTAAGCGCGGTTATCGTGTATGCTATAGTTCGAGTAAGTCACATCTACAGCACCCCAATAATCAGACTGCTCGGCAGGAGTGGGGCGGATATAATCGCAAGAATACTTGCTGTCTTTCTCGCTGCGATAGCGATAGAGTTCGTCTTTGATGGCCTTTACGGATGGCTTTCTGAGACTGGATTGATTTAGGGGTCAAACATGCTCGTCGGAACGCTGATCAACGCTGCAACGATCGTAATCGCATCAATTGCCGGAATTCTTGTTGGTTCGAGAATGAAGGATGAAGTTAGAAAGGCGTTAATGAACGTTCTCGGACTTCCTGTGTTGTTGATAGGGATAAGCATGGGGTTGAAGACTGAGAACGTTCTCATACCAACTTTGAGCATAGTGGCGGGAACGATTGCTGGAGAACTCATCGGAATCGAGAGATGGTTAGAGAATTTTGGCGTCAGGGTTGAGAGGAGATTTGGAAGAGGAAAGTTCTCGGAAGGATTTGTTGGAGCAACACTGCTTTACTGTGTCGGTCCTATGGCGATACTTGGTCCAATTCAAGAGGGTTTGACCGGCGATATATCAGTGTTGCTTGCAAAATCAATGCTCGATGGAGTTGCATCCATCGCACTTGCTTCAGCTCTCGGGATAGGCGTTGCTTTCTCCAGCGTGAGTGTTCTCCTGTATCAGGGATTTTTCGCAGTCCTCGCTTCTGAACTCAGCAGGGTTGTTACGGAGAGCATGATAAACGAGCTGACTGCTACGGGCGGGTTGCTGATTATGGGTATTGGAATAAATCTTTTAGAGCTAAAAAAACTCAGGGTTGGGAACATGCTTCCGGCTCTGGTCATTGCACCCCTAATCGTTTATTTTGTTTAATCTGGTTTCCCGACGAGGTAGTTGAACCTGTAATCCACAATCTCCACTTCCATGAACTGTCCGAGAACACCCTCCGTTACAACAGCCCTGTAGGAATCCGTTCTCGCCAGAACTGTATCTCCCTTACCCTTTCTCGTCACGAGCACCTTGAGCTTTTTTCCGGCAAACCTCGAATTGTTCTCCAGCCCTATCACCCTCACCAACTCTGTAAGCTTCCTCGACCTCTCCTTCTTAATCCATCCCGGTATATCCCTGTATTTTGCCGCCAAAGTTCCTTTTCTTGGTGAGAATCGTGTTATGTTTACGATATCCGGCTTTGTTTCTTTCACAAGTTCGTAGCTTTTCCAGAAAGATTCTTCGTTCTCTGTTGGGAAGCCAACGATGATGTCGGTCGAAACCAGAACATCGTCGAAGTTTTTCCTGAAGGTCTCGACAACCTCGATATAGTCTTCCACCGTATGCCCCCTTCTCATATCCTCAAGAACCCTGTTGTCTCCGCTCTGCACCGGAACATGTATAAACTTGTAAATCTTCTCGCTGCTGAAAGCAGAGATAAGATCGTCAAGAACTCTCACAGCATGCTGGGGGTTCATCATCCCGACTCTAACCCTAAAATCTCCTTCAATTTCTGAAATGCGATTCAGCAGTTCGGGAAGCATTTCTTTGCCTTTATCAAGCCCGTAAGCCCCTGTATCCTGAGATGTGAGCTGAATTTCTTTAAAACCTTCTTTCACGACTCGTTCAATTTCTCTGACTATTCCATCCATCGAGAAACTCCTCAGTCTTCCCCTTGCCATCTTCGTAGCGCAGAAACTGCAAGAGCCCAAACACCCCTCTGATATTGATACTATTGCTATTGTGCTATCCCTATACCTCTTTTTGAGGTCACAGAGTTCCGATTTATCCACGTTTCTCCGTTCTGCCAAAATTTTCTTGCCATTCCTTGCTGAAAGAACAGCATCAACAATGTCTATCACGTTTTCAGGTGAGATGGCAGAATCTGAAAGCTTTACAGCCAGATCACTTATCCTCGTCAGGCAGCCAGCAAGAACGACTTTCTTACCCGATGTTTTTAACTCTTTGATTCTCCTTATTATCTTTCTCTCAGTGTAATCCACAACACCACATGAGTTTATCACAACAACGTCTGCATCCTCAACTGACGACAGCTCAAACTGCTTTGAGATTAAGCCTCTCATTATGTCTGAATCTGCCTGATTCATCGTGCAGCCGTAGGTTTCAATCGCCACTCTCAACCTGAGTTTATTGGAGGACTGGTTTAATAGGTTTTACTTCAAATCCTTCAGGCTACGAGTTCAAAATCTAATTTTCCTTAACTGTCAAAAAGATTATCAATCACCTAAAATAATTAACTTTCATGAAAAGAAGTGAAAAGGTTGTGGGAGGACCTTTGAGAGTGGGTCATCGGGCTTTGCTGAGATGTGCTGGCTTAACTGATGAAGATTTCGAAAAACCAATTGTTGCTGTTGTAAATTCGTGGAATGAAGTTGTTCCGGGACACATGCACCTGAAGCAACTTGCCTACCACGTTAAGATGGGAATAAGAGAGAAGGGAGGAATCCCTCTTGAATTCAACACAATAGCAATCTGCGATGGAGTTGCAATGGGACATGAGGGGATGAGAGCACCTCTGCCAAGTAGGGAGACCATAGCGGACTCCATAGAGCTTATGATCGAAGCTCATGGCTTTGATGCAATGGTTTGCATCTGCACCTGCGACAAGATCGTGCCCGGAATGCTGATGGCAGCAGCCAGACTCGACATACCAACTGTTTTTGTTCTGGGTGGAGGAATGCTACCATTCAAACCCTCTTACGGGAGGTTTAAAGGAAGAGAGATGACAGCCATAGATGTTGCTGAGGTTTTTGAATTAATGCAGAGGGGCGAAATTGATGCAGAATACGCCAAGTATGTGGAGGAAAACATCTGCACAACGGCAGGTGCATGTGCTGGAATGTTCACGGCAAACACCATGCAGTGCCTTACCGAGGTTATGGGTCTGACAATTCCGATGATGGCAACGACACCTGCAGCATACTCCGCAAAGCTCAGGTTAGCTCTTGAAGCTGGCAGAGCAGTTATGGATACTTACAGGCAGGAAATCAAGCCAAGCGACGTCCTGACTGAGGAAGCATTCGAAAATGCTGTAATGGTAGATATGGCACTTGGCGGCTCTACAAATACAGTTCTGCACCTCCCAGCTATTGCGAACGAACTTGGGATAAAAATTCCACTTGATCTTTTCGATGAAATCAGCAGAAAGGTGCCGCATATCTGTGGAATCGCTCCGGGAGGGGAATACACAATCTTCGACCTTCACCAGGCTGGCGGAATTCCTGCCCTACTCAAAAGGTTGGAGAGACTAATAAATAAAGAATGTGTTACGGTTACGGGCAAAAAGATCGGAGAAATAGCTGAGAAGGCTAAAATCTACGACGAGGATGTTATAAGACCGTTGGAGAAGCCTGTTCATAAGGAGGGTGGTATAGCAATTTTGTGGGGAAATCTCGCTCCAAGAGGGGCAGTGGTTAAAACTGCCGCTGTAAGCAAGAAAATGCTGAAGTTTAAAGGAGAGGCGAGGGTTTTTGATAAGGAAGAAGATGCAGTTGCGGCGATTTTAAACAGAGAAATTAGAGAAGGAGAGGTCATAGTAATAAGGTATGAAGGTCCGAAGGGCGGGCCCGGGATGAGGGAGATGCTTACGGCAACTACTGTCCTGATGCTCTCGGGAATGGGCGAGAGTGTAGCTCTCGTCACAGATGGCAGGTTCAGTGGGGCTACAAAAGGGCCATGTATCGGCCATGTCTCTCCTGAAGCTGCTGAGAAGGGCCCAATTGCTGTGGTTGAGGACGGAGATGTGATAGAGATAGATATCCCGAAAAGGAGCCTTGAAGTCAAGCTGAGCGATGATGAAATAGAAGAGAGACTGAAAAACCTACCGGAATTCGAGTCGAAGGTTAAGAAAGGCTGTCTTTACCGGTATTCAAGGCTTGCAAGCAGTGCAGACGAGGGAGGTGTGATGGTTTAGTTTGATTGGTGAGCAAAATATTCCTTTTTTGTGTATATCTAATCTATCCCAGTATCTCGAGCCGCGACATATGACATTCCCAGCCTCTGTGAATACTAAATCTAAAGTGGCTTTTCTCATGGTCATGTATCTCTTACAATCACGATTCTTCTTTGGCCACAACACTCTATTTTCTTGAGGGTATCTTCAGCCTCAAACTGCTTTATTTTCTCTTTTAGCTCTTTCAGGTGCTTACACAACTTAGTCTCCCCCTAACCACTCTCTCTTCAATTCATAAAAACTACCTTCCCTGATTGACTCCCTGATCTTCTCCATAAGACTCAGGATAAAAAAGAGGTTGTGATATGTGGCAAGTCTGAAGTATAGTAGCTCGTTTGCAGTGTAAAGATGTCTTAAATATGCTCTGGAGTAGTTCTGGCAAACAAGGCACTCGCAGGTACTGTCAACAGGCTTTGTATCTCTTCTGAACCTCGCATTTCGGATATGGATTCTGAATTTATTTGCCCGAGTCCCACCTTCAGCTGGGCTGATGTATAGATGTCCCCTTCTCGCCCATCTTGCTGGAGCTACACAGTCAAACATGTCTACACCCTTTTCAGTGCAGTTGAATAAATCCTCAACCGCTCCAATGCCCAGAAGATGCCTCGGCTTATCTTCCGGCAGCAAAGGAATCACCCAGTCCAGAATGTTCAGCATATCCTGCTTGCTCTTACCCAATGATCCGCCAATCCCGTAGCCCGCAAAGTCTCTCTCCGCCATAAATCTTGCAGACTTTTCCCTTAAATCCCTGTACTTTCCGCCCTGTACAACGCCAAAGAGAGCCTGCCTTCTATCGTAGTATTCTAAGCATTCCTCAGCCCACCTGTGGGTTCTTTCCAGTGCCTTCTCGGTGTAGCTTCTGTCAGAAAGAGGTGAGGTGCACTCGTCGAATGCGAAGATGATGTCAGAACCGAGGTTTGATTGAATTTCCATGGATTTTCTGGGTGTGAGTTCGATTATTCTGCCTGATTTTGGGTCTTTGAATTTTACACCTCTCTCTGTCACAACAGCGAGCTTTTTACCCTCTTTCTGGATTTCTTTCAGCCTCTCTTCGCTCAATCCCTCGAGAAATATGTTGTTGGCTATCTTCCCCACACCATGTTCCATTCCAAAACCCAAGGAGAAGGCCTGAAAGCCACCAGAGTCTGTCACAATTGGCCCGTCAAAGTTCATGAACTTATGCAGCCCTCCAAGGTCTCTGATAAGCTCGTCACCCGGTCTGAGGTGGAGGTGATAGGTGTTCGCGAGAATGACTTCCACACCCATATCTCTTAAGTCTCTGTTGTCCAAGCCCCTAATGGCACCTAAGGTTGCAACCGGGATGAAAACCGGGGTTTTGAAGCTCCCATGTCGGGTTTTAACCTCTCCAACGCGCATTCTGTCGAGGGTGTGTTTGATTTTGAATTTCATTCAGCGTTTAGTTGGACAGAAATTTTTAAAGGTTGTTGGATGCCTCTTTCAACATCAACCCTCTAACAGTAAACCTAACCCATCCAAAACCCATAAAACAGCCAACAGCCTCTCCTAAAACGATACCCAGCAAAATACCTTCAAATCCGAAGGGAATTGCAAGTAGATAGGCAAGAGAAACTGAGAAACAACTGATCTCAAAACGGTAATTGCAAAAGACCTCTCACCTTTTCCCATTCCCTGAAAAACGGATGCCGAGGAAACTCCAAGTGGTGCGAAGAGCAGGATAAATGCTGTTATCTTTATTGTTTTAGCCACTTCATCGTAAATAACTGCTGAGGCTTCAGTGTATGTGAAAATTGTAGAGATTTGAGGGGCAAAGGCAACCATTGCAGAAAGGATTGCTGCGTCAATCAACAGCAACAATTTGACGGCGTAGTTCAAGCTCTCCTCAATCTTCTTTGGATTCCTCGCACCGTAAGCAGCTCCGGTGACAGCAGTCAACGCCACGCTCATTCCGAAGAGAGGGACGAATCCGAAATGAATCAACCTCCATGTACTTGTGTAGGCAGCCAGCCCCACACTACCCCCCTGTTTCAATCACAAGTTCGGTTAATCAGCATGAAGGCTATAGATATGGTAAGCATTGAGAGGGAAGAGGGCGTACCAACCCTGAACAAATCAAAGGCAATTTTTCAGTCCCATTTAAAGGGAAATTCTGGCTTTACAAAGGTTTTACCGGTTAAAAACCAAAACAAAAAGACTGCAGATGAGATAACCATTGAAAGAACACTTGCATGGGCTGCACCGGCAACGCCGAGGTTTAAAACGTAGATGAATATCGGATCAAGAATGATGTTCAAAACACTCCCGATTGTGTTTGCGTACATGGCCCTCTTTGCGTTTCCCTCTCCATTCAGAATTCCCATCGAGGTGTTGTTGAACATCAGAAATACACTTCCGAGGATCATTATTCGTCCATACTCGATGGAAAGCTGCAGAACCTCACCTCCAGCACCAAGCAAAATCATAGCTGGTGTTAGGAGAATAACGGATGCAGTCATTGGAATTGAAACAAGAAATCCAACCAAGAAGGCGTGTATTGCGGTAAGATTTGCCCCTCTAACATCCTTTGCTCCTATTCTCCTCGAAATAGCTGAGTTGGACCCAACGTTGAGTCCTAACGAAATTGCGAGAAAGATGAAGAAAAGCGGAAAGAATATTCCAACTGCAGATAATGCGTTAGGTCCAAGACCCGCAACCCACACTCAATCAGCGAGAATATACAGTGTGAAAACAAAATTGCTGATTACCATTGGGATAGAAAGCTTGATCAAAGCTTTTCTCGGCTCGCCCATCAGAGTCCCAAGGTTCTTTTTCTCTCTCAAAGTCACGAAGTGTCGGAAAAAAGTAAGGTTAGTTAACATTTTTATTTTCAGGACTTTCTTCTACGACGCAAGTCGTAAGACTTCAAATCTTGACGTCAGGTTGAATTAAGATATGGGATAGCGGTTTCGTGTATCATCATGCTAACACTCTTCAAATCTAATATTTTGTGGATAGAAAATTTTATATTTTTGACTAACAAGTCAATATATGACTGACCAGACAGTCAATATACTTAACGCTGCCCTCAAGCTCTACACGGCTAAACCACCTCACGAAGTAAGTCTTGACGATGTTGCAAGAGAAGCGGGAGTTTCCAAGAGCTTAGTCCTGTATCACTTTGGGAGTAAGCGGAATTTGATTAGAGCAACCCTCCTTCACGCCTACAGAAGTCTGGTGGACGAATTGAGGATTGGAAGCGTTGAGGAATTGGTGGATTTGTGGATTAAATACATAAGGGAGAGGAGGAAACTGATAGAGTTCATGCTATACGCATTAAGCTTCCAGTCTGAAGTGTATAGTCCCAAAAAATTTGACTTTAAATACCCTCAAACAACTGATGGGTTACG
>ENA-OSAF01000157-OSAF01000157.1-marine-sediment-metagenome-genome-assembly--contig:-NODE-157-length-25789-cov-24.012979_pt1 | contig 25789 bp, 28 predicted proteins | sample MGYA00237872_ERZ529318 | MGnify/ENA primary metagenome ERZ529318 (study PRJEB26369, sample SAMN03142813) | marine sediment metagenome | biome: marine; feature: borehole; material: sediment... | reverse complement strand
TTGAATGCATAGCCTGTCTTTCTATAAAGGCTCTACCGATTTTAGTATTTAGATAAATAGTAAGATACTCTGGCAAAACATGATTTATATTTGGTCTTACTCGAACCAAATAAGAAGCAAAAACAGCATCAATATCTTCTTTTAAAACTCCAGTTCTTCCAACGTATTTAATGTTTCCATTTGTTCTACAAAATAAAATATCATCCTTTTTAAGACGCAAGGAGTAATATTGATGCTGAGGAAGGATAACCCATTTTTCAGGTTTAGTTAAAAAACAATCTTCAATTTCATTTAATCTAAAAATCTTGTAACCAATACCTTCTTCGTTTAAGGGAAGAGATGTTCCATATTGCACAAAGTCTAAAATTGAACCTATTTTTACCCATTTAACTTTCTTTTTTAAATATTGTAGAACATTTGGCTTATAATATTCTGCTTCCATTCGTTGATTAACTAAAATGTTTGATAAAGGAACTACGCTTGAAACTGCCATCTTAATCCCTCCAAAAATCGAAGCCTTGTTCTTTTGCGAATTTAACAAATGCTTCTGCTATCTCATCCAAATCATGGTCAATTATTGGGTGTCCGTGTTCATCTAAAAGAAGTTCGCCATTTTGATCTTTTTTATACCTATATTCACCTTTATTATTTTTAAGTGGTTTTTGGTTTACAGCGAAGAAAATAGGATAATCTATCTCTTTTACAAGCTTACTATCAAGCCAAAATTTTTTAAATTGCTCTGTTATATTTTTCTCATTTAAGATCAAATAAATTTGTCCACTTAAAGTTCTTTGTGAGATTTCCTTGTTAAGTTTTTTAAGTTTGCTGTTTAGAGTTTTAATCTCCTTTTTAAAATTTCTTTTTCTCTCATTTGAAGATTCGTTGTTTAATTCTTCTTTTTTTTCTTCTAATAATGTTTGTGCTTCTTGTAGTTCTTCAACCAAAACTCTAAGCGGTTTCTTTTCTTTTGTTTCTTCGTTCTCCTCGTTATCTTCAACTTTAGAATCTTTAATTTCTTCTTCTAGCTCTTCTCTTGTTTCAAAGTAAGTCTCAATGAAGGACTTTAATTCTTCAGGCAAATCCTCTTCATCTATAGTTTTATCCCAACCTATATCTTGATATTTTTCTTTTAATTTTTCTATAAAATTATCCCATTCCCCCTCATATTTTACTTTAATCTCCTGAATCCTTTGTTTTTCTTCTTCTGTATATTTCTGCAAGAATAAGATACTTGTTTTTGTCCCGGTATGTGGTTTAAAGGTGTTCCCATGTAAGCCAACAACTGCTAAAATTTTTGCTTCATTAATAATAAATCTGCGGATATACTCAGTATTTGTGTTATTTAGCAAACCTTGGGGCAAAATGATTGCTATTCTACCATTGGGTCTTATAAACTGAAGAGAGCGTTCTAAGAAAAGAATATGCCGACCTATTTTACTTACTAATCTGCCATTTTTATCTGCCAATTGATAAAGCCTTAAAATATCTCTTTCTCTTACCGTTCCCGCAAAAGGCGGATTGGTCATTAAAACATCAAAATCGAAATACAAAAACCCATCTTGATTACTTCTATCTTTCTCCGGTTCATTAGGGAATCTTAAAAGTCTTGGCCTTAATCCTGCTTTTGTTTCATCACTCCAAGTCTGAGAAGTTAAAGAGTTATCCCTATATATATGAGATTTACCGTCTCCCACTATCAAATTGATAGCTTTTGCTATCTTTACAGCCTTTTTAGCAAAATCAATTCCATAAATGTTATTTTGTGCAAAATTCTGAGCAGGAAGAGGTAAAGGTTTTCCATCAATCACTCCTCCAGCAACCCACATAACGGAGTGCAAAAGGAAACCTGCTGAGCCGCACGCAGGATCTATTATGAATTCATCTGCTTTTGGATTTAACATCTTTACAACCATATCTTCAACAGGTCTCGGAGTAAAGAATTGCCCCTCTTTCTTTTTTGAGACTTGAGGTATTAAATATTCAAAGGCTTCATCAATTATCCAAAGATTTGAGTTGAATAGTTTTATTTTTCCAAGGAAAGAGACGCAAACTTTCAGGTGGTCATCTCTCAATTCAATTCTATCTGTAGGTTCAAAAACCCCTGACCATGTCCTTTTGGCTCCTTCAAGCAAATTATTGATTGCTCTTTTTACTTGTTCAGGACTTCTATCGCCAACAAAGAATTCTAATTGGTAGTTAGAATCATTAATTCCTCTCCATTCATCATATAATTTAGCGTAGATTAATTTAAAAATCTCCTCAAAAGGATCAACCCCGGCATTGCCCAAAACCAGTTCTTCAAGGTCTAATAAGATTTTCTTAAGCGTAGTTTTACCTTGCTTTAGTTCATCGTGTTCTTCTAGCCACTTAAGCGTCCATCTTTCAGTTAATATGTCTCGTAGAGTCTCCGAAACTTTAGGAATTCGTGGAATTTCTATGAATATATTGGGTTCTTCTCTATGAAGCCTTATTGTTTCATTTCCATTTGACCAAACACCAATAGGAGCACCTTCTGCATTACAATAACTTTTAAGTTGTTCTAAGCCGGCAGTTCTGCTGGGTCTTTTTATCTCAAATAAAATATAGTAATGCATTAAGTCTTCATGATAAACAACAATATCTGCTGCTCCAGGCTCCACACGGGAGCCAAAATAAATAATTTTCTCAACATCTATTCGTTCTTTCGGGTAGCCATACTCAGTAAATAATCTATATATCCAGAGTTGTCTAACTATTTCTTCAGGCTTGGCTGCTTTTAATTTATCTTTGATTTGGCATCTTATAAAATATTTCCCATCCTGTTCTATTATTAATCCCTCAATGGCGTTTATCTCATTGGTATTGAAAAGAGATAAACCGTGTTTTACATCTGGCACAGAGAATATTTTTTGAATTTTTAATTCGTTTGACACCTCTGTTCACCCCCGATATTCTTTCCTTGCTCACTCCCACGCCAGCTTTTCAACTGCCCTTTCTAAATCCCACACTCCCGGCCTCGTATACCTGGCCGTGGTGTTCAAATTTGCGTGCCCGGCCAGCATCGCCACCCGGTCCAGACTCTCCCCGGCATCTACCAGCATCTTGCAGAAGGTGTGCCGTAACCGGTGAGGGGTGACTTCCACTCTGGCCAGCCTGCCCAGCTCCTTCAGCCGGATTTGAACCGCCCTGGCAGTCACGGGGCTGCCGTTTCTGCCCGGAAAAAGCCACTCCCCGCCGGGGTGGGCAGCCAGCCACTCCTGGAGCATCTTCCTGGCCGTGATATTGAGCGGCACTTCCCGGTATTTCGTCCCTTTGCCCCAGACCTTTACAAAACCGCTCCGCTCTCGAAGCACTATGTCCGCCGTCTTCAGCCCGACAAGCTCGGAAACCCGCAGGCCGGCGTGCAACAGCAAACCCAAAATCGCCCGGTCTCTCGGCCCGCCGTATTTTTGGACGGCCCGCGCGAGCGACCCCATTTCCTTTCTTGAAAGCCACCTGCAAGCGGCATTCTGCTCTCTGACACGACGCACATCTCCGGCGGGGTTCGATTCACACAACCCTTCGGCCACCGCCCAAGAGAAGAAGGACCGGAGCGCCTCCACGCAAAGGTTAACCGTGGCGGGCCGCCGGCCGCGGTCGAGCAGGTGCCGCTTGAAGTCCGCAACATCGGCGGGCGTCACCGCCGGCAGGTCAAAAGGTTCGTCCGCGACCTTCTCCCACCACCGGACAAACGTTCCCACCAGGCGTGTGTAGTTTTTCACGGTGGAATCGGAACAGTCTTTCAAGCGGAGGTGGTGTCCGTAAGCATCCAAAACGTTCACCAAAAAATCTCCTTTCGTTATGCGAAATAAAAATTCGCCCTTAAGGGTGGCATTTCCTACCTCTTTGGACGAATTTTCCGCAGAGTTTTTTCGCTTTTGATGTGTTATGTGAAATCAGAGCGCCGCTATGACGTTCGGCTTGTTTTTTGCCCCAAGGTGCGTTTTCCTGTACCAGTTGCGCCATTTTCTGTCGCCGTTAAACGTGAGGACGACCAGCGTCCCGTCTTTGTCCCTGCGCACAACAACGTAAAGTCCCTGCCAGGTCACTTCGCATGTTCTCCCCGGCCTGTTTCCCACCGGCTTTCCTTTCAGTGCGATCTTGGCCAGCATGCGTTCCGCGTCCTTGACGTTGATGTTTCCCGCCCTTCTCCAGTCCATAAACCTTTCGACGGCATGCTTGGTTACCGCTATTTTGGGCTGCTTGTTGCCAAGAAGTTTTGGTGCGCTTTGCAGGTTCATATAAACACCTCTTTCCCTGATTTTTGTTATATATACCGGCATAGATTTGCAAAAAAAAAGCCCGCGGGCCTTGATTTCCGCGGGTTTTTTGTGATTTCTGATATTTGTCGTAAGCCTTTCCTCGCTGACAATATCTGGCAAATTTTTTTTAATTGCTTCTTTTACCTTCTGGTGATGGCGTTCACGATCTATTTCACCTTTGCGATGAAGAGACCAGTCTTCCCGCGATATGGTATATTTTCCGGACATTTTAAACCCTGCCTTCAAAGAAGTATTATGCTAAAATACCGCCGGTACTACAATTATATGCATCAAAGTACAAAATAGTATTTACCTGACAGGTTGTGTCGTGAACTATTCCTCCCTAACCCCTCCGGTGTTAGAGAGGGACTTCGGTCGGGATTTCCTGCTTCTCCGTAACCTTAACGGGTTAGCTCCACAGGCTTAACTTTCCGTGGTCCCCGCGGTAGGAAAGCATTAGGCCGCTTCCAAAACCAAAACTTTTCGCAAAATGTTCCGGGCGGCGTTTTACATCCCGGTTAATAAGCAGACCGCAAGATGGGCACCATGTATTCGGTGAAATAATTCTTTAGGTACGGCTGTACCGCATTAGCCGCACTCCTGCGAAGTGTCGGACGGGATTACCTTGACTTCTTTGCTACCAGCTTCCTCCGCTTTGTGACAAAGCATGGCCAGGAACTCACTCCAAGCTGCGTCAGAAATGCTTTAAACCAGGCGATGGTGTTTGATCATGCCTTTGATATTCAGGTTGCACTATATGTTTATATAGCAACATCACAGATAAAATGGCCCCTCGATTTTCGAGAGGCCATCTCTTTGTCAACAGTGTGAGGCAGGTAAATCTAAAGATTTACCTGCTCTATCATACATATTCCACATATTCCCTTCGAGGAGTGTATTTGTCTCGACTATTTTCCTTTTACCCCATACGGCCTGGCCTTTAAGTCTTTGATTCCACTCTTTTTAGCGTTATTTCGGATCATAGCATTCATCATTAGTTTCACCAGCCAAGGGGACAGGGGTATTGTCGATCGATCCTCTAAAGCTAAAGTTTCAACCCCCGTCAAACCGCCCTTTACTATTTTTTCTACCGTCTGGTTCAGTACTGATCGAATTCCTTTCGTCATGCCGCCCATGGCCTCCAAAGACTGGCCACTGATGGGGGAAGTACCGCCAAAACTCAAACCTCCCCACCACTCCATTCCCATCTCCCGGGCAAAACACCGACACATCTCCAAACTGGGCCTCCGCTGCTGAGGTTCTGGGTAACCGGAATGGATAATGGCTAAAATCTTCCTTCCTTCCAGGCCATTTCGTCCCATCCTTTCTCTAACTCCTTCCAGTACATGAATTAAAGGGGCCGGGAGAAAGTCCACATAAACCGGGGAAGATACAATCAAAAGAACACTTTCCTGCAGTTCTTGCAAAAAAACAGCCTGCGCATGGGGCTGATGATACATGCGGACAGCATAATGATTAGAAACCGGTATTCCCTGGGGGACAAGCTGCTGAGCCAGATAGTTAACCATGGATGCCGAAGTGCTCTTTTCTCCCCGGTTGCTTCCGATTAATGAAACTATGTTCATTTCAGACCACCTCCTTTAATCCCCGCTCTATCTGGTTTTTCACATCATCGGGCTCATCATTTCCCGTAATAATGACGGCTGCATAGCGGTCTATAAGCATATTAACAGCGTTCCGTTGCGTAAGATATCGAAAGGCTTCCCGTTCTTGAGTGTTCTCCTCCCTTAAAATACCAATGGTCATCAGAGAGGGCATGGGGTTATACCGGTTCTCATGATGAAGCTCCCCACGGTGAACTGTAAAGTAAGGAGTATTCAGGGGCAGCAGCCGGTCTATCACTTTTTTTAGGTCCGAATGATAACCTCCAAAACTAATTGGAGATAAAAGAATCACCAACTGGCTCTGCACCCATTTGGCTAGGATTTTTTCCATTCCATCCTTCTGGAGGCATAGGCCCGGAGTTTTGGTGGCACAGTTTCCGCAACTTCTACAGGGCTTGATATCCATATCCCCCAAGGCAAACATTTCACACTGCCACCCTTTATCTTTTAATTCAGCTTTCAAAATCTCTTCTACTTGAGGATTCTTTTCTGAAGGGAATGCATTTAAGATTAAAACTTGGTTCATGATATCGCTCCTTTATTTGAAAGACCGGAATCTTTCAATCCTAATCGGTATATAATACACCCGATTATGGTATTTGTTTTATTGACCTTCCGCACGAATTTTCATCGACTCCCCAAATTGGATAATCTTACGGGCTCTGCAGGCGGGGCGCTGGCGTTAATCACGCCAGCAGCCTTTGCACCATGGCTTCGTGGGCTTGGCGCTCTATGGTATCGTCGAGGTCAGCCAACTTGCCGTCCATCCCCTTTCTTTGTAATGCCAGAGAGATCAAGTGATCGGTAAGCGCGGGGTTTTTGGGGAGCAGCGGGCCGTGTAAGTACGAGCAATACACGTTTTTATACCTGGCCCCCTCCAACCCGTCCGTGCCGTTGTTGCCGTAACCGCGCAGCACTTTGCCCAGCGGTTCTACGGCTCCTAGAAAAGTCCTGCCGCCGTGATTCTCAAAACCCACCAGCACAGACTTGCTGCCGTTCAATTCCGCTTCCACCGCCACGTTGCCGATCAGCCGCCGGGCGCCCGCCGTGGTATAAAAATCCAACAAGCCGAGGCCTTTTATCTTCCGACCTTCCAAGGTGAGGTAATAATGCCCCAGTAACTGGTAACCGCCGCATATGGCCAGCACGACAAGACCGTCCTCCATCGCCGCCTGCAGCTCCTGTAAGCGGGCGGCCAGTTCGGAAGCTATTAACTGCTGCTCCCGGTCTGAACCGCCGCCGATGAAAAGAAAATCACATCCCGTAAAGGAGACCGGGCCGCCCAAGTTGACTTCCCGCACTGTAACCCGTATTCCCCGCCAGCGGCAGCGTTGCACGAAAGCTATAACGTTGCCGCGGTCGCCGTAAAGGTTCAACAAGTCAGGATACATGTGACATACCGTAAGGTGCATGTTGCCCCGCCCTTTCTGCCCACCGGCTCAGTATTTTTTCCACCGGCCATAAAGCGGTATAGGTGGTCATAATGTTCGCCACCGTACCTTCACCTTGCAGCACGCTTGCAATCGCCCGCCGGTAATCCTTTTCCACCGTAATCAGCGAAACCGGTACCCCGGCGTACTTAAGCCGCAAGGCCATGTCCTCGGCTCGCTGCCCGGAGCACACAAAACGGGTAAATTGGCCGAAACACCCGGCCATCACCTCGAAATCAACATCCCATAACCAGGAAATATCCCTGCCATCGGCGGCGTTGTCATTTATGACCATCAGCACGTCCTTGCTGTTATCACCGCCCGCCAGCATGCCCGCCAGTGCCTGGTTGAAGCCGGCGGGGTTTTTAACCAGCGTTAGAACCACCTGCTTTCTTCCATAAGCGAATATTTCCATACGCCCCGTGGCGGGCCTGTAACACTGAAGGCTGTCCATCGCAGTCTCCAGCTTCACGCCCAGCAATTGAGCCGCAGTCACGGCAGCCAGCGCGTTGTACAGGTTATGTAGGCCGCCTACCGATAATGCCATTTGCCGCGTATCATTACCTGCACGCACCCGGGCCAGGGTAGCAAACACATCGCTTTGCACCGCCGCGGCCTCCGTATCCGGCTGCGGGCGCCCGAAACCACATTGCGTGCACTTATAGTCACCCAGCTGGCTGTAGAAGTATACGCGGTAGGACAGCATTTTACCGCAAAAAGAGCAAAACTTGGCTTCTCTGCTATAGGACGCTTTGCCGGCCAGCCTCGCATCGGGAAACACACCGTAAAACCTGGCAGCGTGATCCGATTCCCTGGCTATGCGTGCCACCAGCGGGTCATCGGCGTTTAAAACCAATACGGTGTGCTGCAACTTGTTAAGAGCTTCCACAACCTTGCTTACGGTAATGTCCAGTTCACCGTACCTATCCAGCTGATCCCGGAAAAAGTTGGTCACCACCACCAGCCTCGGCTTAATCCACCTTATAACCACCGGAAAGACAGCCTCGTCAATTTCTAAAACGGCGTAATCGCTGTTTATCCTGGCACCCAGCGTGCTAGACCTGGCGAAAGCCGTGGCCACGCCAGTTAGCAAATTAGCCCCTTCCCGGTTGGCCAATACCGTGTAACCGGCGTGTTCCAGTATCCCGGCCAGCATGTTGGCAGTGGTAGTTTTGCCGTTGGTGCCGGTAACCACCAGGCATTCCGTTTGTTTCCCCAAATGTCCCAGCAAGGACGGGCATACGCGCAGTGCCACCTTACCCGGCAGCGAGGAAGCGCGCCCCAACCCGGTAAGCTTGATAAGGAACATGATTAATTTAGCCGCCCAAACTGCTAAAACAGCAAGCCATTTCATGTTTTTCCCTCGAAATTTGTTGCTCTTCAAGCGTACCTTAAGAAAGGCTGTAATAGTTGACGCCCTGTCTTTGGCGACAGAAGATTTCTCCCTTTTCCACCAGCAAATCCAGGTGTGCCTGTATCTCCGATATACCCAAAAAAATATTCCATCCCTTTAAACCAGGGTATATGACCCTGCTAAGCTGATAACTGTTCATTTCGCCCGCCTGCAACTTGTTTTTAATTTGCCTGAACTGGGTCAGGTGATGCTGGCGCCCCGCATTGATAACCGTTCGGTAATCGTTAAACAACCCGCCGTGACCGGGAAAAACCAAAGCGATATCCAGTACTTCCACCCGGTCCAGGCCCTGCAGGTACTGTTTCAGTGCCGGAACGCGCTGACCCGGGCGCTCGGGGTCGGGTTCCAACAGCGGGTTAGGCGTTATATGCGGCAGCAAAAAATCCCCCGAAAAAAAGAACCTCTGTTCCGGGTCATACAGGCAGACATGCCCCGGGCTGTGACCCGGCAAGTGCATAACTTGTAGGCTGCCTTGGTCAAAATCAAGCGTTTGATTGTCGTATAGCAACCGCGTGGGAACACCTTTTAAAGTAGGGTGAAGCAGCTTGTCCCTTTGCCCAATCATCTTTTTTACCATTTCCTTGGGTATGCCGCTTTCCAAGACAAAAGGCAGGCGCTCCCGCAAGTGGTCGTGCTCACCGTTTAATTTTCTTTCCTCCCAGTTATGTACGTAAACGGTGGCCCCGGCCATGGCAGCAATTTCAGCTACCAGCCCGCAGTGGTCCGGGTGGGCGTGGGTTATGATGATCCTGCTTATATTCTTTATTCCCACACCCAAAGCCGACAGCATTTCCCGCAATACCTTCATCGCCTCCGGCGTTTGCGGCCCTACGTCAATCAACGTGACCGGTTCGTTATTAATCAAGTAAGCATTTATATGTCCCACCACATATGGGGTTGGTATAATTAGCTGGTATACCGACAGCATTTATTCTCCTCCCGGCGTATTGTACCCGCCTCAGCGGGAAAATAACAAACCACGCCGCCCGGCGTGGCGCTTTTTACGGCAAACTGCCGTTGCTTTAAATCCCTCACCCGCCGCCGTTATATCCAATGGATACCAACTTGCCATCCTCTACTATAACCGGCACCTTGCCAGCACCAAACTTTTCCTTCAACATTTGCTTGGCAGCCGGGTTTTCGCTGGTGTTAATCTCGGTAAAATCAATACCCTTGGCCATGTAATCCTCTTTGGCCCGCTGGCAGTAAGGACAGCCGGTCTTGGTATAAATAATCACTTGGCCCATTTAACGCCCTCCCTTTTGCTAATATTATTTAATTAATATTACTTAACCCCGGGCACTACTAAAGTTGCTGTATGCTCCTGTCCGTCTGTCTTGGTACTAACCTGAAACATCCAGTGCCCGCGAGCATCGAAAACAAACTTGGCCTTGCCCCGCTCGTCAGTTATCCGGGCATACGGAAACCCGTCGCCCTCGTAAAGGTGATAGGTAGCTACGATCTTCGCCCCCGCCATTGGTTTTCCCGCAAAAAGTATGGCTAGCTCGATCTCCCGGCCGGGATGCAAACCGGCAGCGGTATCGGCAATAATTTCCAAACCCCGGTTAAGGGCAATCACACTGCCGTGCGCGTGGTGCCCGACCTGCACCGGCAACCGGGCCGCCAGGTAGCGGCGCAAGACGTCCGCGTTTTCCGGTCCATCATTTTCTACCTGTACCGTATAAATTCCTTCCTCGCCGGCATTAAAGGTCAGCACCCTGGCGGAAATCGCCTCGTCATATTGTATTTCCGCAAGCTGAGTGTTTCCTTCAGGGTTGACGGCAAAACCGCGCAGTGGCCCGGGAACCCTACCATTACTCCTTCTCATGCCGCGTCCCCACAGCACCTTGACTTTAACCTGGTCACCACGATGAAAGTGAAGGTGTACCGGTTCCAGCCAAATGGCATACCCTTCATGCACGTGGTTTCACCTACCGTTTTTATCTTTAATATACCACTTCAACCTTATTATTAAAAACAATAAAGTTTAATTTTATCCCGGAGTTGCCTAGGAGCCTTCGTTTCACTGGTACCCTAGGGGATCGACCCGCTGGCCCGGGATGCCTTGCCGCCTGTCCCCGCGAGGCAGTGCCACGTGTTCGAGAAAAATGCACAGCAACATGCCGGTGATAAAGCACAAATCCCATAGTAGCCCCCACGCCGGCCATGATATCGGCAATCCCCGTAAAAGTAGCTCCCCGGTCGTAACTGCGCCGGTTCGTGTCGCCGCCGATAGTCTTCTCTATAGCCATAATGCTGGCCACAAAGTCGGAGAGCACCAGCATGCCGGTTATAGTGCATGTTAGTAAGATGCCTGCATCAAAGGTGGGCCTGCTCCAGGCGAACAATTGTGGTAATGCCACCAAACTGGAAGCCGGCATCGCGTTTCTCCCGCACTAATCGATCATCCCCCGACAGGCTTTATTACATCTTAATTGCTGTCGGCTAACAAAACAACCCCACCATGCGGGGTTGTTTAACTATCGCGCCTGTGCGCGGCTATTTACTTTGGCCCTGGACCGCTCTTTATCGCCTGCGGAACGGTCATGTTGTACGGATTTATCTTTCTCTTTACCATGTTTGCGGAGCTTGTTTTGGCCGTCCCCTTTGGCCCGGCCTTCTTCTAGGCCAGCGCGCTTAGCAGGATTGGATTCGCCCGCGCCCTTTATACCGTCCCGGGGCAGGTCTTCATGACTGGAGGCGGATTCCGGCTTCACCCGGTCCTTGGATAACGCCGGTTTTTTTTCGACCCTTTGCTTCGGCTGCTCGCCATTGTACCGGTTTTTCACCAGCTCACTGGCCTTTATTTTTTTCTTCTTCTCCAGTTCCCTAATTTTAGCCGTTTGCAATTCCTTATCAGTAATATGAATACCTTTTCTCCCGGCTTCCCGCTGCAGGAGATAGCGTCCTGGCGTCACGCCTTTATCCCGGGCCTGCCGGTACAGCTCTTTGTCCACCTCAGCGACAACCAGTTCCGCACTAATTCCCTGGTATTTTACCTGTTTATGGATAAATTGGTAAATTTCGCTGATTTCAATGTCGAATTCACTCCCGGTGTCCGTAACGGTGGCCAAAATAATATTGCCGGCACCCGGTTCCAGATAGCGGTATTTAACTGCTCCCGCGATGATTTTCTGCAGCCCTTCCTCCAGCGGTAGCTTTACAACCCGTACCTTTTGCAGCAGCCAGTTACCGTCGGCGTTCAATCCTCTGGCACTGATGATATATTCCCGCTCGTTTACTCCCAGCTCAATGCTGGGGTTGATGTCGAGGGCAATGTAGGCCGCCGCCCGGGGCACGAACAGGTTAAACAAAGCCCACGCCAAAAAAGTAAGCAGAAACGAGGCCGCCGCCAGAAACGGTATTATGCGGCTGACCAGCGACCGGTTGATAATTATTTCCTGCCCAATTTCCGTCCCCTTACGCGGCAGGGGTACTTCTAGAAAACGGCCATCCGCCGTAAATAAAATGCAGGTCTTTTCTTTCACTTCTACGACAAGCCCCCGACCCGGTTTCATCGCCCACCATCCCCCAGCGCTTGTCCCACATAAGCGTTTAAGTAGATGAATTCATCGCGGTTATATAATAAAATGGCCACAGCAATAATGTACTTGCGACCTCTTTCCAACACCTTACGGCTCATACCCGTACCCAGCATAATTTCGCGTAACGGCAGCCTTTTACTGGCCAGCAATTCCTTGTACAGGGAAGGCTGTTCGACCAGATAGCGGGCGGCGGCCAGCAGCCTTTGCCTGGTTTCACGGTGCTTGGGCGAACAATGTACAAGATCACTAAAGGCAATGCCCAGTTCGCTTAATCTACGTTGAAAAGCCAAAATTTCCTCTTTTCTTTCCCTGTTTGCTATTTCCGCCAGGTATTTTTCCCAGCAGACCGCATTTTCGGCCGGGTTGGCGGAGACTTCCGGCAGCTGTTCCAGACTTTCCCGATTGGTATGGTGCCATTTCGACTCCTTGCGCAAATAATCGGTGACCCGGCTTTTAATAACCAGCCGCGCAAAGGCCGCAAACGGCACGCCCTGCTTTTCGTTATACCTATCAATTGCTTCGTTAAATGCAATAAGTCCAATGCTTAATTCGTCGTCCCGTTCCCAGCTCAAGCTTCTACCGCACAAGCGCCCGGTCACCTTGGCAATGAAGGGCTTAGCTTCTTCAATTAATATTTCCCTTGCCTCTTCATCGCCCTCCTTAATTTTTTGCAGGCAAGATGTAATGCTATCGGTAAATAGCAACAGCCACACTCCCCCGGACGTTACTCCACCTCGCCTTCCCGCAGACTTCATTTTACTATACGGGAATAACGACATTTTGGGGGGTAACTTGCTTTATTTACCGGTTTGTCGACCACCCGGATTGCATTCTTCACATTCATCGCACGCCCCGGTCTTTTTACCCGTTGTACAGTAAGTTAGTCTTACCTGGCAGAATTCACAATCCCCATCCTTGGGTGCACAAGGCTCGGCATGGATAATAACTTCCACACCGGGCAGGCGGCGGTGCAATGCGCGTTCGATACTGTCGCACAGCGCGTGAGTGGACACGATTTTCTTACCACGGGGTACCACCAGGTTGAAGTCTACGTGTCGCTGCGGCCCGGCTCTGCGGGTGCGTAAATTACGGTAATCGACGTATTGCTCGGCGTAAGCTTCCAACACCTGCCTAATCGCTTTTTCATCGCTTTCGGGCAACCTGGTGTCCACTATGCTGTTGAGTGATTCACGCAACAGGGAAAATGCCGCTTTTAATATTAATACCGCCACCCCGAGGGCAATCAGCGGATCAATGATGTAGAGCCCCGTCAGCTTTATCAGAACGATTCCCGCCAGTACACCCAGCGACGTCAATACATCCGTTCTAAGGTGCCAAGCGTCGGCTTCCAGGGCAGGAGAACCTGTTTTTCTAGCCACGCGCATCAACCGGGAAGAAACATAAATATTCACCAGCGCTGAAACGGCCATTACCGCCCCCCCCAAGCCCAGCGATTTTACTTCCACTGTGCCATACAGTTTGGGTACGGCTTCTTTGATTATCAAACCCGCAGCCGCCAGTATAAGCAGGGCTTCGATGATGGCGGCAAGGTTTTCAAATTTACCGTGGCCGTATTGGTGCTTATCGTCGGCGGGCTTATTGGACTCACGTACGGAGGCAAAGGCAATAAACGCCGCCAGCAAATCCAAGCCGGAGTGTATACCCTCGGAAATTACACTGATGGAGTTCATGGCTGCGCCAACTATCAGCTTGCCCGTCGTCAACACTAAGTTCGAAAAGATGGACAAGCGCGCAGCCTTTAGCTTTTCCCGCTGATCCATGTTCTCCTCCCAAAATTTAATGCCCGGAGCCCTCATCTTATATAAGGCCAAGATGAAGTCCCGCGGGCATATCCGCTGCCGTGAAGGCCCGGCTGGTTTTTTGCGCCCAGCCTGACTTGTGCATTACAATATATGTATATAATATACCATATTCTTTGCACGTTGACAACGATACTCCTAGGGCACCCCAGGGGACTGGCTAGATCAATCCTTCTTCACCGCCGTGGTGCTGTATGCCGACGTCAATGCGCTCGGTAGGAGCTGCTTCATCGTCTAAGTCCCTGGTACTGGAGTAAAAAGCTCCGTCATCCCCTACTTCGTAGGGTATCTGGTCCACCTCCTCGGTATGACCAACCGGCTCCTCGCCGGTGTCGGCACCGCCGTAGTACGCACCCGCTCCGGTGTGGGGAGAATGCTCCTGCCAACTCGCCAATTCCTCCCAGGCGTCTTCTGCGTCGTATATATTGCGCCCCGTGCCGTCGTTAAAAGTTCGGGCGTACGGAGGTTCCAAAACATCCTCTTCCACAGGGCGCACGCTTTGCCGATGGGGTTGTTCTTCACTTAACTGCCGACAGCGCACGCACTGGGTGGTATAGGGAAGGGCCTGCAAGCGCTCAAAAGGTATTTCCCGGCCGCACGCTTCACAGGTGCCGTAGCTTCCTTCCTCCAGGCGACGCAGCGCGTGATCTATCGCTTGTAATTTCAGCATCACGTCTTCCCGCAGGGCCAAGTCCTTGCTTCGCTCAAAAACTTCGCTGCCCACATCCGCGGGGTGCTGGTCGTAGGTAGAAAATTCCTCTACGGATTGAGACAACGAAACTCCCAGGCCGCCTGCGTCGATCTCACGCACCTGTTCCTGCAGGTACCGCTTTTCTTTCTCCAATATCTGCCTGAATTGCTCTCGTAATTCCTGTTTCATTTTTTACCTCCGGCTATTTGGTTCCCAGCTGCATTTGCACTATTTTAACCAAATCGGCAATAAAATTACCGATCAGCGGCAGGTTTTGCGCCGCCAGCCTCTGCAGTATCAGCACGATGATAGCCCCTAAAATGGCAAATCCTACAGCGATGCCCAGTCCCCGGGCGATGCCGCTGACGAAATTGATGTATAGTAGTTTATACGGGTTTTCCAACATGTCAACGTATTCCGCCAGTTTCATTTTTTCCATGTTGATGGCCAATTCCTTGACCCGTTCCTCCAGCAGGCACAGTATTTTATCCTTTTTTTCCATTGACGAGCAACCCCCATAATTATTTTTAATTTGCCCCAGGCCGGCGAAAAAAATAAACGAGGCGGTAAACCTCGTCGCTTGTGGTATAAATATGTGGCATAAATCTGGTGTCACCCGGTTTCAATTGGGGTAATATTTTCTCAATAATACGTTATAGCGGATAGTGATGCAATATTCAAGCCGTCCTTGCTTTACCCCTGTTTTCCAACAGTTTGAGTTCCACCCACACCGGGCTGGCGCTAAAAATAGACGAGTAGGCTCCACTGGTAACACCGATCAACATGGCCAGGACAAAAGTTTTGATGGTGGTACCGCCCAGGAAATAAAGGGCCACCAACACAAAAACCACAGTTAAAACAGTATTGATGGAACGGGCCAGCGTCTGCCACAGGCTCACGTTGACCAAATCTTCCAGGGACTCGCCTTTCTTGCGCATTTTCATGTTTTCCCTGATGCGGTCGAAAATAATAATACTATCGTTAATGGAATAACCGATAATGGTTAAAACTGCGGCTACAAAGGCGCTGTTCACTTCTATCTGCCACAGGGAGAAAATGCCCAGCACCACCAACACGTCGTGCAGCAGGGCTATGATGGCCGCTACTCCCTGCTTAAATTCGAAACGAAAAGTGATATAAATCAACATCAGCGCCGACGCGATTAAAAGAGCCCAAATGGCCTTGAATGTCAGTTCCCTACCGATCTTGGGCCCGACCCTTTCGTTGCGCAGCAGCACCACCGAACCCAGGTCATCCTCCAGTGTGGAGATCAGCTTCTCACTTTCCGCTTCGGTAAGCTCCCTGGTCCTAATGATAAAATCGTTGGCACCGCTTTGCTGAATGTTACGGGCCGCCCCGTAGCCCAGCTTTTCCACCACGTTCCGAACCTGTTCAATGCGCACGTCTTGTTCCAACCTGACTTCGATCAAGTTTCCCCCTTTAAAATCAATGCCCCAGTTCAGGCCCTGCAGCACGAGGGAAGCCAGCCCGGGTAAAATAACCAGAAGGGAAATAGCATACCAAATTTTTCTCAGCTTAATGAAATGAAACAACGCCTCCAGCCCCCTTTACGCGCCGTAGTGCCAGGCTTTTTTAAATAAGTTGGTGCCGGCAGTCAGGTGCAGCATCCACCTGGTCATGGTTATAGCCGTGAACATGCTGGCCAAGATACCGATGCTTAACGTGACCGCAAACCCGCGAATCATGCTCTCACCGAAATAATACAAAACCAGGGCGGCAATCAATGTGGTAACGTTGGCGTCGAACACGGCCACGAAACCCCTTTTAAAGCCGGCATCAATGGCGGAACGAATACTTTTACCGAAGCGCAATTCCTCCTTGATGCGTTCGAATATAATCACGTTGGCGTCCACCGCTATTCCCAGTGAAAGCAGGAAACCCGCTATGCCGGGCAAGGTCATGGTGGCGTGTATACCGATGAATACGGCTAGCACCAGCAGCGCATAAATGATAAGGGCCAGGTCGGCTACTACGCCGGGGACGCGGTAATAAATGATCATAAAGGCCAATATGGCAACAATGCCGACGATACCGGCGTTAACGGACCTCTCCAGGGAATCCTGCCCCAGCTGCGGCCCTATGGCTCTCTTCTCCATAACCTCAACCTTCACCGGCAGCGCTCCGGAACGAAGCAAAATGGCCACGGTATGCGCTTCCTCCAGGCTTTCGTAGCCCCTAATTTCTGCCTTGCCCGTTGTTATGGGTTCTTCGACAACCGGGTTCTGCAGCAACTCCCCGTCCAAGTAAATACCAATCCGTTTGCCCACGTTGGCGGTGGTAGCCTGGGCGAACTTTTGTGCCCCGGCCTGGGTGAAGGTCAGATTCACTGTTACCAGCCCGCTGGTGGGATCCCTGGCCTCAATAGCGTCCTTTAAATCAGCCCCGGTGATGATTGTCCGGCCGTCCTCGGTTTTAAACTCCAGGTAGGCTGTTTTCACCATCTCCCGCACAGCCTTTTCCGGGTCCTCTATACCGGCCAGCTCAACAATTATCCGGCGCTCACCCTGGCGCTGGATTACCGGTTCCGCTACGCCGTACTGGTCAATCCTGTTTTCCAGCACGGCCATGACCCGCCTGATGCTGTCGTCCGTAACCTTGGCTGCGGGCGTATCCTGGGCCTCCAAAACTACATGAACGCCTCCCTGCAAGTCCAGGCCTAAAATTATTTCCTTACCCCACGGCAGCCATTCCACGTTCTTGAAAACCGGCAGCGGCACCGCCGCCGTCACACCTACCGCTGCCACTACCAACATAATGGCGGCCAGGGTTAGTAACTTACTCCATCTCATAACTCTCCCCCTCAGGTCGTTACAGTAATCTGGTTCCGTTTACCACCAGCTCAAAGCTGCAGTTTAAAAATACCGCCGCCCTTCTGCACAACATCATCCGGGTGAGAAAAATTTCAAAGTACTCCATAACGGGGCATATCTCTGTATTAATGTTCAATTCCATGGTAATGGTGTGCTTTTTTTCATCCACCCGAACAAAGGAATGCTCTACCGCGTAATTCACCCGGTCATGGATGTCAAAAGTAGCAAAATCCTGGTTGCGCACCCGCGAGCGGTGTACGTCGGACTTGTCCGCCAGGATCAGCGCGGCCGCCACGGTATTGACCGGCTGCCCATAATCTTCCTCGTGGTTGGCAACGGCCGATATAACGGTGGCCACATCGCCCGGCTCCATACCCAACTGCAGCAATATGGGGTAGCACAGCGTGGCGCCAGAGATGCCGTGATCGTTCCGGCTGACCACGTTGCCTATATCGTGCAAGTACCCGGCAATGGCTGCCAATTCAGCCTCCCGCCGGCTGTAACCAAGTTTGAGCAAAATGTTTTTGGCTATACTGGAAACCAGGTTGACATGTCGGTAGCCGTGTTCGGTAAAACCCATTACTCCTAGGTATTCGTTTCCTTTACGTATAAAACTGTCCAGAACCGGATTGCTTTTTACATCGGTTAGCGTAACCAAACTCAGGCCTCCTCCAAGCCGCAAAACTGCTCAATAAAAAGAGTAGACCGGGGTCTACTCCAAAGAGCTATTCTTTGTCACTTTCCCCTTTTTCACCGTCGGGTCTCTTTTGGGAAACGGCGTTTTTTAAAATCTCAATGCGTACGTTGTCCGCTATTCTGAGTATGAAAGTGTCTTCCTTAACCTTGACGATGGTGCCGTATATGCCGCCTACGGTGATTACTGCATCGTTAACTTTAAGATTACGTACCATTTCCGCGTGCTTCTTCTGGCGTTGTTGCTGGGGTCTTATTAACAAAAACCAAAGCAACGCAAACAAGCCGACAATATATAAAATACCAATTACGGATTGATCCACTGTCCCCCTCCTTTCTCTGCCGGCTGCATTACCAAAACTTTTTACTAATTCTTTATTGCTGGTGAATTCCCTTTTTTATTCTGTCATCTTTTTACCCGGCATTGAAACGACGCAAAAAATCCCTTTTAAATGCGCTGAAATATTTCCCCCTTATCGCTTGACGTATGTCCCGCATTAGTTTCAGTACGAAATACAAGTTATGCCATGTGGTAAGGCGTATGCCCAACACTTCATTTGCTTTCAGCAGGTGTCTCACGTAGGCACGGGTAAAATTCCGGCAGGTGTAGCAATCGCATTCGGGATCCAAGGGACGGAAATCCCGCGCAAATTCAGCGTTGCGAACTGTCAGCCTGCCGTCTTTGGTGAAGATGGTGCCGTTGCGGGCTATCCGCGTGGGTAAAACGCAGTCAAACATGTCCACACCGCGAAAAACACCTTCCAGCAGGCAGTCCGGCGAACCCACTCCCATCAGGTAGCGGGGCTTGTCCCGGGGCAAGACCGGCACTAGGTAATCCAGTACCTCGTACATCAGTGGTTTTGGCTCCCCTACACTTAACCCCCCTATACCGTAGCCGGGAAAGTCCATGGCGGTAATAGCAGCGGCGCTCTGCAGGCGCAGGTCGCGATAAGTACCGCCCTGGATAATGCCGAAAAGGGCCTGGTCCTTCCGGTCGTGCCGCTTGAGGCAGCGTTCCGCCCAGCGGGTAGTGCGTTCCACCGCTTTGCGGGCATCCTCATAGCTGCAAGGGTAAGGCGCGCATTCATCAAAGGCCATGGCCACATCGGCTCCCAACACCATTTGCACTTCCATAGATTTTTCCGGGCTGAAAAAGTGTTCAGACCCGTCAATATGGCTGCGAAAAGTTACCCCCTCGTCGGTGATCCGGCGTAGCGGGCCTAGGCTGAAAATCTGGAAACCGCCGCTGTCCGTAAGGATGGGCCCGGGCCAGTTCATAAACCCGTGCAAGCCGCCGGCTCCGGCCACGATCTCCTGCCCCGGCCGCAGGTACAGGTGGTAGGTGTTGCTTAACACCATGGTACCGCCCACTTCGCGGACTTCATGGGGGGTCATGGTTTTTACGCTAGCCTGCGTGCCAACAGGCATGAAAACGGGCGTTTGCACCTCACCGTGTGGGGTTTTAAGCACACCCAGCCGGGCCCTGCTTTCCGGGTCTTCCAGGATTATTCTGAAGCTTACAGACATTGCGTTCTCCCTTGTGTCACAATTATATGATCAGCATGGCATCACCGAAACTAAAAAACCGGTATCGCAAGCGCACGGCTTCTGCATAGGCTTGGAGCAACCGATCCCGGCCTACCAGCGCGCTCACCATCATAAGCAGCGTGCTGCGCGGTAAATGGAAATTGGTCACTAACCCGTCAATGACGCGGAACTCATAGCCGGGATAAATAAACAACTCGCTCCAACCCGCGCCGGGGCGCACGCTGCCGTCTTGAGCCGCCGCTTCTTCCAAACACCTGGTGGTGGTCGTACCCACCGCTATCACCCTGCCGCCTTTGGCCTTGGTTTCATTAATCACCCGCGCCGCTTCGGGTGTAATTTCGTAATACTCGGCGTGCATGTGGTGCCGGGTAATATCCTGCACCTTGACCGGCCTGAAAGTACCCAGCCCGACGTGCAACAGCACCGGAACCACGGCGGTACCCTGGCTCCTAATATCATCCAGCAGCTGGGGTGTAAAATGCAGGCCGGCAGTCGGCGCGGCGGCAGACCCCGGGTGGCGAGCGTAAACGGTTTGGTAACGCTCCGGGTCCCGCGGCTGTTTTTTAATATACGGCGGTAGGGGCATGGCTCCCAGCTTGTCTAAAAGGCGCTCAAATTCCCCGCGGTGATGAAAATTGCAAATGCGACACCCCTCGGGCGTCGTGGCCTCTACGGTACACCGCAGGTCCTCGTTAAAAATAATTTCCGTTCCGGGAGGCACGCGGCGCCCGGGACGTACCAGCACTTCCCAGGTTTGTTCGTCCAACCGGGTGAGCAGCAATACCTCAATTTTGGCACCGGAACCTTTCTTTTTACCCCATAACCGGGCCGGTAACACCTTAGTATTGTTAATAACCAGCACGTCCTGCGGTTTTATGTAATTGACAATGTCCCTGAATATCCTGTGTTCCGGTTCCCCCCCGTCCTTACACAGAATCATCAACCTGGACTCGTCTCTTTTGGGCGCAGGTTCCTGGGCAATAAGTTCCTCGGGCAGGTAATAATCAAAATCGGTGATTTTCATGGTTACATTCCATAATTATTAACCAATTTTACGCCTGTATAATAGTATTGCAAAATATCCTGGAAACTATAACCTTGAGAAGCCAGCCCCGCGGCTCCCCATTGGGACATCCCCAGGCCGTGGCCCCAGCCGCTTCCAGTAAAAGTCACCTTGTCAAGTGTACCATCGGGTTTGGTATACTTCCGCATCTTGAACAGGGCACTGCGCAGGCCCAGCGCAATCCGCACCCGGTCGGCATTATAAACTTCCAGGCACAGTGGTTTACCCTGCGCGTCTAGCCCTTTAATAAGCATTTTTTTTACCCGTAGGCCAGTGGATGTGCGTTCCAATTCCTGGAGGTCGGTTATTATGGCAAAATGTGGTAATTTCTCAGGGTCGAGAAACTTGGGCAGCTGCCTGTTGACCGTGGCTGTCAACTGGTCAGCTGAATAGGTAACCGTCCAGTTATAATATTTATCATTATGGTCAAAAGGATCCTCCTTGGACCGAATGTAGGGCAGGGAATCTTTCCATACATCCTCGCTGTTTTCCGTGCAACCCCCGCTGGAGGAATGGAAAAATGCCGCTACTGGCTGCCCGCGGTACTGGAGCACCAATCCTTTCGTAGCATCAACGGCCTCCGTGGTAATGGGATCTTCTTCGTCGTAACCCTTATATACCTGGCTGTACTGGTTGTCCAGCACGTCAAAACCGAAAGCGGCGTAGCTACCCAGCTGGGTAATGGTGTAGCTCCGCGAGGCCACCGCCTGGGCCTTTAAAGCTTCCACAGGGAAAAACGAAGGCATTTCGGCCGGTACCACGCCGTACAGGTATTGCTCGATGGGCAGTTCATTAACCACCGTCAATCCTTCGGCGGCCGGCCTGATTTCCAGGTTGCCCCGGTAATGACTGGCCGCGCCGTTTTCCAGGCGTACCAGGTTCAGCCAACCACGCGGCAGCGGCACAACCCGCCCGCTTCCGTCCACCACATAATAAGTTGAATGGTCTTCTGGCAACTGGCTAACATTTTGGCCGGCCCTTTGCACGGCCAGAGATGTAAGGGAATCCTTTTGCAGCCAAATGCCGTTACCCGCCAGTATGCTTCGCTTGATGTTAACCTGCTTCGCCTTTATGGGACCGGTAAACGCCCCTAATTTTTCGCCGTCCTTCAAAACTAGGCAAAGCCCGTCAGCGTTTTTCACCTGCCAAAGGTGACCCTGATCGTCTTCGGCGATGACTTGCCCGTTAAAATCATTGATTAACCTGTACTTGCCCTGAAAGCTAAATGAAACTTCCGGTACTCCCTGCATAAGCCCCACCCGAACGGTTTCGGGGGTAACCCGAACCCCGGCCCCGGCCGTCCCCGCGGGCCAAGCTAAAAGAAAAACCACCGACACCACGGCCATCCAGGCAATGAAGCGGTAACCCTTGCTGGCGAATTTACCCGGCATAAAATGACCTCCCGCGCCAAACATACCGGAGGAAAGTTCGACAATAGCCTGTATTTTTCCTGCTGGCCGGGCTGCTTTATCTTCTAAACAGTAGGTTTAAAAGCAAGGTCAATAACAAGCTCATGATAAGCATGGTTACAACGGGAAAGTAAAAGGTAAAATTCCCCTTTTGGATGTAAATGTCGCCCGGCAGTCTACCCAAGCCGGCAATCTTGCCCGCTGCCATCAAAAAGCCGCCGGCGACTACCATAATTATCCCCAAAAACACTATCAGCTTGCCGATGTCGTAAAGGGAATTCATTTTTCCTTCCCCCGTTCCGCTTGTTTGCTTCGATGTGCGAAGCGTTCCTTTTCGCTATATATGCAGCCGCAATACTGTTGCCGGTACATGCCGAGCGACCGCGACAGCTCCACGGCCCGGCGATATCCGGATCGGAAATCCTCGTAAAAGAAGGGCACCCCGGTTTCCTCCGCCACGACAAGGCCGATTTCCTTGATAAGCTCGTGCTTTTGGTAAGGGCTGACCAGCATAGTGGTGCTGAAAGCGTCAAACTTACCCCGCCGCGCCACCTGAGCCGTCCGGCGCAACCGCATACCGTAACAGAACCGGCAGCGTAAGGCTTCCCGGTGCACCACCTCCCGCAAGTAACCTTCCAGGTCGTAATCGCCCGCGTCAATCACCGGCAGGTCGTTGCTGCGGGCAAATGCCAGCAATGCACCCCTTCTTTTCTCCCATTCGGTGTAAGGGTGAATGTTGGGGTTATAAAAAAAGGCATGAACCTGGTGCTCCGCTTCTTTGAGTTTTTCCAGCGGGTAAATTGTGCAAGGTCCGCAGCAAGTGTGCAGTAAAATTTTCATCGCTAGTTCCCCCGGTTAGTGTATTTATTTATTGAATTATAGCGGGCTGCTTGCCCACTGTCGCACCTACCAAAGGGTGGGCTGTTTTTGCCGGGGCAAGCTGTAATTCAAGTGCTTATACGCCTCAGGCGTCGCCACCCGGCCGCGCGGGGTGCGGGCCAGCAGCCCCAGCTGCAGCAGATAAGGCTCGTAAACGTCCTCGATGGTGCCCACCTCTTCACCTGTCGCCGCCGCAATGGTTTCCACACCTACGGGCCCGCCGCCAAACTTGGTAATTATGGCGGTAAGCACCCGGCGATCCGCCTGGTCGAGGCCCAGCGGATCAACTTCGAAAAACTCCAACGCCTCCACGGCCACTTCACGCGTAATTACGCCATCTGCCTTGACCTGAGCGTAATCGCGCACCCGTTTAAGCAGCCGGTTGGCTACCCGGGGTGTTCCGCGGGAGCGGCGGGCAATTTCCTCAGCCCCTTCGCTCTCCAATTTAACGTTCAAGATGCGAGCCGATCTGTTAATAATGGTAACCAAGTCCGCCGGTGAATAATAGTCTAGTCTGCTGATCACCCCGAAACGGTCACGTAAAGGGGAGGTCATCAGCCCGGCCCTGGTGGTGGCACCGATGAGGGTGAAGCGAGGCAGGTCAATCCGCAAAGACCGCGCTCCCGGCCCCTTGCCGATGATTATATCCAAGGCGAAGTCCTCCATGGCCGGGTACAGTATTTCCTCCACCGCCCGGCTCAACCTGTGTACCTCGTCAATAAACAATATGTCTCCATGATGTAAATTGGTCAATATGGCGGCTAAATCGCCGGGTCGTTCAATGGCCGGCCCCGAAGTGGTGCGAATGTTGACCCCCATTTCGTTGGATATAACATTGGCCAGCGTGGTTTTGCCCAGCCCGGGCGGGCCGAACAACAGTACGTGGTCCAGCGGCTCGTTGCGCTGCAATGCGGCTTTGATAAAAATTTCTATGGTTTCCTTAACCTTACCCTGTCCTATGTACTCGCTCAGTTTCCTAGGCCGCAAGCCAGGCTCGGTTTCTTTGTCCTCCTCCCGCAAAGCGGCCGATATTATTCTTTCCTTGTCCAGCTCAGCCATACCGCGCCCCCGGTTGCCGCGATATACAACAAACCGGAGCCAACCCCCTTATTTATTTTTTTTATCCAGCAGCCGCAGGGCCCCTGTGACCAGTTCTGCTAAATCGCCGTCGCCCTGCCATGATTGTATTACTTTGCGCAGCGCCTCCCCGGCCTCTTCCGCCCCGTAACCTAGTGCCGCTAAGGCCGATTTGGCTTCATCCAAGAGGGAAACCCGTGCAGCTTGTTGGCGCGTCGGTAATTCGGCCAGGGCCGGCTGCAGCTTGGTGAACTTATCTTTCAATTCCAGCACCAGACGCTGGGCCGTTTTTTTACCCACACCCGGCACCCGCGTTAAGGCTGGTATATCCTCAGCAGCCAATGCCCTGCCCAACCCCCGGGGCGTTAACACCGAAAGTATAGATAATGCAGCCCGGGGCCCGACGCCGTTGACCCCCAACAGCAGCGTAAAGGCCTCTATTTCTTCGGAGGTGCGAAACCCGTAAAGCTGTATGTCGTCCTCGCGTACAATCATGCGGGTGTGTAACTGCACTTCTTTCTTGCTGCCCGACAACCTCGCTGCACATTCAGCTGTCACGTTGACCCTGTAACCGATACCGTTTACATCAAGAACAACTGCCTCGGGTTCCACGGCAGCCACTTTGCCGCGCAGAAAAACAATCATATTCCTAAACCCCCCAGCTCCTGCTCCTGTTGGCATGACATATGGCAACGGCCAAAGCGTCCGCCGCATCGTCGGGGCGGGGCATTTCGCCCAGTCCCAGTATGATCCGCGTCATCCACTGGACCTGCCTTTTTTCCGCCCTTCCGTGTCCCACTACCGCTTGCTTGACTTGCAGGGGGGTGTATTCGTAAACTTCTATCCCCGCATCGGCAGCGGCCAGCAAAGCCACGCCATGAGCCTGTCCCACCAACATGGCACTACGCACGTTACGGTTAAAAAAAAGTTCTTCAATGGCTAAGCAATCAGGTTTATAATCAATCAATAGCTGAGCCAACCCTTGATATAACTTGCGTAGCCGCAGGTGCTGGGGCATATCGCTGGCGCTCCGCAAGCACCCGTATTTCACCGGCAGTAGCCGGTTACCAGCCCGGTCAACCATACCGTATCCGGTGACGGCGATGCCGGGATCAATCCCCATGATGCGCATCCCACACACTCCCCGTTAAATGGTAACACAACGATATTCACGGGGCAACATCTGTTCGGCGCAAATCATCACTTAACTCATCAAAATTCTCCAGAACGTTGTTTAAGGCTTGCTCGTCCACGAACTCCAGTGACTCCCGGAGTTGCGCTTTTTCCTCTTGGCTGCAGGACCGGAAGTAAGCGGCCTTGGCCAGCTTCTCTTGCCATGCAGTGGGAAGCGCTTCCACGGCAATGTTCCTTTCCACCCGCAATAGAACCTCGTCATAACCAAGAGTGCCCTGGTAAACGGCCAGTTTTCCTGCTTGCAGCCCCAGGTGCCTGTATTCCTTGTGCATACCGCACAACCCGCGGAT
>ENA-OSAF01000156-OSAF01000156.1-marine-sediment-metagenome-genome-assembly--contig:-NODE-156-length-25914-cov-22.475424_pt1 | contig 25914 bp, 30 predicted proteins | sample MGYA00237872_ERZ529318 | MGnify/ENA primary metagenome ERZ529318 (study PRJEB26369, sample SAMN03142813) | marine sediment metagenome | biome: marine; feature: borehole; material: sediment... | reverse complement strand
CGGGAGGGTATCAAGGACACCGACGCTTTCGTAACCGTCACGGGCCTTGACGAAGAAAACCTGCTTTTGGCCCTGCTGGCCAAGCAAATGGGTGCGAAAAGGGTAATCGCCAAAATCAGCCGCCCCGGCTACGCCCCCCTGGTGGAGCAGCTGGGCGTGGATGCAGCCATAAGCCCGCGTTTAATAACGGCGGGAGAAATACTGCGCTTCATTAAAGGAGGGCGGCTGCTGTCCCTTTTCCTATTGCTCAATGAAAAAGCCGAAGTCATCGAACTGGTAGTGCAGCCCGCCAGCAAAATCGCCGGGCGCCCCCTGCACAAGTCCGGCCTGCCCGCCGGTACCATCGTCGGCGCTATTATCAGAGGAAACAAAGTCATCATACCGCGCGGCAATGACACCATCTTGAAAAACGACCGGCTGGTAGTATTTGCCCTGGGCCATAACGTGCACATTATCGAATCGCTGTGCGGGCTGGGAGGATTGCACCATGAACAAGCCGCTTATCCTACGTACGCTGGGCCTGGTTCTGCTCTGTGAAGCGGGAGCCATGCTGCCCTCTCTGGGCATTGCCTTATATTTTAAAGAACATGATTACCAGGCCTTTGCCATATCCATCACCTTGGTGGCTTTAATTGGATTTGCCCTTTCCCGTACCCGACTCACTTCCAATGAAGTGGGCTACAGGGAAGGGTTTATCATTGCCACCGGCAGCTGGCTTTTTGTAGCTTGTTTAGGAGCACTGCCATATATCATTTCCGGAGCCATTCCTGGTTTTATCGATGCATTTTTTGAAAGCATGTCCGGTTTTACTACTACCGGAGCTACGGTACTATGTGATATAGAAGGGCTTTCCAAGAGTATTCTCTTTTGGAGAAATTTAACGCAATGGCTGGGCGGCATGGGGGTAATTGTATTAACCCTGGCGCTAATTCCATCACTGAAAATTGTCGGTATGAAATTATTTCGGGCCGAAGTGCCCGGCCCGGCCAAAAGCAAAGTACTGCCCCGGGTGGCCCAGACTTCCCGGGAATTATATAAATTATATTTAATTATCACCGGGGCGGAAATCGTAGCCCTCAAGCTGGCAGGCCTTTCCTGGTTCGACTCCTTTATTCAGACCTTCGGCACCGTGGCCACTGGGGGTTTTTCCAATAAAAACGCCAGTATCGGGACATTTAACAACCCGGCCGTAGAGTATATCATTATATTTTTTATGTTACTATGCGGCATCAACTTTGCGCTCCATTTTCACGCTTTGCGGGGCAATTTCCGCCCGCTGTGGAAGGACCCGGAAACTCGTTTGTACATTTTTATTGCCGTTACAGCCTGCCTTTTAATTGGTTTCAACCTGATTACCGCCATGGATTACCAGCCCGGCACGGCATTTCGCCAGTCGGCCTTTCAAACCGTATCCATTTTAACCACCACCGGATTTGCCACCGCCGATTACAACCAGTGGCCTGCCTTTAGCCAGGCCGTCCTGTTTTTACTGATGTTTATCGGCGGCTGCGCCGGTTCCACCAGCGGCGGCATCAAAAATGTGCGCTATCTCATTTTGTTTAAGAGCGCCTCCCGGCAAATTGCCAGGCTCATTCACCCCAAGGCAGTGATTCCCGTGCGCCTGGGCCGAGATGTAATTTCCGAAGAACTGGTGGAAAGCGTGCAGTCGTTCTTTTTCCTGTACTTCGCCCTGCTGCTGGCCTCAACGGTCATTATAGCAGCCATGGGTATCGACTTGCTAAGTTCCATAGCCGCCGTGGCCGCCACCCTTGGCAACGTCGGCCCCGGTTTCGGTGCAGTGGGCCCGGCCGCCAACTACGCGGTAATACCTGCCCCCGGGAAGCTGTTGCTCGCCTTCTGCATGCTGCTGGGTCGCCTGGAAATATACACCGTGCTGGTGGTATTCAGCACCAGGTTGTGGCGTTCGTGAATTTCGCAAGCGCGGCAAATGAAGGTAGCGCGCATCGTCACCTTCATCCTGGATACAGGAAAGTCCTGGTTATGGGGCTTTTCTATGCTATAAAATATTTTGCCAGCTAACCTTTTCCTTCTCCGGTATATGGCAAAGTATTTGCTTTAGTACAGCCAGTTCCCCGAAAGCCATGGTTTTGTCCCGCATGCCGATATACCTGTTCATGCGGGCCATGGTCATGTCTATGTTATCTATCTCCTGGTGGTCTATGACCATGGTCCACCATCCCTTGTATCCGGTCCACATTTTCTGCGCCCGGTCCATTTCCCGGCGGGCTTCGGCCCAGTCCTCGCCCGCCACGGCTTTTTCCACGCGGTCAAAGCCCGCCACCATTCGGGCGGCGGTATCTTTGAGGGCTTCCAGGGCAAAGAGACCGGTGGCCAAAACTATTACCATCACCAGGGCAACCAACACATACGTTCTCATACCTTTCCCCCGCCCGCGCCGGCCTTGAGCTGGTAAAACAAGTTGCCGACCGTGTCCAAGCTGGCAAAAAATACTTCACCCGGGTCCTTGATACCGAACTTCTGCAGTTCCGAGCGCAGCCACTTTTCATCCAGGTTAACTTTGCTCAGGTTCTCCTGCTTCACCTTGCCGTCGATAACCAGCGTCACGGGCATCCCCTCGTAATTCGTTTTAATCTGTATATCTTCCGGGCGCAGTGCCCTCTTTTGCGACTTGGGTATCACGCTCAGCTGGCCGTTGGTTTCCAGGATGGCGAATTCCACGTCGGCCAGGTTAGAGTAATCTTTGGCTCGCAGCTGTTCCAGCAAGTCGTTTAGGTTGTAGCGAAGGCGCCTCAATTCTCCTTCCACAATTTTGCCATTCTCCACCAATACGCTGGGCCTGCCGCAGATTATTCCCCGGGCTTTCTCGCTCTTTAAGGCCACGTAAGAAAGCACCACCTGCGCAGCCATTAATACAGTGATGGGTATAATACCGCTCAACAGAGGTATACCCGTATCTTGCATGGGAATGGCCGCCAGGTCGGCGATCATCAGCGCCACCACCAGCTCAAATGGTTGCAGCTGCCCGATTTCCCGCTTGCCCATCACGCGCATTACTATAACCACTGCCGCGTAAAGAATAAGCGTCCTAATAATGATCAAGAGCATAATTTCACCCGGCTACCTTTCTCCATTTATGGATTCCACGATTTATGGATTCCACAGCAACCGGCATTTTATTCCCACCGGTTAAAAGCCACGGAACCCATTGCCACGAACAATAAGGCCATGACAGCGACCACCAGCAGGTCAAATCTCAATGAAAACTGTACCAGATAGCTGCTTTGCGGTGTTTGAGCGTACATGATGTTGCGCAGCGCATCAACCCCGTAGGTGAGCGGGTCCAGTCGCATTAAAGTTTCCATCCAGGGCGATACCCCCTTGAGCGGGAACATGGCGCCGCTTAAGAAAAATAGGGGCATGATTAAAAAATTCATGATCATCTGGAACCCTTCCATGGTTTCCATGCGGGAAGCGATGGTAATGCCCAAGGAAGTAATAGCAAAGGCTATAATGAGCAACACCGCCATTAATTAAAAATTAAAGTACCGTGGGAAGTGTGAGCTTGACCCCGATCAGCGGCGCCAGTAAAAGGAGTATGGCACCCTGCAGCACGGCCACCGTGCTGCCGTACGGCACGGCAGTGTTTTGAAACTGGAAGTGGAGCAGGGGGAAAGGTTCATTCCCGTGTTGGTGCAGGAAATGGGCAGGGATATCGAATCCGTGAGCCTGCAAAAGCCCACCCTGAATAATGTGTTTCTCAAACTTACCGGCCGGGAGATACGCCAGGAAAACATCACCGCGGTGGACAGGGTGAGGGCTTTCGCCAGGAGGAGGCATTAGCAATGGGGAGTTTGCGGGTGATTTACACCATATGGCTGCGCGACGTCACCCGATGGGCGGTGGCTGTCGGCAAGGCGCTTAGGGCAATTTCCAGGCGCCGCTTCATGCCGCCGGAAAAATTCTTGACCAAGTCCCCCGCCCAGTCCGACAATTCCACCATCTCCAGAACCTCGTGCATGCGGCGTTTGAACAGCCTGCCGTCCACGTTGTACAGCATGGCGTGGAAAAATAAATTCTCCCTGGCCGTCAAACGCTCGTCCAGGGAAGGATCCTGAAAAACCATACCGATGGAACGACGCACCTTGTCCTGTTCAGTCACCACATCATACCCGTTGATGAACGCGCGGCCGGACATTGGGTGCAAAAGAGTGGCCAGTATCTTCATCGTAGTTGTTTTACCGGCGCCGTTAGGGCCTAAAAAACCGAATATTTCCCCCCCGGGAAACGCTGAAGCTGATGCCCCGCACCGCGGTAAAATTATTGAACTTGCGCACCAGGCTTTCCACTTCTATCATGCTATACCCCCGTTCTGCCGCCCGGAGTTGCCGTTAACTCCACTTTTATCACCCAAATATTACCCCGCACGTATCCAAAAGTAAAGGGCGCCATGACCGGCACCCATAAAGTGTTGAGAAATCTAGCCAAAAGTTTTTGCCCAGCGCTCATTACACCGCTCGCTCCGAAACAAAAGCGCCTGTAGATTATCGCAAACCTCAGGACACCTTATCCGGCACCCTAGAAGTTTTCCGCCCACTTAATCAATGGAAGCTCAAACTTGCTTATCATCAACCGGTTGTTGGGCCTTACCCTGACGGCGTAGCCGTGGGTTCCCTGAAACAGGGGTACGCTTCCCGTGTATAGGTACAGCCCATCAGTGAGTCTTTTTTTTAACTGCATGGGCACGTTCTGCAGGTGGCTCAAGTATGCTCCCCTATCGCTTCCCAGGGCGATTTCCACCACCACTTCCTGCGGGGCTATGGGACCCAGCCTGACCTCCGATTCCACCACCAGTTCCTCGCCGGCTTGCATGTCCCATCTGCCGTTGGTCCTGATTTTTACCACCTCAACGTGGTGCCAGTTTTCCTGTATAAACCGCTTAAACCGGTCCATTTGTTCGGCCAGTTCGTAGTGTGATTTCCTCATAGCCAGGTTGCGTTCGATGGCGGGCACGTATATCCTTTCCACGTATTCCTTTACCATCCTGGCTGTGCAAAACCGGGGTATTATGGTGCGAAAAGATTCACGCATCATATTCACCCACCCCAAGGGGATGCCGTTTTGACGCTCATAGTATAGCGGCACCACCCCTTCCTCGATGACCTGGTAAAGGTAGTAACTGTCATCCCAGTCCTGGTCAGTTTTGTTGAACCGCAGGTTGCCCGGGTGGCCTATGGCGAAACCGTTTTTGCCGTTGTATGCTTCCGGCCACCAACCGTCCAGCACGCTGCAATGCAGAACGCCGTTCAAGGCCGCTTTCATGCCGCTGGTGCCGCTGGCTTCTTGCGGCCACCGCGGAGTGTTCAACCAAACATCGACGCCCTGCAGCAGGATGCGGGCGATGTTGATATCATAATCCTCCAAAAAAACGATTTTTCCCCGGAAAGGCTCATCGCGTGCAAAATCATTAATTTTGTGAATTATTTCCTGGCCGGCGAAATCGGCTGGGTGGGCCTTTCCAGCAAAGATAATTTGCACCGGCCTGTCCGGGTCGTTTAAAATAGCCGCCAGCCTATCCGGATCCTGGAAAATTAACGTGGCCCGCTTATATGTGGTAAACCGGCGGGCAAAGCCAATGGTCAAAGCCTGGGGCAGCAAGATTTCGCCGGCCTCGGTAATAAACCCCGGCGCCTCCCGGTTTCTCCGACGCTGATTTATTATCTTTTCGCGGGCGAAATTGATGGCCTTTTCTTTCAGCAACATATGAGTTTCCCATATCTCTACGTCCGGAATGTCTTCGACCCGTTGCCACATGTCTTCGCTGGTAACCCGTTCCCACCAATTTTGACCAAAGTATTTGGTAAAAACGTGTTTCCATTCTTCGGCAATCCAAGATCCGGTATGTACGCCGTTGGTAATTGAAGTGACGGGCACTTCTTCCACCGGAACGGCCGGGTAAAAACGGTGAAACATCTGTCGCGTCACCTCGCCGTGCAGCCTGCTTACACCATTGCATACTCCGGCCATGCGCAGGGCCAGCAGGGTCATGTTGAACTCGTTTTTCTCCGCATCCCACCCCAGCTCAATAAACTTGTTACATTCCATACCCGTGCCGCGGCACAATTCCCGCAGGTGCCTGTCCACCAGTTCCCGGCTGAAGACATCGTGCCCCGCCGGTACCGGGGTATGAGTGGTGAAAATGGTATTGGCCCTGATGACTTCCCGGGCGGTGGAAGCCGGCACGCCCGCAGCGACCATTTCCCTCAACCTTTCCAGCGTAAGAAAGGCAGCGTGTCCTTCGTTTATGTGCCAAACGTGGGGGGTTATATCCAGCGCTTTCAACGCCCTTACGCCGCCCACGCCGAGCAATACTTCCTGGGCGATGCGCATTTCCCGCCCCCCGCCGTACAACCTGGACGTTATCCTCCTGTCCTCCTCAGTATTAACCGGCAAGTCCGTGTCTAGCAAAAGAATGCGCACCAGACCTACTTTCATCTCCCATACTTTGGCCCAAACGGTACGGCCGGGTAGCTCTACGGCAATGCCTGATTCTGGTTTACAAGCATCAAGCACCGGTGTTATGGGCAATTCATTAAAATTGATGTCCTTGTAAAGAACCTCTTGCCTGCCGTCTCGCCCGATAAGCTGGCTGAAATAGCCATACTTATAAAGTAATCCCACTCCCACTAGGGGCAGTCCCAAGTCGCTGGCCGATTTGGCGTAGTCGCCAGCAAGTATGCCCAGCCCCCCGGAATAAATGGGGCAGGATTCGTGCAGCCCGAATTCAGCGGAAAAATATGCGATTACTTTATCGCTATAACGAGGATGGCTGTGGCTATACCATTTCTCACCCTGCATGTAGCGGTTGAACGCGCTCACAACAGCTTCGTATTTTTGCACAAAAAGGTCGTCCGCCGCCGCCCTTTCCAAATCCTCTCTGCTGACGAACAACAGGAACTTAACTGGGTTATGGGCCACCCGATCCCATAAACGAGGGTTGATTTCCCTGAAAAGATGCTGGGCGGGGTAGTGCCAGCTAAACCACAAATTATAGGCCAAATCGCGCAAGTTTTTAATGCGTTCCGGCAGCGGTGGATTTACCGTGACAGTCCGAAAATAAAACATCGCCTAACCTCCAGAAATCCGTATTGGCATTATTTTATCCGCTTCATTTAAGCACAATGCACGGCATAAAAAACCCGGCCGCCGCGGCCGGAACAACATTAAAAAGGCCGGAAAAAGTATGTTTCTCGGGTTCTCACATTTTCCTGGCGCGCAGGACGGTAGCCCATTTTTTCGGTTCACTGCGTTCCCTTTCGCTTTCGCCTGGCGGCAATTCTGCGGCGGCGGCAATCTCCGGCCGGGCCGGCAAAATTTCCACGGGGGCAGCAGTTTCCGTCCGGTTACGTTCCTTTTCCAACCGCTGCTGCAGCTCTCGAACGGTCTTTTCCAATTGTTCCACCCGCTCCCGGGTATTTTTTTTCTTTTCCGCCTCCACCAGACACTCCAAGTCCTTCAGCCTACTGCGCAATTTGAAATTGCTGACGCTGAGCCTTTCGATCTCCCCCACCATCTCCAGGTATTTGTCATTGCTGAACAAGATATTCTCCAGCTGCTCGATCCTTTCGCGGTAAATGCTGTTTGTCCTGCTCAGGGCCTCGTTTTCTACTTTGTAAGCCCGCAAGTTTTCATCTTTTTCATGACCAAGCAAACTGTTAACCAGCCGGTAAGTCAACAGGGAACCAACCGCCGCGCCTGCGCCCAACCAGGTTAAAACCATGGCACCCTCCATAAGCACGCTAATTCCCCCAGTTATAATTTTAGATAATTTTTATACAATTTAACTATTCTACCTGATTTTAACATTTCCTCCCTTATTTTAAAAACAAAGTATATTCTATATACAATTTTTTGTGAACAGGTAGGAATAGGTAATTGTCCACAGAATTTTTAAATACATTAAAACACTGAGATGAAATACAAAGTGAGTTTCCGTCTACCAGTAACCACTAAGCATACCATTATCAACCCTGGTCACCGGGAGCTAAAAGAACTGGCCCGGAAGAGAAACCAAACAACTGTTTACGGCAGCGCCAGTTTCGTCACTTCGGTGCGCAACCGCAGCGCCAAGAATACTTTCATCGTGGAAGACGGAATCGCCCTGGGCGTGGACCAGCAGGGATTCCCAGCCGGGGATGCTTCGCGCATTGCCCGGAAGGTACACGAGTACCTTAAGGGGCAGGAGGTCATTCGCCTAGACCGCCGCATGGGCCTGCACCCGGATTTCAGTTTGCATTGCAACCCGAAATAAATGGCGCCATATGAATGCCCGGCCCGGCGCGGCGGCCGTTATCGTACCGGCGTAGCGGAACTGTGCAAAGCAGTGACGCGGGCCGGGGCGCGCAAACACCGGCACGGAGGTGCGCTATGAAAATAATTGTCGATGCCGACGCTTGCCCCAGGCAAGTACTTAACATATGTACCCGCACGGCGCGCGCTTATTCCGTACCCCTATACACGGTGGCCAGTTTTAACCATAACATAGAATCCGACCGCCACATCACAGTGGGCGACGCGCCCCAAGAAACGGATATGGCAGTGATTAATTTAGCGGCCGCCGGCGATATTGTGGTAACACAGGACTGGGGTCTGGCTGCCCTGGTGTTGGGCAAAGGCGCCGCCGCCGTTACGCCCGGCGGCAAAGTCTTCAACGCGCGGCACATCGATTTCATGTTGGAGGAGCGAGAGATCAAGGCCAGGCTGCGGCGGGCCGGCGTGCGAGCCAAGGGCTCGCGCAAGCGCTCGGCACAAGACGACTTGCGCTTTGCCGCGGTGCTGCGCAAACTTATCGAGGAACGCCTTCACTTACCCCCCCAATAACGCGTCAAGGATTTGCTTTTTTAAAAATAAAAAACGGGGTTCCGTAAGCAAGGCATCCCGGCGCGGCCGAGGCAAGTCAACATCCAAGTGCAGGCAAAGGCGGGCGGGGCGCGACGTCAGCACGTAAATGCGGTCGGACAAAAACACGGCTTCTTCCACGTCATGCGTGATGAAAAAAACCGCCTGTTTAAACCTGTCCCAAATTTCCAGCAACCAGCGCTGCATGCGCGTTCTGGTGATGGCGTCCAGTGCTCCAAAAGGTTCATCCAGGAGCAAAACCCGCCGCCGGGCCAGTATCGCGCGCATCAAAGCAGCCCGCTGGCGCATGCCCCCGGACAGCTCCGCCGGGTAACAGTTTTCAAACCCGGCCAGGCCAAATAGCGGCATCAACTGCCGGGCCTCGCGTTTCACCGTTTCCTTATCTTCTCCGGCCACCTCTCGAGCCAAAATAACGTTGTCCAAGACGGTGCGCCAAGGCAAAAGCAAATCCTTCTGGGGCATGTAGGAAACCATTTCCCCGGCCCGCACATCGTCCCGTCCCCCCAACAGCACCCTGCCGCTGTCGGGTTTTACCAGCCCGCAAATGATGTTAAATAATGTACTTTTCCCACAGCCGCTAGGCCCGATCAAGCTCACGAACTCCCCCGCGGCAACGGAAAGGGAAATGCCGGCCAGTACGGAAACGGACTGCCCGTCTACGGGAAAAGTCTTTGTAACTTCTTCCAAAATAATTTCGGCCATGGTTCAACCCCTTACTCGGGTAAAAACCGGTTGGTGAAGGCCGAGGCGGGGTCGATCATTTTCGGCAGCAATCCGCGCTCATACATCCAGCGCGCGTAACGATCCCATACTTCTTCCTTTTGCTCCCCCCAGCAGCTCGCGTCGTCGCGGTAACGCGGGCTGAGGTATTTCTGGCTGGCCAACACCAGTTTTTCGTCCAGCTCAGGAGCATATTTAAGCAGTATCCGGCCGGCTTCCTCGGGTTCGGTAATGGCAAACTCATAACCCCTGGCAGTGGCCCGCATAAATTTTTCCACCAAGGCAGATTCCTCGCGAATTAACTTCTCGCTGGTTATCAGCACCGGCGTATAATAGTCCAGCGCCGGGTCCAGCTTCCTCAGCTCCAGAAAATTAATTTCCAAACCCCTTAATTCCGCCTCTACGCCGGTCCAACCGTAATAAATCCAAGCAAAATCAACGTCCCGTTCAATGGCGGTAAAGAAATCCGCCGTACCGATATTGATGATTTCCACCTTGCCAGGATCACCGCCGTCTGCTTCCACAACGGCTTTCAACACAGCCTCCTCGGTGGGAGAACCCCAGCCCCCGTAGCGCTTACCTTCCATGTCCCGAGGTCTGGTTATGCCCTCCTCTTTCTTGGCAGCAAATCCGGATGTGTTGTGCTGCAGCACGGCGGCGATTGATACCACCGGAACCCCGGTGGCCCTGGCCTGGGTGACGTCTTCCTGGTAACCAACGCCGAACTCAGCCTTGCCGGTGGCCACCAGCTGGGTGGTGCCGCCCTGGGTGGGTTGCACAATGTCCACTTGCAGGCCCTCTTCCTCGTACCAGCCTTTATCCAGGGCTACGTAAAGGCCGGTGTGGTTGGTATTTGGTACCCAGTCCAGCATCACGGTAACGGGTTTTAGTTCTTCCCCGCCGCTGCCGGGTGAGCCCCCGCCGGGCGAGCAGCCCGCCAGCATAATCGCCAGGATAAAACTAAAAATGATAGCCGCTTTTTTCATGTTAACCTTTACTCCTTTCCTTGTAATACCACGGCATAACCAGCCGCGCTAAAATTTCAATGGCCGCAAAAAGTAATAAGCTGATCAACGAAATGATAATAATGGCGGCAAAAACCCGGTCCAGCTGGTAAGCGTAGGCAGCACGGGTCATGAAAACGCCCAGGCCGCTGGTCGCCCCCAGCCACTCGCCTATCACCGCCCCCATTACGGCATATGTGCCGGCTATCTTGAAGCCCGCGAAAAACGAAGGTAGGGCGGCGGGAAACCTGACCAGCCGGATGACCTGCCAGCGGGAGGAGCCCATAACCCGCAGCAGGTTCACCATATCCGGGTCTGCGGCCTGCATACCTTCGATCATGCTCACGGCCACCGGAAAAAAGCAAACCAACGCCACCACCACCACTTTGGGCAAAATACCGTACCCGAACCAGATGATAAATAATGGGGCGACGGAAATAATGGGTATTGTCTGGGAAACAACCAGCAGCGGGTATACACCCTGCCGGATCCAAGGCGCAAAGTCCATCAACGCCGCCAGAAACAGCGCTACCAGGATGGCCGCTGCAAGCCCAACCGCGGCCGCCAGCGCCGTGCTGCGGGAGTGCTCCAGCAGCAGGGGCAGCATGTCGGCCAGCGTACCGGCGACCTGCCCCGGCGCGGGGAGCAACCAGGCGGGTACACCTGTTGCCCGAACGGCAATTTCCCAAACCAACAAGAATACGAGCAAAAAAATCATGGGCGCTGCGGGAATTTTACGGTTCAACCGGAACACGGCCTGTATTTGTCCACCTTTTCCGCCATAGTTACACCCGTGGGCGCGTAATCAGTCTTTACCAGGGTCATGACCCGAACGCCCCCCGCATCCACGCAAGCTTGCTGCGCCTCTTTTACTATCTCCAGCAACTGGTCCAGCTCGCCCTCCATGGTAGTTTCCATGTTACCTACTTCGTATTTAACCTCAGAGCGCCGCACCACCTCGATGGCCCGGTCCACCACCGGGTAGACCTCTCCCTGCGTTACCAGCGGCATAACCTGAAAGCTGACGTTAATCACCGGCAAGGCATTCACCCCGTTTACTAACTTTAATCAGCAGCAACAGCCCGGAGGCAACGGAAACTTCCGCCTCCCCGTCAACCAGACGGTTGCTGATGCCGTACGGGTTGCCGATGGCAAAAACAGCATCCCGCAGCGGCCAGCGCGCGCCCCGCACTTGAACGCCGGTCACCCGCTCCGTAAGCGGCAACAGGGAAAACAAGTCCCCCGGCCTCCCCTTTACCAGGGCAGGCTGCTGCGGCCCCACCAGGCTAATCTCGTTGTACTCGTCAATGATGCGCGCCCGCACGCCCCGCTCCCAGGCCGCCCGCAGCAGGTGCACGTTGGCCAGGGAGTGGTCAAATCGCGTCCCCAGCGCACCGATAATAACAATCTCCGCCGGCCCGACCGCCAGCGCCTCGCCCAGTGCCAGAGCGGTGTCGGTATCGTCCTTGTCGGCGGGATATTCCTTGATTATCGTGCCCCGCCCGGCGAAATACTCCAGTATTTCCCGGTTTACGGAATCCATGTCGCCGACTATTAAGCGGGGAATAATCCCCAGGGCGGCGGCGTACTCGGAACCGCCGTCGGCACAGATGACGTAGTCCCCTTTCTCAACCACGCCGGCCAACCACTGAAAATCGCCAATTGTTCCCCCGCTTAAAATAATACAGCGCAAACTGTTCACCCCGATTTCAAAGTTATACATCACGCTCAAGGAAAAAGCGCACCCCCAAGGTCAGGTGCGCTTTTTGACAATCTATACCTTCCCTACGCGGGCATTACCCCGATCAGGTTCATGGGTCAGGTGCTCGCCAGCCCTTTCTCAGCTCATAACATGAGCTCCCCAAGCAAGATTTGTATTTATTTTTGTTTTGTTACGTTTATTATATACTTTGCCGGTATGAAGTCAATATTTTTTCCCAGCAACGGGTGTCACGTGTTATAATCCTCGTAACGGGGGTGGATAATTTTGACCCGGGAATACCCGCCTTATCCGGTACCTTCCGCAGCGGCCCTGGTTTACCATCAAGGTGCGCTGCTAATGGTAAAAAGAAAATTTGCACCCGGCGCCGGCAAGTGGAGCCTGCCGGGCGGCAAAATCGAGGTGGGCGAAACAGCGCAATATGCCGCGGCCAGAGAAGTCCTGGAGGAGTGCGGTGTGCGTATCAAAATCCGCGAGTTGCTGAATGCGGTGGACGCCATATTTTATGATAACGCGCAGCGGGTTCGCTTTCACTATCTCATTTTGGTCTACCTGGGAGAATATATAAGCGGCTCACCGCAAAATTCGCCGGAAACGCTGGACGTGCGCTGGATACCCTTGCGGGATATTGCAGTCTACGATCTGACGGGTACCGCCCGCTCCGCCATCGAAGCGTGGGAGTGTAAACGGCGCAAGCAATTATAATATAAAATTATAAATAATTGTCCAGCCGCCTGCTCATGTTGAGCGGGCGCAGCAAGTGCCGCACCGCCGGAATGGAAGTCCCGCTTTCCTTCACTTCCCACAATTTACCCCTGCAGACCACTTCTCCCCTGTCCATCACCGCTACGTTATCTGTCAAGAACGGGATTTCGGTAAAATCATGCGTTACAAACACGGCGGCGGTACCCGTTTTTACCAGCAGTTCGCCAAGTTCCTCCAGTAGGTTGAAACGGGTGGGAAAATCCAGCGCTGAAAAAGGTTCATCCAAAAAAATTATCTCGGGCTCAAGAACGAAGGCCCGGGCCAGATTGACTCTTTGCGCCTCGCCTCCCGAGAGATGCAGCGGCGTGCGACTGCGCAATCCGGTAATGCTTAACCTTTCCAGCCAGTAGTCTACCCGTCGCTGCAGCTCTGCACCGTCAATGCCCCTAAACTTTAATCCCTGCGCTACGTTGTTAAACACCGTAGTATTAAGCAGCAACGGTTCCTGGAAAACAACAGCCATGCGGCGCCGAAAAGCCAAAGCGTTTTTAGCCGTCACCTTAACACCGCGGAAAAAGACAGCCCCGGTAGTGGGCCGTTCCAGCAGGGCCAGTACTTTCAACAGAGTGCTTTTACCGGCCCCGTTGGGCCCGATAACAGCCAGCCTTTCACCTTCCGCCAGCCTGAACTCCTTTACGCGTAAAATTGTCTGCCCGCCCCGGGCCAGCAACAGGTCTTGCAACCGCAACATGACGCCCACCGTCCCGTTACCTTGTCAATCAACGCATCCATTATAACAGCAGCCACGGCGGGTTACAACCTGCTGGATAGAGATTTAAAAAAGCGATTCCGTTACCTTCGCTCGCTCCAACCCGGCGCCACAGGCACCTAAGCGATTACCCTGGGCCGCCGGCGACCGGCCCCTCGCAATTCTTCCATAAAACCGGCCAGGTCTCCAGGCAGCAGCGACTGCGGGCCGTCGGATAGAGCCTTGTCCGGCTGGGGGTGTACTTCCAGCATTACGCCGTCGGCCCCAGCGGCCAATGCGGCCCGGGCCACGGGCAACACCAGTTCCCGCCGCCCCGTGCCGTGGCTGGGGTCGGCCACCAGGGGCAGGTGGGAAAGGTGCTTCACCGCCGCCACCGCATTGATGTCAAATGTATTGCGCGTGTACGGCTCAAAGCTCCTGATGCCCCGCTCGCAAAGTATCACTTCCCTGTTACCCCCGACCAGTATATACTCAGCGGCCAGCAGCCATTCCTCAATGGTGGCAGCAAAACCCCGCTTCAAGAGCACCGGCACGCGCAGTCGGCCCACTTCCCGGAGCAGCCCGAAGTTTTGCATGTTGCGGCTGCCTATCTGGATCACGTCGGCGTAGCGACACACTTCCGCCAGGTGGCGTACATCCGTCAACTCGGTGACCACCGGCAAGCCCGCCGCCCGGCCCGCGGCGTGCAGCATGCGCAGCCCTTCCGCGCCCAGGCCCTGAAACGTGTAGGGAGAAGTGCGGGGTTTGTATGCGCCGCCCCGCAGCATATGCACCCCCATCGCTTTCAGCCGGCAGGCCAGGCGAACCAGCATTTCTTCATCCTCAACGGCACAGGGACCAGCAATTACCACGGGAGCGTCTCCCCCGACCTGGCAGTCACCTATCCTGACGACGGTATTTTCCCTTTGCCATTCTCTGCTGGCCAGCTTATAAGGCGGTAGCAACGCCGTCCACCTCCGTCCCGGCCAGAGCTTCTTTTAACTCCCGCACACGCCGGCACACCGCCTCAACAAGACCGGGCTTTCCTGCCCGGGCAGCAATAATACCGACCAGAGCGCTCCCCACCACCACGGCATCGCAGTACCTGGCCACCCAGGCCGCTTGTGTGGGGCCGGAAATGCCGAAGCCCACCGCCACCGGCAGCGCCGTATGCCGGCGCACGGCCGCTGTCATGGCGGAAAGATCGGTTGTGATGTTTTCCCTTTCGCCGGTTACCCCCGTTACCGATACGCAGTAAATAAAACCGCGGGCACGGGCAGCAATGATGGCCAGCCGCCGGTCGGGAGTGTTGGGCGTCACCAGCGGTATCAAGTCCACCCCTTCGGCGTCAGCTGCACGCAGCATAGCGCCCGATTCCTCCGGGGGCAGGTCGGGTATGATCAGCCCGCTGCCGCCCGCTGCCGCCGTGTCTTGGGCAAACCGCCGCAACCCGTACTGGTAAACCGGGTTGTAGTAAGTCATCAATACCAGCGGTACGCTTGTGCGGCGGCTAATTTGTTCCATTGCCCGGATTACTCCCCGCACCGTGGTTCCACCGGCCAGAGCCCGTTGGGAAGCCGCCTGGATAACGGGGCCGTCCGCCACCGGGTCGGAAAAAGGAATTCCCAGCTCAATTATATCCGCCCCGGCCCCGGCCATCGCCACAGCCAATTCCACCGTCGTATCCAGGTCCGGGTCGCCAGCCGTTACATAAACAATCAGCCCTTTACCGCCGCCGGCCAGCACCTGTTGCAGCCTGTCCTTCACCTTACTCATCCAGCGACACCCCCATTTCCGCGGCCACGGTGTGCACGTCCTTGTCGCCGCGCCCCGAAAGATTAACCAGAATAATGTTTTCCCGCGGCAAGGTGGGCGCCAGGCGAAACGCCGCCGCCAGGGCATGGGCGCTTTCCAGCGCGGGAATGATGCCTTCGGTGCGGCAGGTAACCTGAAAGGCGTCAAGCGCTTCCCGGTCCGTGGCCGCAACATAGCGGGCACGCCCCGTTTCCATGAGGTAGCTGTGCTCCGGCCCCACCCCTGGATAATCCAGCCCGGCGGAAATGGAATGTACCGGTGACACCTGGCCATCCTCGTCCTGCAGCAGGTAACTGAGGGAGCCGTGCAGCACACCCGGCCTGCCCCGGGAAAGGGTGGCCGCGTGGTGGCGCGTGTCTAGGCCGTGACCGCCGGCTTCCACACCCAGTAAAACCACCTCCGGGTCATTGAGGAACGGGTAAAATATGCCCATGGCATTGCTGCCTCCGCCCACGCAGGCAATAACGTAGTCGGGAAGGCGGCCCGCCTGCTCCATTACCTGCCGACGGGCTTCATCACCGATAACCCGTTGGAAATCCCTTACTATAACGGGGTAAGGGTGCGGTCCCGCCACGGAACCCACCAAATAGTAGGTGGTCTCGATATTGGTGACCCAGTCACGCATGGCTTCGTTCATGGCGTCCTTCAGGGTCCTGCTGCCCGACGACACGGGCACCACTTCGGCACCCAGCAGGCGCATGCGAAAAACATTTAGCGCTTGCCTGCGCATATCTTCTTCCCCCATGTATATGATGCATGCCAAGCCGAACATGGCCGCCACCGTGGCCGTGGCCACGCCGTGCTGACCCGCCCCGGTTTCCGCGATTATGCGCCTTTTCCCCATCCTGCGCGCCAGGAGTACCTGCCCCATGGTATTGTTTATCTTGTGCGCCCCGGTGTGGTTGAGGTCCTCCCGCTTCAGGTAAATCTGCGCGCCGCCCAGGAACTCCGTCAGGTTCCGGGCATGGTACAGAGGCGAGGGCCGGCCCACGTAACGGGCCAGGTAATACTGTAATTCATCTTGAAACTGCTTGTCGCTGCTCAACCGCCGGTAGGCGTCCGCCAATTCCTCCAGGGCAGGCATTAAAGTTTCCGGCACGAATCTTCCGCCAAACCGGCCGAAATAACCGCGCTCATCAGGTGTTGCGGTGTTCATATGACAACCCCCTTGGCTAAGTTGATAAATTGTTTAATCTTATGCACATCCTTGCGCCCGCCGGTTTCCACCCCGCCGGAAACGTCCACGGCGTAAGGCTTAACCGCCCGCACCGCCTCAACCACATTGGCAGCGCACAACCCGCCGGCCAGGATAAGCGGCTTGGGACAGTATATATTGCGAAGTATTTGCCAGTCGAAAACTCTGCCCGTGCCGCCGTAAGAACCTTCCCGGTAGGTGTCAAACAGGAAAGCGTCGACCTTGTAACGGGAAAGGTCGGGAACCCCCCGCCCGTTTCCCACCCTTATTGCCCTTATCACCGGCAGGGGTGAAGGCAAACGGTAACCGGGCGGCTCATCGCCGCTCAATTGCACGGCCGTCAGGCCGCAGTAAGCGGCAACAGCAGCAACTTCTGCAGGCGGCGTATTGACAAACACGCCAACCCGGGCCACTCCCTGCGGCAAACGCTTGCAGATATCCCGGGCCGCTTCCGGCGAAACCCGCCGGCGGCTGGCGGCAAAAACAAACCCCAGGGCATCGGCCCCGGCCTCTACCGCAGCAAGTGCGATGGCAGCGTCGGTAATACCGCATATTTTAACCTTGACTTGCCGCCCCGCCTTCATGCCCTGGCCACCGCCCGTCGCACCGCCACCCCGCTAAACTGCCTAACTGCGGCGCGCAAGTCGCCGGCAGACATCAACGCTTCTCCCACCAGCACGGCATTGACCCCGCAAGCTCCCAGCTTCTCAACGTCAGCACGGGTCCTTATGCCGCTTTCGCTAACCAGCGTAATGCCCGGCTTGTTTACAAGGCCTGCCAGTTCCAAGGTGGTGCTTATGCTTACCTCAAGGGTGTGCAGGTTCCGGTTGTTGATGCCGATTATCGTAGCGCCGGCTAGTAAAGCCCTTTCCACTTCTCCGGCGGTGCGGGTTTCCACCAGCGCCTCCAGGCCCAAAGACCTTGCCAGCGCCAGGAATTCGCCCAGCGCACCGCCGGGCAGCAGTTCCGCAATCAGCAGCAGGGCGTCGGCCCCAAGCAGCCTGGACTCGTAAACCTGGTACTCGTGAATAATAAAGTCCTTCCTTAGCAGCGGCTGCCCGGTAAGCTCCCGGGCCGTAGCCAAAAATTCCGGTGCGCCGCCGAAAAATTTTTTATCCGTCAGCACGGAAACGGCCTGTGCACCCGCCTCCCGGTAAGCCCTGACGGTTTCCGCCAGGTTAAAATCTTTCCTGATCAACCCCCGGGATGGTGACCGCCTCTTCACTTCGGCAATCAAGCCCACCTCGCCAGGGCGGTTTATAGCGGCAGCAAAACCCAGCGTCGGGGGCAAAGAGGCGTCCCGCAGCCGTGCTTGTAATTCCCGCAGCGGCATGACCCCCAACTGAAACTCCACTTCTTCACGCTTTTGCCGCGCCGCCTCCAGCAAAAAGCCTCGTATCATAGCCCGGCCACCCTTGCCTGCCGGCAGGCGGCGGTAAACCGGACCAGCTCTTCCAGCTTGCCCCTGGCGCGGCCTGTATCTATGCTGCGGGCGGCCAGCCGGACGCCAGCGGCAAAACTGTCGACTGTCCCCGCTGCCATTAACCCCAACGCGGCATTCATCAATACGGCGTCGCGCCGCGGCCCCGGTTCACCGTCCAGGACGCGCCGCACGAGTGCCGCGTTTTCTTCCGGCGAACCGCCGGAAAGATGATCTATGCCGGCAGCGGCAAAACCGTACGCAGCGGGATCCAAGGTATACTCGTAAACGGTGCCTTCCCTAACCTCGCATATGTGCACCGGCCCGGCCGGAGAAGCTTCATCCAGCCCGCCGGCGCCGTGCAGTACAAAAGCCCGCTCAGTTCCCAACCGCAGCAGAACCTCAGCCAACACGCGCACCAGCGAGGCGCTGAATACCCCCAGCACCTGGGCCCGGGCACCCGCCGGGTTGGTCAAGGGCCCCAAAATGTTGAATACCGTGCGAAAACCCAGCTCGCGGCGCGGCACAGCGGCAAACTTCATGGCGCCGTGCAACAGGGGGGCAAAGAGAAAGGCAATACCCACCTTTTCCAGGCAAAGGGCCATTTCTTCCGGTTTGAGGTCCAGATTCACTCCCAGCGCCTCCAGCACGTCGGCGCTGCCGCAACGGCTGGAAACCGAACGGTTGCCGTGCTTGGCCACCTTTACACCCGCGCCGGCCAAAACCAGCGCTGCCGTCGTAGAGATATTGAAAGTGTTAGCACCGTCCCCGCCGGTGCCGCAGGTATCTACCAACAGCGGGTGGCTGCTTTTTACGGCAGTGGCCCTGCTGCGCATAACCCGGGCAAACCCGGTTATTTCGTCAACGGTTTCGCCTTTCATCTTTAATGCCGTAAGCATGCCGCCTATTTGCGCCGGCGTGGCCCCGCCGTCCATGATTATTTGCATAGCTTGGCCGGCTTCTGTTTCGGACAAGTTTTCACCGGCCGCCAATTTGCCCAGCAATTCCCTGATCAAACAGTTCCCCTCCTCCGTTTAGCAATTTAAGGTAGTTTACTGGTCTCTGTAAAAAATTAGCAAGCAGTTCCATGCCATGCTCACTGAGCATCGATTCAGGGTGAAACTGCACTCCCTCCACCGGCTGCGACCTGTGCCGTAAGCCCATAATTTCACCTTCCTGTGTCCAGGCGCTCACTTCCAGGCAACTAGGCAGCGATTCCCTTTCCACCACCAGAGAATGATAGCGTACCGCCCGGAAAGGTGAAGGCAGCCCGGCGAATATGGTTTTTCCGTCGTGATAAATCAGCGACACTTTGCCGTGCATAGGAGCTTTAGCGCGGACGACCCTGCCCCCGTAGGCCCTGCCGATGGCCTGCATGCCCAGGCATACTCCGAAAATGGGAAAGCGACCGGTGCATTGCTGGATGGCTTTAATGATCACGCCCGCCTGGTCGGGAGTGCCCGGTCCCGGCGATAAAACCAGGTAATCTGGGTTCCGGGCTAGGATTTCCTGCACGGTGATGCAGTCATTGCGCCGCACCAGCACGTTTTCCCCAAGCAGCGACAGGTATTGGACCAGGTTATAGGTAAAAGAATCATAATTGTCGATCATCAACAACACGATACAGCACCCCTCCCGCTAAAAACACAAAAGCCGGCACTCAAATGAGCGCCGGCCAAATTAGCGCCGGTCCATCTCATCTCAGCTCCCCTTTCATAAAACTCAGCTAAACTCAACTCGGCAAATGCTTTTATGCAATTATTTAAGTAGAATGTTACTATGAATTGCCACAGCTGTCAACATCATTTTCCTGCCATCCCAGCGCGCGGAACATAGCCCTGGCCTTGCCGTCTATTTCCCGGCATTCCCTGGCCGGTAGAGAATCGGCGACGATTCCCGCCCCGGCCTGGATATAAGCCGTATTGTTTTTTATCACCAGCGTCCGGATGGCAATAGCGGTATCCATGTTGCCGTTAAAACCAAGGTAGCCCACAGCCCCGGCATAAACGCCCCGCCGGGCGGGTTCCAGTTCATCGATGATTTGCATGGCTCTGACCTTGGGTGCACCGCTAACCGTTCCCGCCGGGAAGCAGGCCTGCAACGCATGCAAAGCGTCCCTGCCGGGCGCTAGTTTTCCCTCCACACGGGAGACGATGTGCATGACGTGGGAAAAATACTCAATGTCCATGAAACGGGGCACATGCACTGTGCCCGGGGTACACACCCGCCCCAGGTCGTTGCGCCCCAGGTCAACCAGCATCAAGTGCTCGGCGCGTTCCTTTTCGTCTGCCAGCAGTTCAGCAGACAGCCGGCGGTCTTCAGATTCACTGGCGCCACGGGGGCGAGTGCCGGCTATAGGACAGGTGGTGACCAGCCCGTTCTCCACGCGCACCAGCATCTCCGGTGAAGAACCGATTATTTTTACGTCGCCCAAATGCAAGTAAAACATGTAAGGAGAAGGATTCAAGCTTCTCAAACGCCTGTACACACCAAAAGCGCATCCCTCGAAATCCACGGCAAAGCGCCTTGAGAGAACCACCTGGATTACTTCCCCGCTGTGGATGTAATCCAGTGCTCGTTCCACCCGCGCGGCAAACTCGCGCTCCGACAGATTCGCCCTTACAACCCCCCGCAGGAAAAACAGCCCAGATTCGGCCAGCGGCTGCCGCATAACCTCTTGCATAACCGCCAGCTTTTCCACCGCGCGATCGTAAACGGCAGCCGGGTCTTCCCCGTCAACCAACGAATTAACCACTAAAGTGACTGTATGCCGTACATGATCAAAAATAGCTACGGTGGAGGGGAAAAACTGCCCGCAATCAGGCAGGTGTAGCTCGTCGGCGGGCGGAGACGTGAGGTTTTCCAGGGACCTCACCGCATCATAAGAGATAAAGCCCACCGCCCCGCCGAAAAAACGAGGCAGTCCCTGCGCGGGCGGCACCCGAAAGAGGCGCAGCAGCTGCCGCAGCACCTGCAGGGGCGGCCCGTCCGCTTCCCGGCGCCTACCGTCTGCATACACAACCTCCCCCCTACCGTCCTTGGACTTGTACACCAGCAGCGGGTCCAGAGCAATAAAGGAGTACCGGCCCAGATAGCGCCCTCCCTCGACGCTCTCCAACAAGCAAGAGGTGCCGCCGGCCCCAGCCAGGCGCAAAAAGAGCGTTATGGGCGTTTCCGTGTCCGCCATAATCTCGGTATAAACAGGTACCAGATTATACCGCCTACTTAATGCCAGGTATTCCTTATAAGATGGATAACATATCACGCTAACGCAGCTCCTTTGCCTATTTTTAAATAAAAACAAAAACGGCACTTATAATGAGTGCCGTCCACATCGCGGACAACATGCTCACCTAAGCTCATTCCCAACCTGCTCTACTCAGCTCAGCTACACCAATATTGCTTTTTTACGAAACATATTATAAATTTATTTTACCGAAAGTCAATAAAAATTATCCAGGCACTGAAATGCCCGGGGGCGCGCTGATCCCTTCTCTTCCCGCCCGGTCTGTACAGGGGCATTGTGCAGTTCCAGGAGGAGCTAAAACATGCATTAATTTCCTTTTCCATGCCGGCAAAATCCTTTTGCAGCAAAACCCCATCAAATGTCCCATGTGCTCCCCGGGCCCGGTAAAAAAAACGCCGGCAACCCGGCGATTGGCAATTGAATTAACTTTGTTCTTTTTCTATTTCCGGTTCCTCTTCGCATACCAAAGGATCGGCCAACTCGTAATCAAAATCTTCCTTCTTTCTTCTCCTGGTTGCTTTATTCTTTTCCTTGGTCACCTTATCCCCCCTTTCTTTGTTTCATTATGGCAAAAACGGTTATAATTATACCTGGACAGACGGGAAAAACCCGTTGGATGGGAAAGCCTGGCTTGTGTTAAAATATATAAGCAACCAAATTTTTTCTCTCGGAGGCATTGATTTTGATTGATCCCGTCGCTGTAACCATCGGGCCGCTGCAAATAAGATGGTATGGCATTATCATGGCGGTCGCCTTCCTGCTGGGCATCGCGCTGGCCTACCGCAGGGCGGAACGCAACAACGTCGACCCCAACCATATATTGAACATGGTAACCCTAATCATCCCAGCGGCGATTATCGGCGCCAGGCTTTATTATGTGCTGTTCACTTGGGAGAATTATCGCGCCGACCCCTTGGAAGCCCTGGCCATATGGCACGGCGGCCTAGCTATCCACGGCGGCATCGCGGGTGGACTTTTGGCCGGTTTATTTTACGTGCGCAGGCACGGCCTACCTGCCTGGAAAATCACCGACATCCTAGCTCCCAGCCTTATCTTGGGCCAAGCCATTGGCCGCTGGGGCAACTTCATCAACCAAGAGGCACACGGCGGTCCGGTCACAGAAGAATTTATCAACCACTTCCCGTTGTTTATAAAAAAACAAATGTACATTGATGGCCAGTATTACCACCCGGCTTTTCTGTACGAGTCACTGTGGAACTTGTCGGTATTTCTTATTTTAACCTGGCGCTGGCCCCGCAAAAAAACCGACGGCGAAATAACTTTGCTTTACTTTATCCTTTATTCCGCCGGCCGGTTTTTCATCGAAGCCATACGCACGGACAGCCTAATGCTGGGCCCCTTCAGGGTCGCCCAGCTGGTGAGCCTGGCCCTGATTGTTCTGGGCGTCGGCGGGCTTGCAGCCCTGTACCGGAAAAATGGCCGTCTAGGGGCGTTAAAAAAGGAATAAGGTTAAATTTTTTCACATCTGCAGGAAAAATAAATTCTTTGCAGAAGGTTAAAAACTGTCAAAATAAAATAATAACACTATCTTAAAGGAGGTTGTGTAATGTGGTAGAAAGAGAACAGTGGGGAACTCGAATAGGGTTCGTGCTGGCAGCTGTAGGTTCTGCCATAGGCCTGGGGAACATTTGGCGCTTCCCTTACATGGCTTATGAAAACGGCGGCGGCGCCTTCTTCATTCCTTATCTTTTTGCGCTGCTCACCGCGGGTATTCCCATCATTATTCTCGAATTCGCCATCGGGCACAAGTACCGTGGCTCCGCCCCCCTGACCTTCGCCAAAATCAATCCCATGTGGGAATGGGTGGGCTGGTGGCAGGTGCTGGTCAGCTTTGTCATTTCGGTCTATTATGTAGTTATTATCGGCTGGGCCATTTCTTTCGTCTACTTCTCCCTGTCGCTAGCCTGGGGTTCCGATTCTGTGGGGTTTTTCACGGGCAGTTACCTCGGCCTCACCGACGGTCCGTTCCAGCTGGGAGGCATGCGCTGGGGTATTTTTGTGGCAGTAGTTATTGCCTGGATGGTTAACTACGTGGTGCTTTACAGCGGGGTAAAACGCGGCATCGAATTGGCCAATAAGATTTTCATGCCCTTGCTCTTTATACTTGTTATCATCATGGCCATTCGCGGCGTAACCCTGCCGGGTGCAACCGAAGGCCTAAATTATCTGTTCCAACCCGACTTCAGCCGTATCCTTGACTACAAGGTTTGGACGGCCGCTTACGGTCAGATATTCTTTAGCTTAAGTATCTGCTTCGCCATCATGATTGCTTATTCCAGTTACCTGCCTAAGAAATCTGACATCGTGAACAACGGTTTTATGACAGCCTTCATCAACTGCGGTTTCAGCCTGTTGGCGGGCCTGGCCGTGTTCGGTGTGCTGGGCTTCATGGCCCATGCTCAGGGCGTGGAACTGAAGGAAGTGGTCAACGCGGGAGTGATGTTGGCCTTCGCCACCTTTCCAACCGCCATCAGCCAGATGCCTGTGGCGCCGGAATTATTCGGTGTAATTTTCTTCCTGTCACTGGTTTTCGCCGGGTTGTCTTCGGAAATATCTATCAACGAGGCGGTTATCTCCAGCCTGATGGATAAGTTCAACGCCCCGCGCAAAACAGTGGTAAACATTTATTGCCTGGTTGCCTTCCTCATCAGCCTAATCTTTGTAACCGGTGCAGGCTTGTATATACTGGATATTGTCGACCATTTCATCAACAACTTCGGCATCGTGTTTGCAGGGCTGCTGGAAGTTATCCTGCTGAGCTGGTTCTTCGACTTGAACAAGATCAGGGATCACGTCAATCCCATTTCCGACTTCCCGGTGGGCAGCTGGTGGTCCTTCATGCTTAAGGTTGTTACGCCGATCGTGCTGGGTTACATGGCCATTGCCAACCTGTATGGCGACATTACAACCCCGTACGGCGGTTACCCGACCAGCGCCTTGATAGCTCTTGGTTGGGTGGTTGTCGTAGGCGTGGTGGTATTCTCCTTCGTATTGAAGTCCGCCAGCTGGAAGAATAAGGGCCTGTTGAGCGATGACGCGGTGCAGTAAGTATACTGGGCAGGGGGGTTAAAATATGACCGGTAGTGCAATTGCCATGATGCTATTCGGCATGCTAGTTCTCTGGGGCGGCAGCATTGTCTGCATTAGCATAGCCTTGAGGAGGAGGTTTTAAAACAAGGCCGGGCAACTTGCCCGGCCTTTTACTGTAAAAAAAGAACCCTTTGTGCAGGGTTCTTTATAAATTCGACATTTTTCTAAAATACCTTCCTTAACACGTTATAAATTTTGCGTACTGCCTTGCGGTAAACGGAACACCGGCCCCATGCCCCTCATCCCAGCACCGGGCCCGTTACCGTAACTGCCGCCCATCCAGCCGTGCCGCCAACCGGGACCGCCGCCCGGACACAGAAAACCGTTTTGCCGGTGGAAGTCATACATGTATTCAAAATGTTCTTTCCAGGCTTGCCCCTGTTCCTTAGACAGCAAGCCCTGTTCCACCAGCCTGTCCACGTAGGCTCTTTTAAGCTCCATCCTTTGCTGCAGCCAGTTAAGCCTTTGTTCCAGCCAGCTGTCGGCATCACCGGCATCTCCCGTATCAGCCGCAAAGGCGGGGATAGCCAAGAGAGCGGCAAATAACAGCAACAGTGCGAGGCCAACAACTTTTTTCATTCTTCATCCCTCCTTTCACAGCTATGTTATCTTTAAAATGTGGAAATTGCCGGGCCTTTATGTTAAGAAAATGTTAAAAAAGACGGCTGTTGATGAAAAGAAGGCCGATACTATATAATTTAAAAAACCAGGCATTGCCAACATCACATGTTGTTAATGTAGCAAGGAAGGAATTTATATGGCTTCTGAACGGGAGACTATCAACAACAACACAATTTTTGCCCTGGACATAGGGACAAGGACCGTCATCGGCATTATCGGCCGCATGGAAGGTGATAATTTTCACATCGTGGCACAGGAAATGATGGAGCATGAAGGTCGTTCCATGTACGACGGGCAAATCCACGACATTCCCCAAGTAAGCCGGGTCGTAGCACAAATCAAAAACAAGTTGGAAAAGAAAACCGGCTTGCTGCTGGATAAAGTTGCGGTGGCAGCAGCAGGCCGGTCACTAAAAACCGTTCGCTGCTTTACCGAAATAGATCATGATGCCAGCAGGGAAATAGACGTACACGATGTACGGCGCCTGGAACTGAGCGCGCTTCGGCAAGCCCAGATAAAGCTGGGCAACCACGACCAAAGCGGCAGCGCATCCGCTTTTTATTGCGTGGATCATTGCGTTATCAGTTACATGCTGGATAATTTGCCCGTATCCAACCTGCTGGGGCACCGGGGCGAAAAAATAGGTGCAGAAATCGTGGCCACCTTTTTGCCGGCGTCTGTGATTAACAGCCTTTACACCGTACTACAGA
>ENA-OSAF01000152-OSAF01000152.1-marine-sediment-metagenome-genome-assembly--contig:-NODE-152-length-26715-cov-37.026482_pt1 | contig 26715 bp, 26 predicted proteins | sample MGYA00237872_ERZ529318 | MGnify/ENA primary metagenome ERZ529318 (study PRJEB26369, sample SAMN03142813) | marine sediment metagenome | biome: marine; feature: borehole; material: sediment... | reverse complement strand
CTCCATCCCTCACTCCCAAGAGGGCTTCGCGGAGTTCTTCACCCGGGTAGAACGGCACCGAAAGGAACTCGAGCTTCCGGTGGCAGTGGCCATGGAAGGGTACAACGGCCATGGCCGCCCCCTGGACCGGATGATCCAGAAGAAGGGGTACAGGCTCTACAACGTGAACAACTTGAAGCTGGCAAGGTTTCGGGAGATCTTCCCCGGTCCGGCCAAGACGGACTCCCTGGACGTCCACAAGATCCTGGAGCTGTTTCACCTCAAGGACCACCTGCCCATGGCCAAGGACGTGCTGCAGGAGGTGCCTCGCATCCCCGCAGTGAACCAAAAACTCAAGCGGCTCACCCGCAGACGCAGGCAACTTGTAAACGAGAAGGTGCGGGTATTGAGCCGCCTGCAGACTGACCTCCAGGCAATTTGCCCCGAACTCCTCGGTCTCCCCGGCAGCGTGGACAACCTGTGGTTCCTGAGGTTCCTCGCTAGCTGCGATGACCTGGAGGAATTGGCACAGCTCACGCCGGAGGAGATCCGGGGGATCCCAGGGGTCGGGAAGAAGTACGCTGAAGTCATCCGAGGGTGGCAGAGACGGGCCGAGTTCTCACCGGAGGTTGACTATGTGGGGCCTATGATCGTGGCGGATGCCCGCCGGATCCTGGAGCTTCTGCAGGAGATCGCAGCGCTGGAGGGAGTCATCGGTGAGCTTTGCCGTGAGTCGGAGCTTGCCCGGAGGCTGCGGAGCATCCCCGGGTTTGGGGCGATCTCGGCGGCGGAGCTTGCGGGGGAGATCGGGACGTGGGAGCGGTTCAGCTCTGAGGCGAGTCTGGCTTTGTACTTGGGGATGTGTCCGCTGGACAAGCAGTCTGGACAAGTTCACGGAACGAGGCCTCCCAGACAAGTTAATCGGCGGGCGAAGGCAGCGATGATGGTGGCGGTGGCCCACCACATTTGGGAAGTGCCCGAGTCCCGGGCTTACTACGAAAAGAAAAGGGCGGAAGGCAAAAGGCACAACCAAGCGGTGAGATCCATGGCCCGGCATTTGGTACGGGTGATGTGGTCCATGTTCAAACAGGGACGGGACTACGAGGTTCGGGAGGTCTCATGCCCCAGTTGAAAATCCTAGCGGAATGTTCGGGTCTTTACTTTTGAGTTTCGGCCCGGCACGCATACTCGCTGGGTGAACGCCCGTGATCCTCGGACGGTTATAGCTTGCTCTTTCTGGTGCAGGCCTCCTGGACTACATCGCCTATGAAGGTTGTTTAGGAACTCCTCTCGGCTAAGTCCGGATCGTTCTATGATCGCCGCCGGCCATGTCGCGCGAAAGTCCCCCACACTTGAGGAGGACGAGCCGCTTGTGCCCTTCCCTTCTTTCCACATTTCGGTGCAGGGGAACGCCACCTTTTTTCTGCCGCACAAAGCTTTCCGGAGCACTGCCTCTGCTTGTCAGGCGGAACCGGATCAATTTCCATTTGCCCCGGATGAGGGGGGCCGGTAGAGTCACGGTGTGATGCTGGGTTTCGTGGCAATGGTCGCTTGGGGAACGGCGTTTTTAGGCACCAGGCTGCTCATCCCCCGGCTCCGGCGGGCTGGGCTCGTGGGCCCTGACGTGAACAAGCCGGCGCGGCCGCTGGTCCCCGAAGTAGGGGGCCTCGCCCTGGTGGCCGGGTTCGGGGCGGGGATGCTGCTAGCCATCGCTTTGGAGACCTTCTGGCCCCACCTCCTCTCGCTGGACCTCACCGCGCTCTTCGCCGTGTTGTGCACGGTGCTCCTCACCACCCTGATCGGGGTGGTCGACGACCTCATCGGGATCAGGCAGTGGTTGAAGGCCCTCCTCCCCCTGATCGCCGCGCTGCCCCTGGTGGCGGTCCGGGCCGGGGTGTCCAGCATGCGGCTCCCGTTCTTCGGCCGGGTGGACTTGGGCCCCCTCTATGCCCTGGTGTTGGTGCCCCTGGGGGTGACCGGGGCAGCCAACGCGGTGAACATGCTGGCGGGGTTCAACGGCCTGGAGGTGGGGATGGGGCTGGTGGCCCTGGGCTCCCTGGCGGCGATCGCCGCCCGCCTGGCGGACCCCACCGCGCTGGCCCTCCTCCTCGCCGGGATCGGGGCCTCGCTGGGAATCATCTACTTCAACTGGTACCCGGCCCGGGTCTTCATCGGGGATGTGGGCACCCTGTCCATCGGGGCGATCATCGCCTCGGCCGTGATCGTGGGCAACTTCGAGTGGGCAGGGATCGTGGTCATCCTCCCCTACGCACTGGACTTCCTGCTCAAGGCGGCCCACGGGTTTCCCTCCCGGGGCTGGTGGGGGGAACCCGGCGAGGACGGGAAACTCCACTGTCCCGCAGGCGGCCCGGTGGGCCTGGCCCAGTGGGTGCTCAAGGTCACTGGGGGGCTGCACGAGCGCACCCTGGTGCTGGTGTTCATCGGCCTCGAGGGCTTGTGCGGCCTCGCCGCCGTGCTCCTCTACCGGCTGCTGTGAGCGCCGCCTCCTCCCCCAGCTGCTACAATGGCCTTATCTGCGAGGAGGTGGTTCAGGTGGACCGGTTTCACACCCACGGCGATTTCAGCTGGGCGGAGCTTGAGACCACCGACGTGGAGGCGGCCAAGGAGTTTTACCAGGGGGTGTTCGGCTGGGAGTTGGCTCAGAGCGACATGCCCGGGGCCCCCTACACCGTGATCAAGGCCGGGGGGAGGGAGGTGGGGGGCATGATGCGGCTGCCTCCCCAGGCGCCCCCGGGCACCCCGCCGCACTGGTTGGTCTACGTCACGGTGAACGACGTAGACGAGGTGGCCAGGAAGGTGGAGGAACTGGGAGGGAGGTTGCTGGTCCAGCCCCGGGAGATACCCAAGGTGGGGCGGTTCTGCGTGCTCCAGGACCCCCAAGGGGCAGTGCTGGCCGCCATCCAGTACTCGTTCTCCAGTTAGGTTCCTCCTGCCCTAGTGGAGCGGGGCTCCGGTAAAATGCAGGCAGGATGCTGCAAATAGACGGAGCCCACGGGTCGGGAAGCGGCACCATCGTCCGCACTTCCGTGGCCCTGGCCGCCCTGGTGGGCCGTCCCCTGCGGTTGGTCCGCATCCGGGCCAAGCGGGGGAAGCCCGGGCTGCGGCCGCAACACCTCATGGCGGTGCGAGCGGTGGCGGAGCTTTGCGAGGGAGAACTTTCCGGGGCCGAGGTCGGCTCCCAGGAGATTGTCTTCCACCCCGGCCCCCGCCTGCGGGCCGGCCAGTTCAGTTGGGACATCGGCACTGCCGGGTCCACCACCATGCTCGCCCTGACCGTGCTGCCGCTCTTGGCCTTCTCCCCGGCACCTTCCCGCGTCCGCATCAGCGGAGGGTTGTTCCAGGACTTCGCCCCCTCTGCCTTCCACACCCAACAGGTGCTCCTGCCCACCCTGGGGGAGATGGGGCTGGAGGCAAAGCTGAGCGTGGTTCGGCCGGGATACGTGCCCCGGGGGGGCGGGGAGATTGAACTTGTGGCCCGCCCCGCCCATCCTCCCCTGCGGCCGCTCCAGCGCCCCCAGCCGGTGAACCCTCCCCAGAAGCTGTGGGGGGTCGCCCTCTCCTCTCACCTGCGGGCCCGCCGGGTGAGCCACCGGCTGGCAGAGTCCTGCCAGCGAGAGCTGGCCAGGCACGGGCTTTCGGCCAACTTCGAGGTGGTCTACGACGACACCGCCCGACAGCCAGGGGCAGCCCTGGCCGTGTTCGCCGCCGGAAAACGGGGGGAGAGGTTGGGGGCGGACCGGGCCGGGGCCCCGGGCCGCCGCGCCGAGGATATAGGTCGGGACGTAGCCCAGATGCTCGTCGCCGACCTCTCCTCGGGAGCCAGCGTGGATCGGTTCTTGGCCGATCAGCTGATCCTCTACGCTGCCTTGGCCCGGGGCGAGACCCGCTACCTGATCCCCTCTCCCACGGACCACGTGCAAACCAACCTGTGGCTGGTGGAGGAAATACTGGGGGCTAAGTGGGAGCTCACCGGGAACCTCCTCCGCATCGAGGGGATTGGCTTCGAGCGTTGACCGGGGGCGTGATGGGGTCCGAAGTCTCTCCAGTAAAGGTCAAGGTGAGGGGCATCTACGCAACCGCGCTCACCAAGCTCCTCCTGGAAGCCGGTTTCCAGATCGTGCAGCCCAGCGAGGCGATTCAAGCTCGCCTGGGGCTCTCCCCCTGCCAGGACCCGCCCCAGGTGAGCGTGTTCGACCGGGAGAACCGGCAGGGGGTGGTGGTCCGGGGGGTGCGGGGGCCGACGGAAGCGGTGGTGGCCTGTCTCAAGGATGCCCTGCCCTGGGCGGTGTTCACCCCCCGCCCCCGGAAGGTCCCCCGGGGTTGGGAGAAACTCGCTCAACTGGAGGCCAGCTGGGTGGGAGAATTTTCCCGCCCCGTGAAGGAGAAGCTCGACCAAGTACGGGCCGGCTGTGTGCCTACTCTGCCGGGCCATCATCAACTGAAGGTGGTGGACCCGGGCCGGGTGGACGAGCTGGAAGCCACCGCCCCCCCGGAAGAATTCCCCCAGCTGGCCCGCCGGCTGTGGCAGGAGCTAGTGTGGGATCGTCTTTCCCCCGGCCAGCCCATCACGGTGGAGCACGTGAAGGGGGGTGGGGATGGGTTCCGCTGGCAGGGGGTTTTGGAGCACTGGGAGCCGGACCGGCTGGTGCTTCGCCGCCGCTTCCGGCCCGGGGGCAAGTACGACTCGCTGGAAGTGCCCAAGCGGGAAGGTGATTTTGGGCTGGTGGAGCTGCCTTTAAATGAGTGGTGGGCCCGGCGCAGTTACTTCCGGGCCAGCGGGGACCCCATCGGGGAGCTGTATGACATCCACACCCCCCCGGAGGTGTACCCGGGGCGGGTGCGGTACTTGGACCTGGAGCTGGATGTGGTGTGCCTCCCCAGCGGGGAGGCGTTCCTGGTGGACGAGGAAGCCCTGGAGGAAAAGGTGGAGGCCGGCCACCTCCCCCCGGCGTTGGCCCAGCGGGCCAGAGAGGAAGCCCACAGGCTCCTTTCCACCCTCACCGGCGGCGAAGGGTGATGCGGCGCCGGTCCCCGTCCAGGTGCTCGAAGTGCACCCAGATGCTCCCGGGGGGGATGAGGTCCCCAATCCGGTCTGCCCACTCCACCACCGTCACCCCTTCCTCCGGGGGCAAGAGCTCCAACAGCCCCACCTCGGCCAGCTCCTCGGGAGCGGAAATGCGGTAGGCATCCAGGTGGTGGAGTGGCATCCGGCCCCGGTAGGTGCGGGCGAGCAGAAAACTCGCCGACGTCACCCGCTCTTTCACGAACAGCCCCTGGGCCATCCCCTGCACGAAGGTGGTCTTGCCGCTGCCCAGCTGGCCCACCAGGGCCACTACTTCCCCCTCCTCGAGCTCCCCCACCAGTTCCTCCCCCAGCCGCTGGGTCTCCTCCGGCCCGGCGGTGATCACTACCCGTTCCATCTAGCTGCGGAGGCGGACGCCCAGGGCCTCCAACTGGGCCAGGATCCGGGCCACTGCCTCCTCCACCTCTTCCGAGGCCAGGGTGCGCTCCGGGTGGCGGAAGGTGACCTCGTAGGTGAGGGAACGCTGGCCGGGGGGGATGCCCGGGCCCTGGTAGAGGTCGTAAAGGAAACAGGACTCCACCAACGGCTCTGCCAAGATCAGCTCCCGGAGGCGCTCCTCTGGCAGCTCCTGGGGGGCGAGCAGGGAGAGGTCCCGCCGGGCCAGGGGGTGGCGGGGCAAGGGGCGATAGCTGGCAGGGCGCACGGCGGTGAGGAGCTCGGTTAGAGAGAGCTCCCACATCAACACCCGCCGCTCCCCGGGGAGCTTTTCCCCCAGCTCCGGCGATAGCTCTCCCAGCCACCCCACCAACTTCCGGGCCGGCTGCTGGGGGGCCTCCGGGGTGAGGTAGATGCCGGCCCGGCGGTGGGGGTGGAGCCAGGGAGCGTCCACTTCCCCCAGGGACACCCCTTCCACCCGCAGGGCGGAGAGCAGGCCCCCCAGCAGCCCTTTTAGGTGGGCTGGGGTGTAGTCCTGTTTTCCGGACAGGGGCACCGGGGGCCGCCCGGCCAGGGCCACCCCTGCCCGGTCCTCCTCCACCACCTCCCCCGCCCGGAGGTGAAAGGTGCGGCCCACCTCGAATATGGCCACCCCAGGGTTCTGGGCCTCCAGGTTCTGCCGCACCGCCGCCAGCAGCCCCCCGAGCAGGGAGGCCCGCAGGCCCTCCTGCCCAGTCGCCATGGGGTTGCGCAGGGGGACCTCCGCCTCCTCCCCTCCTACCAGCCCTAGGGAGTAGATCTCGCTCAGCCCCAGGGAAGCCAGTATTTGGCGCACCCGGTCGCAGAACGCCTCCCGCGGGTCCTTTTCCCCGGCCCGCAGGGGGAGGGCCGGGGGACGGGCAGGGATGCGGTCGTACCCGTACAGGCGGGCCACCTCTTCGATCAGGTCTATCTCCCGCTCCAGGTCCCCCCGCCAGGGGGGAGGCTGGGCCAACCAGGCCTCCCCCTGGTCGGTGAGCTCCACCCCCAGGGCAGCGAGGTCTCTCGTCACCTCTGCCTCCTCCACCGCCAGCCCCAGCACCTGGCTCACCCGCGCCTTGCGCAGGGTGATCCGTCGGGCAGGGCTGGGCCGGGGGTAGGCGTCCACCGCCCCAGGGGCGATCTCCACCGGGGCCAAGGAAGCCAGCAGAGCACTGGCCCGCCGGGAGGCGAGTTCGGCCAGCTCCGGGGAGAGTCCCCGCTCGAACCGGAGTGAGGCTTCCGTGCGCAGGCCCAGACTGCGGGAGGAACGGCGGATGCGAGCCGGGGAGAAACAGGCAGCCTCAAGCAGAATATGGGTGGTGTCCTCCCGTACCTCGGTCTCCTCTCCCCCCATCACCCCGGCCACCGCCACCGGCCGATCGTCCACGGTGATGAGCAGCACCTCGGGGGACAGCTCCCGCTCCAGGCCGTCCAGGGTGCGCAATCTCTCGCCGGGGCGGGCCCGCCGCACCCCGATCCGCCTGCCCGGCAGGCGCTGCCAGTCGAAGGCATGCAGGGGCTGGCCCAGCTCCAGCATCACGTAGTTGGTCACGTCCACCGGCAGGGTGAGGGGGCGCATGCCGGCCTTGAGGAGGCGGCTCATCAGCCACAGGGGGCTCGGCTGTTGGGGCACCCCGGCCCAGAGCCGGGCCAGGTAGCGGGGGCAGTCCTCGGGGTCCTCAAGCTCCACCTCCACCAGCTCCGCGGCCGGGGTCCCGGCTTCCGAAAACCCCACTGGGAGCTCCTCCAGGTGGAGGTGGAATAGGGCGGCCACCTCCCTGGCCACCCCGTAGATGCCCAGGAGGTCTGGGCGGTTGGGGGTGATCTTCAGAACCAACACCGTATCCGGCCCCTCGATGAGCGGGGCCAGGTCCTGGCCTGGCTGGGGCCCGGGGGGCAGGGTCCAGATCCCAGTCGATTTCGCCTCCAACCCCAAATCCGCCAGCGACAGGATCATCCCCTGGCTGGGCACCCCCCGCAGGGTGACCCGCTGCACCTCCCCCCCGGGCAGCCTGGCCCCGGGCAGGGCCAGGGGGACCAACGTCCCGGCGGCCAAATTGGGGGCCCCGCTGACCACGGTCAGCTCCTCAGCCCCCACCTCCAATTGGCACACCCACAGCCGGTCCGCCTTGGGATGGGGGGAGACGGAGACCAGTTTCGCCACCACCAGCCCCTGGTAGGGGCCGAGTCGCTCCACCTTCTCCACTTCCAGGCCGGCCAGGGTGAGCCGGTCGGCGAGTTCCTCCACCTCCAGGCCAGCCAGATCCACGTATTGAGAGAGCCAAGCCAGCGGAACCCTCATCGTCCTCCCTTCCCTCAGGTTTTGGCCCCCACGGGCCCCGGTTCGGCCAACCTCATCGTTCTCCTCTGGCGGGCGAGGTTTTTCCCCTCGCCTGTTCCGCCGCGAGGGCTGGGGGAGCCGGGGGCTCCCCCAGCCAAGCTCAGGGCAGGATCCCGAAGTAGAACACCGCTTGCCCTTCCGGCAGGGGCCAGGCCAGGCCCACCACCCCGGTCAGGGCCATGGTCCCCCCAAGTAGCTCGCAGCGAATGAGAAGTTCTCCCCCTACCTCCATGCGAGTGGTCAGGGGGCCGTCGGCAGACCACAGTTTCCCCCAGCTCAGGTAGAGCCGCGGCACCACTCGGCTCACCAAGGCCACCCCGGCCAGGTGGTAGGGCTCCTGGTGGGGGGGGAGCCACAGGGAAGCTCCCAGGAAGAGTTTTCGCCGGCCTTGGGGGCCGTCGGTGACGGTGTAAAGTTCCCCCAACCGGAGCCGCAGCTCCTGGGGAAGGGTCCCCCGCACCAACCCCCACCCCAGCCCCAGCTGAAGATAGGTGTGCGGGGCCAGGGACAGTTCCTGGAGGTGGGTGAAGGTGATCCGCTCGCCGGCGCCCGGGACCCCCACCAGGGTGCCTTGCCCCCAGAATACCCGTGGCAGGAACTGCTGCCAGGTGATCCCCACCCCCCACTGCCAGTAAGGCCGGCGGGCCAAGGAGAGCACCAGATCCCCGGCCGGGACCCAGTATTCCCCCGCTTGCCCGGTCTCCGGCTGATCCCACAGGTGCAGGGCCAGGCTCAACTGACCGGTCAAGGTGTCGTTTATCTGGGCAAATCCCCACACGGTGGCCTCCCGCCCGTAACGCACGAAACCTTGCACCGCCAGGGCTTCCGGGTAGATGGCCCAGCCGAACCGGTTCAGGTACTGGACCTGCACCGCCCTCGTCTCGGGGTCCCCTCGCACCAAGTAGCCGTCCAGCGGGAGCTGGTTCTTGCCGATGGCCAGCACATACCGGGTGGGCCACACGTTGTTGAGGCGGTTGTGGTCCAACACGTAGTGGCCTGGATCCACCACCACCTCCCGCACCGGGAAGTCGGTCTCGAAGACGAGCACGGTGCTCTCCTCTTCCCCCGCCGGCCACACCAAAAGCTCCCATTGCTCCTCCGGGCCCCGCACCTCCACCTCCACCGGCAGGAACCCCTCCCCGGAGCGGGTGAGGTAGACTTCGGCGCGGTACCGCTCCCCTTCCCGGCCCCGGCGCACCTCCCGCAACGCGTAGTCGGCCTGGGCCTCGCCCCACACCCAGGCTTGGAAGAACCACCCCCACTCCTCCCCGGTTTCCTCTTCCAGGAGGGCCTTCAGCTCCTCTACCGTCAGCAGACGTCCGCGGTAGGAGGCGGCCACCTTGGCGAGCACCCGGTCGAAGGCCTCCTCCCCCACTAAATGGGCCAGGGCCCGGAGCACCAAATAGCCCTTGTCGTAGATCCGGATCCCGGTGGCCTGCCCATAGCGCACCTCCGCCAGGGGCTTTACCACCGCCTCGTCGAATCCCTGGAAGGCGATGTCCATGTAGGGTAGCTCGGTGAAGTGTTCCCGCAGGTTTACGAAGCCGATCAAGCTCTCCACCAGTGCCTCCCCCAGCCCTTCTCTCTCTAGCACGAACAGGTTCCCGCCCTCGGGGCCGAATTTCTCCTCGAACCAAGAGATGGAGGCGTACTGGGCCAGCCCCTCCGAGAGCCAGTTCTCGGCGTTGAAATCCACCCCCACCCCGATCCCCCACCACTGGTGGGCCAGCTCGTGGGCCAGGATGAACTGTCCGAACCGCGACAGGATCCCGGAGGCGGTCAGGTGCTGGCGGTCGAAGTACCACTGGGGGAGAAAAACTACCCCGTCGGCGGCCATGGCCAGCCCCACCCGGTTGGGGTGATGGACGACCAGGAAGCGGGGGTGCGGGTAAGGGCCAAACCGCTCCCCGTAGTGCCGGAGGATCTCGGGCACGTAGGTGAGCAATGCCCGGAGTGCCTCCTCCTCCCCGGCCGGGGCTACCCCCACCAGCTCCAAGTCCGCCAGGGGGAGCTCTACCGAAGTCAGCTCTTCTTCGGGGCCGAAATAGAGGCTGATCGAACGCACCGGGATGGCGAAGGAAGCCCGCCAGCGGACCTCCTCTTCCCCCGCTTCCTCCTCCACCTCTCCGGGGAGGAAGGCGCGCCAGCCGGCCGGGAGGGTCAATTCCACCCGGTAGTGGTGGGCGGGGAGCACCAGGGGCCAGTATTCTCCGGCCGGCAGCTCCACCGGGATCGGGTGCCAGCCGAACCTCCAGGTGTAGATGTCGCCTAGCCGTCCGGCCTCTCCGGTGCTGACGTGGGGGAACCGGGTGGCGAAATCGATCCGCAGCCGACCCTCACCCCCGGGCAAGGGCACCCTGAGGAGCACGTCTTCCAGGGAGTAGGTTTGCAGGGCCGGGGGGGCTGGCAGGAGCTCGAATACCAGCTCCCTCTCCACCTCCCCCTCCCACACCACCCGCCGGACCTCCGTCCAGGCGGGGTCGAACCCCCACACATACTGGGTGTCCAGGGCCCGTCCGGAGAGGTAGGGGTTCTCCTCCCGGCCCAGGTTGGCCAACAGGGCGAAGGTGGCCACCTGGGGCGGGGCCTCCCAGCTCACCCACTGGCTGCCGGACACGATGTGCTGCTCCGGGTCGAAATGGACCGAGATCTCAACCTGAGCTGCCCAGGCTGCCCCCGCCCCCAAAAGCAGCAGGGCACTCACTACCTTGACCTTGGTAAGCACACCAGCTCCTTTCCCCCCCACCGGTCCTCGAAGTGGCCGGCGGGCCCCGCATTATGCCCTACCCTCCTCGTTCACCCCAGGGGAACAAGGGACAGGGGATTTCCTGGGAGGGGCCTATTCCGATTCCTCCTCGGGCAGCACCGCTACCCGCACCGAGGTGATCTCGCGGTCGGTGGCCCCTTCCACGGTGAGCAGCGCGCGGTCGATCTTCAGGCGGGCCCCCGCCTCGGGGATGTCCCCCAGTTTCTCCAGGATCAACCCGGCGATGGTCACCGCCTCGTCTTCCGGCAGCTTCAACCCCAGAGCCCGGTTGACCATCCGCACCTCGGCGTCCCCGTCTACCACTGCTTCGCTGGCCGACACCCGCTTGATCAGGGGGCGGGATCGGGCCCGATCGTACTCGTCCTCGATCTCCCCCACGATCTCCTCCAGGATGTCTTCCAAGGTCACCAGCCCCGCCACCCCCCCGTACTCGTCCACCACGATCGCCATGTGTACCCGCTCCCGCTGGAACTCCCGCAAGAGCACGTTCACCGGCTTGGTGGTGGGGGTGTAGTAGACCGGCCGCAGCAACTTCCTGAGCTGCACATCCACCCCCCCATTCACAGCGGTGCGCAGCAGATCTTTAACGTACAGGATGCCGATCACGTTGTCCGGGACGTCCTCGTACACCGGGTAGCGGGAGTGTCCGTCCTCCACCACGAAGGAGAGCACCTCCTGCAGGGGGGTGTTGACCTCGATGGCCTGCATGTCGGTGCGGGGGACCATCACCTCTTGGGCGGTGATCTCGTCCAGGGCGAGGATGCGTTTCATCATCTCCCCGTCCTGTACCGGGATGATGCCCCGTTCCTCGCCCTCCTCGATGAAGGTGACCAGCTGGTCCTCGGAGAGGGGGACCCCCTCCCGGGAGAGCAGGCTTTCGCCAAACGGGCGCAGCATCCCCCGGGAGATGGCCCGCAGGGCCCGCACCAGGGGGAAAGTGACCCGGGTGAGCTGCCACACCGGCACTACCACCTTGAGGGCCACGGTCTCGGCCCGGTTCTTGGCCAGGTTCTTAGGGGTGATCTCCCCGAACAGGAGCAGCAGGGAGGTCATCACCACCGTGGTGAGGAGCCCGGCGGCGTAGGCGGGCAGGGTTTGCGGGAGCAACCCCAAGAACAGCAAGGTGGCCAGGGCGGAGGCGCCCACGTTCACCAGGTTGTTCCAGATGAGCAAGCAGGTGATGAGGTCGTTGGGTTCGGAGAGCAGGTGCCCCAGGGCGCTTGCCCGCCGGCGGTTCTTCTCCTTCTCCAACAGGTGCTTCAGCCGCAGCTCGGAAAGGGAAGTCAGGGCCGTTTCCGAACCGGAGAAGAAGGCTGAGAGGGCCAAAAGGACGACCAATAAAACACCTTGCGATCCGGGCGACACCCCTTACATCACCTCACAACCCGGATTATAGCGATTTGTTTTCTCCCGTGCAGGGCCCAACCGCCCCCCGCGTGCCGGCCAGGTGACCGGCTACAATAGGGCAAGGAGGCAGGGTGAATTTCGACACTGAGGAGTTGCGGAAGCTGTGTGAGTTCATGCGCCAGGAGGGGTTGGTGGAGCTGACCTGGGAGGAGGAAGGCCGGCGCGTCACCCTGCGGTTTGGGGAAGCGCCGGCCGCCCCGCCCCCCCCACCGGAAGCCCCCCAAGTGGAAGAGGCCTTGCTGGTCCGCTCCCCGGTGGTGGGCACGTTCTGGCTCCGCCCGGCCCCCGGGGAAGCCCCGTTCGTGGCCGTGGGGGAGCGGGTGGAGGCGGGCCAGGTGCTGGGGATCGTGGAGGCGATGAAGGTGATGAACGAGGTGCGGGCCGAGCAGGCCGGGGTGGTGGAGGAGATCCTGGTGGAGGAGGGAGAGGCGGTGGAGTACGGCCAGCCCCTGTTCCGCTTGCGACCAGGATGAACAGCCCATCCCGGCGGGACAGCTGCCCGCGCCGGGGGCAGCCATGGAAAAGGTATTGATCGCCAACCGGGGGGAGATCGCCCTGCGGATCTTGGAGGCCTGCCGGGAAGAGGGGCTGACTGCGGTGGCGGTGTTCTCTGAGGTGGAGCGGGAGGCCCTCCACGTCCGGGAAGCCCCTCAGGCAGTGTGTATCGGCCCCGCGCCGCCCGCCAGGTCTTACCTCTCCATCCCGGCCCTGATGGCCGCCTGTGAGGTCACCGGCGCCGATGCCCTGCACCCGGGCTACGGATTTTTGTCCGAATCTGCTGAGCTGGCCGAGATTTGCCACGCCCACGGGATCAAGTTCGTCGGCCCCCCGGCCCCGGTGCTCAAGCTGGCCGGGGACAAATTGGCCGCCAAGGCCCGGGTAGCCCAGGCCGGGGTCCCCACCTTGCCCGGTTCCCCCGCCCTGGCCTCCCCAGAGGAAGCCCGGCGCTATGCCCGGGAGCTGGGCTACCCGCTGCTGCTGAAGGCGGCCGCTGGCGGCGGGGGACGGGGCATCCGCATCGTGAGCTCCGAGGAGGAACTCTCGGCCCAGTTCCCCCGCGCCCAGGAGGAGGCCCGGCGGGCCTTCGCCGACCCCCGCCTGTTCCTGGAACGCTTCCTCCCATCCCCCCGCCACGTGGAGGTGCAGGTTTTGGCCGATGAGCATGGGCACATCGTGCACTGGGGCACCCGGGATTGCACCGTGCAGCGGCGGCACCAGAAGCTGGTGGAGGAAGCCCCCGCCCCCGGGCTGCCTCCTGAGCTCTGCCAGCGGCTCGCCGCCGCCGCCGTGCGCGCCGCCGAGGCCCTGGGCTACGTGGGGGCGGGCACGGTGGAGTTCCTGGTGGAGGGGGAGGAGTTCTACTTCATCGAGATGAACGCCCGCATCCAGGTGGAGCACCCGGTTTCGGAGATGCTGGTGGGGAGGAATTTGATCCGCGAGCAGCTGCGGGTGGCCCGGGGGGAGGCCCTGGGGTACTCCCAGGACCAGATAGAGCTTTGGGGGCACGCCATGGAATGTCGGATCAACGCCGAGGACCCAGCCCAGGGGTTTGCCCCCTCCTGTGGCCGCCTGCACCTCCACTGCCTCCCCGGGGGAGTGGGGGTCCGTCTCGATACCCACATCTACCAGGGCATGGAGGTGCTTCCCTACTACGACTCTCTTTTGGCCAAACTGATCACCTACGGTGAGGACCGGGAAGAGGCCCGCATCCGGATGTACTCCGCCCTCAGGCGGTTCCAGATAAGCGGGGTGGCCACCAATCGGGACGTGATGCTGGAGGTCATCGCCCACCCCGACTTCGCCGCCGGACGGCTGTCCACCGACTTCCTTGAGCGGCTGTCCCCGGAACCTTAGACTGGACAGCTATGTTTGAGTCCCTGACCGAGAGGCTGACCCAGATATTCCGCAATTTGGGGGGGAAGGGGAAGCTGTCGGAGGCGGACGTCCGGGCCGGGCTGCGGGGGATCCGCCAGGCCCTGTTGGCGGCGGACGTGCATTGGCAGGTGGCGCGGGAGCTGTTGGGGCGGGTGGAGGAGCAGGCCCTGGGGGCCAAGGTGCTTCAGTCCCTGACCCCGGCCCAGCAGCTGTTGGCCATCGTGCGGCAGGAGTTGGCCCGCACCATGGGCGGGCAGGCCCAATCCCTCCGCCTCACCGGTCGGCCGGCCACGGTGCTGGTGGTGGGCCCGGCGGGAGGGGGGAAAACTACCACCTGTGGCAAGCTGGCCCGCTGGCTCTCAAAAAAGGGCCGCCATCCCCTGCTGGTCTGCTGTGACCCCCAGCGGCCGGCGGCGGCCGAACAGCTGGCCACCCTGGCCCGCCAGGTGGAGGTGCCCTTCCACAACGCCCCCAACCCGGAGACCGACTTCCCCGCCGCCCTCAAAAAAGCCCGTCAGGAACTGCGGGACGTGGTGATCGTGGACACCCCGGGGGTGCCGCCGGGGGAGGCGCCGCCGGGGTGGCTGGCCCAGTTTGTCAAGGTCCATTCCCCTGGGGACGTGCTTTTGGTGCTGGACGCCCTCACCGGGCAGGAGGCGGCCCAGATCGCCGCCGGGTTCCTCCCCTTGGGGGTAACCGGGGTGGTGCTCACCAAGCTGGACGGGGACGCCCGGGGTGGGGCGGCGCTGTCCATCCCGGCCCGCTTGGGGTGCCCCATAGTCCTGGTAGGGGTGGGGGAACGGCCTTCAGACCTGGAGCCCTTCTACCCCCAGCGCATGGCCGACCGCATCCTGGGCCTGGGGGATCTGCAGGGGCTGGTGGAGAAGTTGGAGGCCGAGGCGGGCCAAGAGCTCCAGCGGGCCGCCACCCGGGTGCGGGAGGGCAGCTTCACCTTGGAGGACTTCCTGGCCCAGCTGGAGGCGGTGAGCCGCGCCGGCTCGCTGGGGCAACTGTTGGCCCGCATCCCGGGGTTGAGGGCCCAGGCTGAGGAGCCCGAGCTGGAGGCGGAGCTGCGGCGCACGCGGGCCATCATCCAATCCATGACGGTTGAGGAAAGGCGCAATCCCCATATAATCGGGGGCAGTCGCAAACGCCGGATTGCTCGGGGTTCCGGGACCAGCGTGCAGGAGGTAAATCGGCTTCTGGCGCAATTTAAGGAGGCGCAGAAGCTGATGCGGAGGATGCGCCGGGCGCGCGTTCCCCCAAAATTCTCCCATCCCCTTGAGTCGTAAGGTGATTGGGCTATGGAAAAACTCCGCTGGCCGGGCAAGGAATCGGGGGCGAGCTCGGTGAGAGTTCCAACAGTAGCTGCCGCAAAGTGAACAGGGGGTGAATGAATGGCGCTTAAGATCAGGTTGAAGAGGGTGGGCAAAAAACACCAACCCAGCTACCGGATCGTGGTGGTGGAGGCGGCGTCCAAGCGGGACGGAAAGACGGTGGACGAGCTGGGGCACTTCAACCCGCTCACCGAACCGGAGGAGATCCAGCTGGACGTGGAGGCGGCGTTGGACTGGCTGCGGCGGGGGGCGCAACCCACCCCGGCCGCCCGTCGGCTCCTGTCCCGCATGGGGGTGATGAAGGCCTGGCATCAAGAACGGTTCGGCGGCCGGGATAAGGAAACCGCTGTCCCCGCTGGGGACTGATCCCCCGGGCCGAGCCCCTGGCTTGGGGAGGCTTGGGACCCATTTGGGGTGAGGGGGACGTGAACCGAGCGGTGGAAGTGGCTCGTTATCTGGTGCGGGGGGTCCTTCGCCGGCCGGAGGTGGTCAAGGTGGAGCACGTGTGGACCCCAGAGGCGGACCTCCTGTTTCTGCGCCTTCCGGAGGAGGAAAGGAGGCGCCTCCGCTCGGAGGGGGTGGCGGCCCTGCTCAGGGTGATCGAGACCCTGGGCCGGGAAGGGGAGCGGACGCTGGTGGTGGACTTGAGATGAGGTTCGACATCGTCACCATCTTCCCCCAGATGCTGGCCCCGTTCTTCCGCCAGGGGGTGCTGTGGGGGGCGCAGGAGAAGGGGCTCATCTCCGTGCACCTCCACGACCTGAGGGCGTTTTCCCCTGATCCCCGGGGCATCGTGGACGACCGGCCATTCGGGGGCGGGGCGGGGATGGTGATGCGCCCGGAGCCCTTCTTCCGGGCGGTGGAGGCCATCAGCCGGGAAGCGGGCACCCGCCCCTATGTGGTGCTCCTCTCCGCCCAGGGGGTGCTGTTCCGCCAAGCCCTGGCCCGCCAGCTGGCCCGCAAGGGGGCACTGCTGCTGCTGTGTGGTCGCTACGAGGGGATAGACGAGCGGGTGGCCCAGATCTCTGATCTGGAACTGTCCATCGGTGATTACGTGTTGGCCGGGGGGGAGCTGGCAGCGGCGGTGGTGGTGGAGGCCACCGCCCGCATGGTGCCCGGGGTGGTGGGCCGGCACGAGTCGGCGGCCACCGACTCCTTCTACCAGGGCCCGCTTCTGGGCCATCCCCAGTACACCCGCCCCCGTGAGTTCCGAGGGCTCCGGGTCCCCCAGGTGCTGCTGTCGGGGGACCACGAGCGGATCCGCCGCTGGCGGTTGCGGGAGGCGTGGCGGAAGACACTCCGCCACCGCCCCGACCTCTTGGGCCTCAACTTGGAGCCCCAGGTGGACGACTCGCGGTGAGACGGTGAGGGGTTTGTACATCGCCCTTTTGCATTACCCGATGGTGGATCGGGAGGGGAAGGTGGTGGCCACCGCCCTAACCCCGATAAACGTGCCGGACATTGCTCGCACCGCCTGCACCTATGGGGTGCGGCGCTATTTCGTGGTCACGCCACTTGGCACCCAGCGTCGCATCGCCGAGAGGCTGCGAGACTTCTGGGTTCAGGATGAAAAATGGCCCCTCCGGCAGCAGGCCCTGCGCCTGGTGGAAGTGCGAGAAGAGCTGGAGCAGTGTTACCGTGAGGTAGAGGAGGAGGAGGGGGAGCCGCCGGAGGTCTGGGGGACCAGCGGCCGGGTGGGGCTCCCCTACCCCATCCTGGGGTGGGAGGAGGCCCGGCGGCGGCTGCGGGAGCGGCCGGTGCTGTTGCTGTTCGGCACCGGCAACGGCATGGCAGAAGAGCTGCTGGCCGCCTGCGATTACCTCCTCCCCCCACTGCGGGCCGGGGGATACAATAACCTGTCGGTTCGGGCGGCAGTAGCGATCATCTTGGACCGACTCAAAGGAGAGGATCATGACGGGAATGGACGATCTCATTAGGGCTTTGGAAGAGGAGCAGTTGCGCCAGTGGCCGGAGTTCAAGCCCGGAGACATCATTCGCATCTACGAGCGGGTGTCCGAGGGGGCCAGGGAGCGGCTGCAGCCCTTCGAGGGAGTGGTGCTGAAGTTGTCCGGCTCCGGCACCCGCCAGATGGTGACCATCCGCCGCATCGCCGCCGGGGTGGGGGTGGAGCGCACCATCCCCTTGCATTCCCCTAAGCTGGAGAAGATAGAGGTGATAAAGCGGCATCGCATCCGCCAGGCTCGTCCCTACTGGCTGCGCCGCATCACCCGCCTGCACAAGATCCAGTGATGCCGGGACCACAACCGCCCGCCACAGCCGCGGAAGCAGCCCAGGGGGCTGGGTGGTGAGCGGCCGATGAACTGGCGTTGGCCCTGGCGGCGGAAGAAGAAGCCCAAGCCGGCCTGGATCGTACGCTTCCTGCGCTGGCGGGGGTACAAGCTCTCCCGGCGGGTGGAGTGGGCACTGGGCTGGGCGGAGACCATCGTGGTGGCCGGGGGGGCGGCCTTCCTGATCATCTCCTTCGTCACCGTGCGCATGAACGTGCCCACCGGGTCCATGATCCCCACCATCATGCCCGGTGATTCCTTTTTTGTAGACCGCATTTCCTACTACTTCCGTGAGCCGGACGTTGGGGATGTGATCGTGTTCTGGCATGTGGAGAGCATCACCGTGACCCGGGTGGAGGAGGGGAGCCCGGCGGAGGCCGCTGGGGTGCAGCCCGGGGACGAGCTGTTGGAGGTGGCCGGGGAGCCGGTGCCCAGCCTCATCACCCTCCGGCGGCGCCTCCAGGCCGCGGCCGGAGGCCCCCTCTCCTTGACCCTGCTCCGCCCCCGCCAGGGGGAGGTGCGGCTGGAGGTGCAGGTCCCCCCCGAAGCAGAGGAGCTCGGCGACCTGGGAATCCGGGCCCGGGTGCGGCGCGTCCGCTACGTGAAGCGCCTCATCGCCGTGGGCGGCCAGGAGGTCTGGATCGGAGAGGAAGGTCGCATCTACGTGGACGGGGAGCCCCTCCAGGTGGAGCCAATCGCCTCCATTGTCTACTGGTCCCACGACCCCCGCATGCGATACGGGGTCACTCCCACCCGGGTGCCGGAAGGCCACTACTTCGTTCTGGGGGACAACACCATGAGCTCATACGACTCCCGGTTCTGGGGGTTCGTCCCCGAGGAGGATTTCATCGGGGAGCCCTTCTTCCGGGTGTGGCCCTTTTCCAGATTCGGCCCCATGAATGGCTACTTCTGGTCATCCCGCTAGCGGGTGAGGCAAGGAGGCAGCATGGAAGAGCGAAAGAAGGTGACGATTCCGGACCTCTATGCCATGGTGGAGCGGGGGGAGAAGATCACCTTCCTCACCGCCTACGACTACCCCACCGCCTTGCTTGAGGACCGGGCGGGGATCGACATGATCCTGGTGGGGGACTCAGGGGTGATGTGCCTTTTGGGGCACGAGACGACGCTCCCGGCCAAGATGGACTTCATGGTGGAGATCACCGCGGCCGTGTCCCGGGCCGCCAAGCGAGCGTTCATCGTGGGCGACATGCCTTACATGTCCTATCAGCCTTCCGATGAGCTGGCGGTGAGGAACGCGGGTCGGTTCATCTCCGAGGGCGGGGCGGACGCGGTCAAGCTGGAGGGCGGGGCCAGGATGGCAGCCCGGGTGGAGGCGATCGTGAAGGCGGGCATTCCGGTGATGGGCCACATCGGCCTCACCCCCCAGGCGGCGAGCTTGATCGGGGGCCTCAAGGCCCAGGGGCGCTCGGCCCAGACCGCAAAACAACTGGTGGAGGACGCCAAGGTGTTGGAGGAGGCAGGGGCGTTCTCCATTTTGCTGGAGGCCATCCCGGCCCGGGTGGCCGAGGTGATCGTGGAGCGAGCCCGGGTGCCCATCCTGTCCATCGGCTCCGGTGCCGCCTGCCACGGCCAGCTGCTCATCGTGCACGACATCCTTAATTTGTTCGAGGCCTTCACCCCCAAGTTTGTGAAAAAATATGCGGATGTTTCCTCAGTCATGTTGAAGGCTTTCCAGGAGTACATCTCCGACGTCAAGTCGGGCCTCTTTCCCAGCAAAGAGCACGAGTATCGCATCCCCAAGGAGGAGTGGCAGGAGTTCAAGAGGCTTATGGGGATGTGACCCGCGCCTTAATCGGCGCTGCCCGGGGCGGGGATCTCCCCGGCCCGCTGCAGGGCGAACTTGGCCGCAAAGGGCCCCACCAGTTCGTGGATCACCGTGGCCCCGATGATCACGTTCACCAGGATGTCGGCCACCGGGGAGAGCTCTGGGATCCCTTTCACCGTGAGGGCGAGCCCGATCACGATCCCCCCCTGGGGGATGAGGCCCCAGCCGGTGTAGCGGCGCACCGCAGCCGGGGCGCGGCCCAGCGCGGCCCCCACGTAGGCCCCTCCCAGCTTGCCCGCTGTCCTCAACGCCACGAACATGAGCACCACCGGCAGGTAGCGAATCAACACCAAAAAATCCAAATACATGCCACTTAAAGTAAAGAAAAGCAAGAACACCAGCGGTTCCACATGGCGCTCCAGCAGCTGGAAGATCCTGGGGCGGCTGCGGCGCAGGTTCACCACCGTGATCCCCATGCCCATGGTGACCAAGAGCTGATCGAACTCCAGGAGGGATCCCAGGCCATAGCCCAACAGGAGCAGGGTCACTACCAACGCGATCAGGACCCCATCTTGGGTCCGCCTCAGCAGCCTGACCGTCCAGTGGTAGAGGAGCCCCAGGGACACCCCCAGGGCGGCGGAGCCCAGGATGATCAGGAAGGGCTTGGCCACTGCGAACACGCTGGCCTCCCGGTGGGTGAGCAGGGCCCCGGTGATGGCGGTGGCCAGGCTGAAGTTGATGATCCCCAGGGCGTCGTCGAACGCGGCCGCCCCCATCACGCTGAAGGAGACCATGCCCTTGGCCCGGTACTGGTGGATGACGGCCAGGGTGGCGGAGGGATCGGTGGGGGAGCCCAAGGCTCCCAAGAGCAGCGCCAGGGGGATGGCGGCCGCAAAGCCGCCCCCGATAGAGGGGACGAGGAATGGCAGGAGCGCGATGCCCCCGGCGAAGATGGCTACCGCGGCCAGTTCGGCCTCCCCCAGGGCCAGGAACACGATGCTCCGGCCGAGCTCCTTGAGGGGGCGGAACGCCAACGTGCCCCCCACTTCGAAGGTGATCACCGCCAGGGCAGCGGTGACCATGGGCCCTGTCCCTGCCACGAACCCGGGGGGCACTATTCCGCTCACACGGGGGTTGAAGATGACCCCGGCGATTATGTAACCGGCTACCCGCGGGAACCCAAGCCGGCTGGCCAGCTCCCCGAGAGCGAGGCCCAGGGCGAGCACGAGGCCGACCAAAAGTAGTGGATCCATGGCGTCTCCGAAGCGAGGTCCAACCAGGACGGGGCAGTTTACGTCGGGCCGGGGGCGGGGACAAGCCGGTCTGCTGCCTCACGGGCGGACGGCCCCCAATCTCCGGACAGGCTTACTGGTGTAACGGCGCCCTGGACGTTGAAATCCTCCCTGCCGGTAGCCCTCCCGGGGCCTTTCGGCGCCTGGGTGGTGGGGTTGGGGCCGGGGAACTCAGACCAACCGGCGGCTACTCCGGGAGGCCGCGCGTCGCAGTTCCTCTACCGCGTCCCGAGCTTCCCAGGGGGGCTCCAGATCCAGGCGCCCGAAGTGGCCGTAGCAGGAAAACGGCTCGTAGATGGGGCGCCGCAGCTCCAGCCGGTCGATGATGGCGGCCGGCCGGAAGTCGAACACCTCCAAGATCAGGTCCCGGAGGGTCTCGTCGGCCAGGGTGCCGGTGCCGAAGGTGTCCACGTTCACCGCCAGGGGATGTGCCCGCCCGATGGCATAGGCAACCTGCACCTCGCATTCCTTGGCCAGCCCCGCCGCCACCACGTTCACCGCCACGTACCGCGCCATATAGGAGCCCGAGCGGTCCACCTTGGTGGGATCCTTGCCGGAGAAAGCGCCGCCCCCGTGCGAGCCGTAGCCCCCGTAGGTGTCCACGATGATCTTCCGCCCGGTCATGCCGGTGTCTGAGGCCGGCCCCCCCACCACGAACCGTCCGGAGGTGTTCACCAGCACCTGGGTCTCTTCGTCCAGCCACCCGTCGGCCACGGGCTCCACCACCAGCCGGCGGATGTCGGAGGCCAGCTCCGCGGGGTCCACCTCCGGAGCGTGTTGGGCCGCGATGAGCACCGTGTGCAGGCGCAACGGCCGCCGGCGGTCGTATTCCACCGTGACCTGGGTCTTCCCGTCCGGCCGCAGGTAGGGGAGCGAGCCGTCCTTGCGCACCTCGGCCAGCCTCTTGGCCAGCTTGTGGGCGAGCACGATGGGCAGGGGCATGAACTCCGGGGTCTCCTCGGTGGCGTAGCCGAACATGATGCCCTGGTCCCCGGCGCCGATGAGGTCGTAGCGGTCCCCGGAGCCGCAGCGGGCCTCCTCGGCCCGCAGTACCGCCTGGGCGATGTCCGGGGACTGCTGGCGGAGGGCATTGACCACCGCGCAGGTATCGTGGGAAAGCCCGTAGTCGGGCTGGGTGTAGCCGATGTCGCGGATGACCCGCCGGGCGATCGCCTCCGGTTGGAGCACGGCCTGGGTGGCGATTTCCCCCCCCACCAGCACCAACCCCTGCATGACGAACGTCTCGCAGGCTACCCGCCCCTGAGGATCTTGGGCTAGGACCGCGTCCAACACGGCATCCGAGATGCGGTCCGCGATCTTGTCGGGGTGTCCCTCGGTTACAGACTCGGATGTAATCAGCTTTGAGTGCACTTGGCCTCCCTAGTGTTGGGCTCCTTGAGGTCTCTTGGGACCTCCGCCGGCTCCCCGCTGGGAATCCCGGGCCAATAGAAAAAGCCCGGGGGTATTGGTGGAGGTGGCGGGATTCGAACCCGCGTCCGGAAACACCATCAGCTCGGCTTCTACAAGCTTAGCCCGTGTTTTTGTTCTCGGGCCTCGCGCTCCCACGGGCAGGATCGCTCGGCCCCAGCCTCCTTGGGATGTCACCCGGCAGGCGGGAGGCACGCCACCCGGGCTAGCCCGCTTAGTCCACACCCCCAGGGCCCCGCGGGCCCGAGCCCTGAGGATGGCCTACGCACTAGTTCAGGGCGTAGGCGGGAACAGCTGCATAGTCGGCATTTATTTTTGCCGTCCCGCAGGTTTTAGGAGCACGCGGGAGCTCCGCTTGCCACCTCGCCTAGGTGTTCCCGTCGAGACCGGTCACCCCCAGACAACTCAATTATACTGGTGGGGGGAATCGGTATCCAGGAGGATGGGATGGGGGAGTACCTGCTAGTGGGGCTGGCCGGGGCCTTGGCCTGGGGGGCGGCCCTGGCCGGATTGGCCGGCCCCTTCCCCTGGGCCCTGCCCACGGCCGGTTCCCTCCTCGGCCTCGCCCTGCTGAGGAAAAGTACCCCCGCACTGTGGGCAGCCGCCTTGCTGGTGGGCCTCGCCCTGACCGGCCCCCCCACCTTGCCCCCCGACGAGCTGACCCGGCTTCCCTGCCTCAGCCAACTCACCGGGCGGGTGCAGGGGCCCATCGAGCCCCACCGCGCCTCCGTTTCCTTCTTCCTGGCCCCGGAGGGGTGGCGCAGCAGGGTGTTGGTGTACTTGCGCCTCCCAGAGGGGGAACTCCTCCCTGGGGCCGAGGTGACCTTGATCGGGGAAGGGGAGGTTCCCCAGAGCCTGGGGTGGAGGGAGTACTTGGTCCGGCGAGGGGTGGTGGGGGTGTTCTGGGCCCGGGAGGTGGAGGTGCTGGGCAAGCCCGGTCCGGCCCTGGGGGCGCTGATGGGAAAGTGGCGGGGCAGGCTCCTTTACTCCTTGCGGGAACTGCTTCCGGGGCCAGGGGGAGAGCTGCTGGCGGCGCTGCTTATTGGGGCCCGGGGGCTCCTTCCCGCGGAGCGAGAAGCAGCCTTCCGCCGGGCAGGCGTGGCGCATCTTTTGGCCCTGTCTGGCTTGCATTTGGGGATCTTGGTGGGGGCTGTGTGGTGGGGGTTGGGGCTGGTTCGCCTGGGGAAAGGCGCGCGGTATTTCGTCCTGCTCCCCCTCACTTGGCTCTACGTGGGCCTGGCCGGGGCCCGGGTTTCCCTGATCCGGGCCGCCATCATGCTCAGCTTTCTGGGGGCCTATTGGGTGTTGGTGGAACGGGGCTGGGTGCTGCGCCGCTGGTATCGGCCGCTTGGGGCCCTGGCCGGGGCGGCCCTGGTGGTGGTGCTGGTCTGGCCGTGGTCCCCCCTGGACCCCGGCTTTCAGCTCTCTTTCTCAGCCACCGGCGCCATCTTGGTCCTGTGGCCGGCCTGGAGCCGGACCAGCTGGCGCAGGTGGCTCACCGAGGGCCAACCAATTTCCCGACCCAGACGGTTCTTCCTACGCCTGGTCCGGTGGGCGGCGGACCTGGTGGCGGTGAGCGCCTTCGCCCAGCTGGGTTCCCTGCCGATCGTGGGGTCCACCTTCGGCTACTTCAGCCCTTGGGGGCTTTTTGCCAACCTAGTCCTCATCCCCTGGACGGCCGTCCTGTTGGTGAGCGGGCTGGTCCTGTTGGCCTGCTCCCCGCTCCCTTGTGCCCCGGCGCTGGGTAGGATGGTGGAGGTGGCCTGCGTGCAGCCCTATTTGGCGGTGGTGGACTGGTTGGCCCGCCTTCCTGGGGCCGAGCTTTCGGTGGGGTCGGGGTTCGGGATGTGGTGCCTGGGGTGCTGGTTGGGCCTGCTCCTCCTGCGAGAGCTGAAGGCCGCTCAGTCGCCGCTTGGATACAGCACTTGAGACGCCCTTTTTGGAAAATCAACCAATGCCTGGGGGGAGGGGCGGGGGAAGCACTCCACCACCAGCGCCCCTTGGTAATTCACTTCCTTCAGGGCTTCCACTACTTGGGAGAAGGGGAGCCGCCCGTAGCCCGGCACCTGACGCTCGCTGTCGGCGAGGTGGACGTGGAACAGCCGGTCGCCGGCGGTGCGGAACGCCTTTCTCAGCTCCCCTTCCTCCAAGAGGACGTGGTAGCTGTCCAGGAGCAAGCCCAGGTTCTCCGCCCCCACCCGCTCCACCACCTCCAGGGCCTGGCGGACCGTGTTTATCAGCCGAGATTCCCCCCGGTTCAGGGGTTCTAGGGCCAGCTTCACCCGGGGGGAGAAGCCGGTACATTCCTGGAGGGATTCCACGAGCAGGTTCAGGGGCCCGTTGACTCCCCTGAGCAAGCCCACGATGACCACTGCCCGGTGGGGGAGGGCGAAGGTCATGTGGGCCTTTATGCGTTCCACGGCCCGCTCGCGTACGCCTTCCTCTGGGCTGGAGAGGGAAAGTCCCTCCTTTCCGGCCGCCTGGCCGGTGGTGAGGGAGGAGAGGCGCAGCCCCGCGGCGAGCAGCTCCTCCTCCACCCGCCGAGGGTCGAGCAAGGTGGGGTCGGTGACGGCCAGCTCCACCACCTGGTAGCCGGCCCGGGCCACCTGTTTTAGGGCCGTGGGCCACTCGGCCGGGGAGAAGGGGGAAAACGGGGTTGGGTCCTGTAAGGGAACGATCATCCCCAGGGGCCAGCTGCGGGTTTCCATGCCTTAATCCGTCGGGGCCAGCTTGACCGCAGTCCCGTAGGCCAGCACTTCGGCCGCCCCGGCCATGGTCTGGGCGGTGGTCAGCCTCACCCCCACCACCGCGTCCGCCCCCAGCCGTTTCGCCTCGCTCACCATCCGCTCGACGGCGATTTGCCGGGCTTGGACCAGCATTTGGGTGTAGTCCTTAATTTCTCCCCCGACCACGTTCCTGAGGCCAGCCAGGAGGTCCCGGCCCACATGCCGGGCCCGGATGGTGCTCCCCTGCACGAGGCCCAACACCTCGGTGATCTCCTTCCCTGGAATACGATCAATCGTGGTCACCAGCACCGCGCACCTCCTTGACGCGTTCCCAGATCAGCCCCACCAGGGTGAGGATGAACCCGGCTGCCCCCGCCAGCACCACCCACCGCAAGAACGGGGGGATTCCCGGCAGGCGCCACAGGAGTTTAGCCAGGGAGTACCCCCCGTAGCCCAGGAGGAGCAACCCCGCCCCGAGCATCAACGTGTACCCTACCTTGAGGATCATTTTCTCCTCCCAGGGTAGCCAGGGCCCGGCCCGGGAGCAAGCCCGCCGGGAGTCCCGGTATCATTGGCTCGGCATGGAGCGGGAGATCGTGGTGGTGCTGCCGGTTTACAACGAGGCGCCCACCTTGCCTGGGGTGTTGGAGGCAGTGCGGGAGCACTGGGCGGGGGAGGTGTTGGTGGTGGACGATGGGTCCAGCGATGGCACTCCGGCTTTGGCCGAGGCCGGCGGGGCCAAGCTATTGCGGCACGAGCGGAACCGGGGCTATGGGGCGGCGGTGAGGAGCGGTTTGGCCTGGGCTCGGGAGCAAGGCTATCGGTGGGCCATCACCCTGGACGCCGACTGCCAGCATGAACCTCGGTATATCCCCCGCTTTCTGGAGCGCATCCAGGGGGGCAAGGCGGACGTCATCTCCGGCTCCCGCTATCTCGACCTCAGCCTGGCTCAGGGCCCGGTGCCAGAAGATCGCCGCTGGGTGAACCGGGTCGTCACCCAGCTCATCCGGGAGATCACCGGATATCCCATCACCGACGCCTTTTGCGGGTTCCGGGCCTGGCGGCTGGAGCCGGTATTGTCCTTGGGGCTGCGGGAGGACGGGTATGCGCTGCCGGTGGAGTTTTGGATCAAGGCCGCGGCCCGGGGGTTGAGGGTAGAGGAAATCCCCGTGCCCTTGGTGTACTACGACTTTGAGAAGGGAGTGGGCAGAAGGCCGCCGCGGGAGAGGCTGGCCGAGTACCTGCGGGCGGCGGGGGAGGCACTGCGATGGACGTGCTAGTCATCGGGGCCCACCCGGATGACGCCGAGATCGGGCTGGGGGGCACCATCGCTAGGCTGGCCCAGGCCGGGCTCAAGGTGGCCCTGGTGGACCTCACCGACGGCGAGCCCACGCCCCACGGGGACCGGGTCACCCGCCGCCAGGAGGCGCGAGCCGCCGCCGACCTGCTGGGGGTCGAGCGCCGCATCACCCTTTCCTTGCCAAATCGGTACCTCCAGGACACGGTGGAGGCCCGGAACGAGCTGGCCCGGGTGTTGCGCCAGCTACGCCCCCGGCTCGTGTTCTCCCCCCTGCCTCAGGATCAGCACCCGGACCATCTGGCCGCCGCCCTGATTGCCCAGAATGCCCGCTTTTACGCCAAATTCACCAAGTCAGACCTCCCAGGAGAACCCTTCTACCCACCGCTCCTCCTCCAATACGCCGGCAGCCACCTGCGCCGCGTGTTCAAACCCCAGGCCATCGTGGACATCAGCTCCACCTTCCGGCTCAAATTGCAGGCCGTGCTCGCCTACCGCTCCCAGTTCGGCTGGCGGGAGGAGGCCATGCGGGATTGGCTCATCACCTCAGCCAAGTTCTACGGGGGCAAGATCGGGGTGGAGTACGGGGAGCCGATCTTTACTCCGGAGGAGCTGCCGGTGTGGGACCCGGCGGAGCTGGTGCCGAGGTGACCCCCCGGGTCCCTGGCGGGCCGGGGGAGGTGGCCTGGGGG